>JAEEGI010019014.1_pt1 | contig 13889 bp, 11 predicted proteins | sample 8958751 | NCBI WGS metagenome assembly JAEEGI01 (sample SAMN16246545, study PRJNA631951) | gut metagenome | biome: gut microbiome; feature: rumen; material: KS-attached | host: Bos | place: Iran: Karaj | collected 2018-10
CACCACATTGGCATCTATGCTCCATTCCACTTCCTGAGCGACAACACCTCTCATGCATAGCAGCGATAGCGCTATGCACAGCAGGCGTTTGGGAGAAAGTGCCATGTTCATCATGCTTCGGGACGGACGATGTTGTTGATGCCTCGCTCGATACGGGCCAGGGTCTCATCCTTGCCCAGCAGTTTGGTGATGTCGAACATGTGCGGTCCTTTGCACTCGCCCACAACCGTGAGGCGGAAGGCGTTCATCACGTTGCCCATGTGATACTCGTTACTCTTGATCCACTCCATCACAGCCTCTTCGGTGGCTACGGCATCGCTGAAGTCTTGGCCTTTCAGCACCTCAATGAGTTCCTTCATGAGTTGAGGAGTATCTTCTTTCCAGCGTTTCTTCACATCCTTCTCGGCATAGGTGGTGGGAGCCACGAAGAAGAAGCGGGCGTTGTCCCACAGGTCGCGCACAAAGTTGATGCGGTTCTTCACCATTCCTGCGGCTGCGGCAATATAGTCGTCGCTGAAGTCGGCCACATTCACGCCATTCTCGGTGAGGACGGGCTTGAACAGTTCGGCCAGGCGGTTGTCGTCCATGTTCATCAGGTACTCGTGGTTGAACCACTTGCCCTTCTCGAAGTCGAATTTGGCACCGCTTTTCGAGCAGTGTTCAAACGAGAAGTCGCGAATCAGTTCGTCTATCGACATGATTTCGCGGTCGTCGCCCGGATTCCAGCCCAGCAGGGCCAGGAAGTTGATGACTGCCTCGGGCAGGTAGCCTGCTTCACGGTATCCGCTGCTCACATCGCCCGTCTTGGGGTCGTGCCACTCCAGCGGGAACACCGGGAAGCCTAGACGGTCGCCGTCGCGCTTGCTCAGTTTGCCCTTGCCGTCGGGCTTGAGCAGCAGCGGCAGGTGCACAAACTGCGGCATCTCGTCGGCCCAGCCGAAGGCCTCATAAAGCAGCACATGCAGCGGGGCGCTCGGCAGCCACTCCTCACCACGAATCACATGGCTCACCTCCATGAGGTGGTCGTCAACGATGTTGGCCAGGTGATAGGTCGGCAGGTCGTCGGCACTCTTGTAAAGCACCTTGTCGTCGAGTATGCTCGAGTTGATGGTCACGTCGCCGCGAATCAGGTCGTGCACTACCACATCGCGGTTAGGCTCTATCAAGAAGCGCACCACATGTTTGGCGCCGCCATCGATGAGCGCTTTCACCTCTTCGGCAGGCAATGACAGCGAGTTGCGCATGCCCATACGGGTCGAGGCGTCGTACTGGAAATTCTTCACTTCGGCACGCTTGGCTTCGAGCTCCTCGGGCGTGTCGAAGGCGATGTAGGCCTTGCCGTTGTCGAGCAGTTGTTGCACATACTGGCGATAGATGTCGCGGCGTTCGCTCTGCTTGTAGGGGCCAAAGTCGCCACCTTCGCGCACGCCTTCATCGATGCCTATCCCCAGCCACTGGAGCGATTCGTTGATGTACTCCTCGGCTCCGGGAACGAAGCGGGTGCTGTCGGTGTCCTCGATGCGCAATATCATGCTGCCGCCGTGCTGGCGGGCATACAGGTAGTTATACAAGGCAGTGCGCACACCTCCTATGTGCAGCGGGCCCGTGGGCGATGGTGCAAAACGCACTCTTACTTTCTTTTCCATATTCTTTTTATAGTTGTTTTTATTGTGTTTAGGCTTTTGGGGGTGAGTAATTCGGGTAGAAAAAACGTTGCACCCTCAGTCAAAGGTGCAAAGATACGAATTATCGCCGATTTTTCCTATTTAATAAGGTGTTTATTGACCATTGATGCGAGTTTTAGGTCAGTAATTCGGCTATTTCACCCATCACGCCACGGGCGGTTTGATCTACCTGGCAAGGCGTCACGCTCACCCAGCCGCGGTCAATCCAGTAGATGTCGGTAGTGTTGTCGTCGGGAGTCTCGTCTTCATAGAATCCTGTCATCCAGTAGTATTCCACGCCGTGCGGGTCGGTGCGACGTTCAAACTCGTTGCGCCACAATCCCATGCTGGTAGTTGTGATTTTCACGCCTTGAATAGGCCCCTTGTCGTAGGGGATGTTCACATTCAGGCACACGCCGCCGGGCAGTCCTTTTTCCAGTACCTGTGCTATGATGTCGCGCACATAGGGCTCGCACACCGAGAAATCGGTGTGAGGCGTGCGGTAGTCGCCATAGGAGAAGGCTATGCTGGGCACATGGTGCACAAGGCCCTCGAAGGTGGCTCCCATCGTTCCGCTGTACAGGGTGCTCACGCCCACATTGTAGCCGTGATTGATGCCGGCCAGCACCAGATCGGGTCGGCGACCCTCGAGCAACTGGTCGAGTGCCAGTTTCACGCAGTCGGCAGGAGTGCCGCTAATCAGGAATACCTTAACGCCGGGTTCGTTCTTCACCTCCACGGCGCGCAAGGGGCTGGTAATGGTGATGGCACTGCCCTTGCCGCTCTGCTGCTGCATGGGGGCCGCTACCACCACGTCGCCAAACTCGCGAGCAACCGCCATTAGCATTCTGATGCCCGATGCCTGATAGCCGTCATCGTTGCTGATGAGTATCAGGGGCCTATTGTTTTCTTTCATCATAGCTGTATTTTCTTTTTTGCAAAGTTACTGAAAAATCCACTTTTTTTTGTAATTTTGCGCGTTAATTATAGACTTTGATAACAAATTTCTTAAATAAACAGCTATGAGACTTATCATTGAACCCGACTACGAGAGAGTTTCGGCATGGGCTGCCAACTATGTGGCTTCGCGCATCAATGCCGCTAACCCTACTCCAGAAAAACCCTTCGTGCTGGGATGCCCAACAGGTAGTTCTCCACTGGGGATGTATAAAAAACTCATCGAACTCAATAAGGCCGGAAAGGTCTCGTTCCAGAATGTTGTCACCTTCAACATGGACGAGTATGTTAACCTTCCCGAAGACCACCCCGAGAGCTATCACTCTTTCATGTGGAACAACTTCTTCTCGCACATCGACATCAAGCCCGAGAATGTCAACATCCTCAACGGCAATGCCCCCGATCTCGAGAAGGAATGTGAGCAGTATGAGGCACGCATTGCCAAGGCTGGAGGCATCGACCTGTTCATGGGTGGCGTTGGCCCCGATGGACACATCGCTTTCAACGAGCCAGGCAGTTCGCTCACATCTCTCACGCGCATGAAGACCCTCACTCAAGATACCATCATCGCCAACAGCCGCTTCTTCGACAACGACGTGAACAAGGTGCCCAAGACGGCCCTCACCGTGGGCGTTGGCACCGTGATGGCGGCACGCAGCGTCATGATTATCGTCAATGGCTACAAGAAGGCACGTGCCTTGCAGGCTGCCGTCGAAGGCGGAGTCTCGCACATGTGCACCCTCAGTGCACTCCAGATGCACCGCAAGGCCATCATCATTGCCGACGAAGATGCTTGCATGGAGCTCAAGGTGAGCACCTACCGCTACTTCAAGGACATCGAGGGCAAGAACCTCGATCCCGCCACACTTCTCTAATCCTTATTTGGCTTAACGCCTTACTTGGTTTAGCAATCCCTAACATCATCCATAACCGTGCAGGGCTGGCCTCATCGCCAGCCCTCGCTGTTTGTCGTCGAGTCCTCCGATCTCTCCGAGTCCTCCGAGAAAACTCACCGATATGGAGGATTTTCCGCACCAATTAAAAATATTTCGCCGATTTTGCCCCGAAATTTTGCAAGTCCCACTAATAAGCGTTAAATTTGTAGATTCATTTGCCTAAATTTAAATAATCTAATTAATAATAACTACTTAATTCTAAAACTTCTATGTGGTTAACTAATTCTTCAGTAGGACGAAAAGTGGTGATGAGCGTCACCGGTCTTTTCCTCATCCTATTTCTCACATTCCACGCACTGATGAATCTGGTAGGCATCATCAACCTCAAGTGGTATGATGCCGTGTGCGAATTCCTCGGTGCCAATTGGTATGCAGTGCTCGGTACGCTCATTCTGGCGGCTGGTTTTGCACTGCACATCATCTTTGCTTTCTGGCTCACTTGGCAGAACCGCAAGGCTCGTGGCAACGACGCTTACTCGGTTACCAAGCGACCCAAAACCGTTGAATGGGCTTCGCAGAACATGCTCGTGCTCGGTCTCATCGTGCTCTGCTTCCTGGTGCTGCACCTGTTCCAGTTCTGGGCCAAGATGCAGGTGCCCGAGCTCATGGGCAAGACTGTGCTGGCTGGTTCACACTACCTGGGGGCTGTCTTCAGCCACATCTGGGTTGTGCCCGTTTACCTGATTGGCTTCTGCGCTATCTGGTTCCACATCACCCACGGCTTCTGGAGTGCTTTCCAGACCCTGGGCACCACCAACGACAAGTGGATTGAACGCTTCAAATGCATTGGCTGGTGGTGGGCTACCATCGTGATGCTCATGTTTGCTGCCGAGGTTATCTATTTTGCATGGTACTTCGATGCTTTCAAGTTTTAATCAGCTGAGTAATTAACCCTGTAAATTTTTCAAGAAAATGGAAGAAAATAAAATCAACACTCCTGCTCAGCCTGTAATCGACTCCAAGATTCCCGAAGGGCCTGTCGCTGAGAAATGGACCAACTATAAGGCACACCAGAAACTTGTGAACCCCGCCAACAAGCGCCGCCTCGACATCATCGTCGTAGGTACCGGTCTGGCCGGTGCCAGCGCTGCCGCAACGCTGGGCGAGATGGGCTTCAATGTGCTCAACTTCTGCATCCAGGATTCACCCCGCCGTGCACACTCGATCGCTGCACAGGGTGGTATCAATGCTGCCAAGAACTATCAGAACGACGGTGACTCGGTTTACCGCCTCTTCTACGACACCGTGAAGGGTGGCGACTATCGTGCTCGTGAGGCCAACGTCTACCGTCTTGCCGAAGTCTCTAACAATATCATCGACCAGTGCGTGGCACAGGGCGTTCCCTTTGCACGCGAGTATGGCGGTCTGCTCGCCAACCGTTCGTTCGGTGGCGCTCAGGTGAGCCGTACATTCTATGCTAAGGGTCAGACCGGCCAGCAGCTGCTGCTCGGTGCCTACAGCTCGCTCAACCGCCAGATTCAAATGGGCAAGGTGAAGAGCTACAACCGCTATGAGATGCACGACATCGTGATGATCGACGGCCGTGCACGCGGTATCATCGCCAAGAACCTGGTCACTGGCAAACTCGAGCGCTTTGCCGCTCATGCAGTGGTCATCGCAACTGGTGGTTACGGAAACACCTACTTCCTCTCGACCAACGCAATGGCATGTAACTGCTCGGCAGCCATGGCAGCTTATCGCCAGGGTGCCTACTTTGCCAACCCCGCCTATGTGCAGATTCACCCCACCTGCATCCCGCGTCACGGCGACAAGCAGTCGAAACTCACCCTCATGAGTGAGTCGCTGCGTAACGACGGCCGCATCTGGGTGCCCAAGGACATTGAAGATGCCAAGAAACTGCAGGCAGGCGAAATCAAGGGTAGTGATATCCCCGAGGAGAACCGCGACTACTATCTGGAGCGCCGTTATCCTGCCTTCGGTAACCTCGTGCCCCGCGACGTGGCAAGCCGCGCCGCCAAGGAGCGTTGCGACAAGGGCTATGGCGTGAACAACACCGGTCAAGCCGTGTTCCTCGACTTCAGCGAGGCTATCAACCGTCTCGGCATCGACGTGGTGCGCCAGCGCTATGGCAACCTCTTCGACATGTATGAGGAAATCACCGACGTGAACCCCGGCGAACTCGCTAACGAAATCAATGGCGAGAAGTACTACAACCCCATGATGATTTATCCCGCCATCCACTATACCATGGGCGGCATCTGGGTTGACTACGAGCTGCAGACCAGCGTCAAGGGCCTCTTCGCCATTGGCGAGTGCAACTTCAGCGACCACGGCGCTAACCGCCTGGGTGCATCGGCACTCATGCAGGGTCTGGCCGACGGCTACTTCGTGTTGCCTTACACCATCCAGAACTACCTGAGCGACCAGATCACTGTGCCTCACTTCACAACCGACACTCCCGAGTTCGACGAAGCCGAGAAGCGTGTGCAGGCCAACCTCGATCACCTCATGAGCATCAAGGGTAACCGCTCGGTCGACTCTATCCACAAGGAACTGGGTAACATCATGTGGGACTATGTGGGCATGGGCCGTACCAAGCAGAGCCTCGAGACCGCTCTGGAGAAAATCAAAGAGCTGCGCAAGGAGTTTGAGACCAACCTCTTTGTGCCTGGCGACCAGGACGGCATGAACATCGAGCTTGACAAGGCATTCCGCCTGCGCGACTTCATCACTATGGGTGAACTCATCGCCTATGACGCCCTCAACCGCGAGGAATCGTGCGGTGGTCACTTCCGCGAAGAGCATCAGACCGAAGAGGGTGAAGCCAAGCGTGACGACGAGAACTTCTTCTATGTTTCTTGCTGGAAATACAACGGCGACGACGAGAAGGCTCCTACGCTCATCAAGGAACCCCTCCACTACGAGGCTATCAAGGTACAAACACGTAACTATAAAAACTAACGAATTATGGATAACGCTATAAATATCAAATTGAGAATTTGGCGCCAGGCTGGACCAAAGGAAAAGGGCGGATTTGTGACCTATGAGTTGCAGGACATCCCTACCGATACCTCGTTCCTTGAGACGCTCGACATACTCAACGAACAACTCGTTGAAAAGGGTGAAGAACCCATCGCCTTCGACCACGACTGCCGCGAAGGCATCTGCGGCATGTGCTCGCTCTACATCAACGGACATCCTCATGGACCCGCTACCGGAGCCACCACTTGCCAGCTCTATATGCGCCGCTTCCACGATGGCGAGACCATCACCGTGGAGCCTTGGCGCTCGGCTGCATTCCCCGTTATCAAAGACCTCATGGTCGACCGCAATGCCTTCGACAAAATTCAGCAGGCTGGCGGCTATGTGAGCTTTGCCACGGGTGGTGCTCAGGATGCTAACGCAATTCCCATCAGCAAGGTTGCTGCCGACGAGGCCATGGACAGCGCCAGCTGCATTGGCTGCGGTGCCTGTGTGGCTGCCTGCAAGAACGGTTCGGCAATGCTCTTCGTTTCGGCCAAGGTGAGCCAGTTTGCACTGCTGCCGCAGGGCAAGGTGGAGGCTAAGCGCCGCGTGAAGGCTATGCTCGCCAAGATGGACGAACTGGGATTCGGTAACTGCACCAACACCGGTGCCTGCGCTGCCGAGTGCCCCAAGAACATCAAGCTGAGCAACATTGCACGCCTCAACCGCGAGTTCATCGGCGCCAAGTGCTCCGACTAAACACGGTTGCTGCTAATTCAGCATCAGCATAATAAATTGCCCGGAACCAATATCGGTTTCGGGCATTTTTTTGACAGAAACACCCTGCTGGTTTTGATAAAAACTGAAATATTTATTATTTTTGCACATCAATTTTTATTCAATTATTCTAATCTTTTAAAAATTCATTCAATCATGAAGAAATTTTTTCAATTTGCTCTCGTAGCAGTTGCAGCAGTAGGCCTCGTGGCTTGTAACGGTAACAAAAACAATGGTTCTGGTTCTCAGCAAGCAAGCACCGAAGCCAGTGCCGATGCCAACAAGACCTACACAGTGAAGTATTCTATTACTGCCAATGCAGGCGCCAACTGGGAGACCCTGTCGACCGAAGGTGACCAGATTGAGACTCCTTTCCAGGCCGAGATCGATGGCGACAAGGTGATTATCACCATGCCCATGAAGGTCGTTCTTAAAGGCAACACTATCAAGAGAAGCCTTAAGGAAGGTTCTGCCGACTTCTGCATCGAGAATAGCAGTGAGAAAGGCCGCATCGAGTTCAAACTCGCCGACGACAAGGACTATGATGCTGAAATCGCTAAGCTGAAAGCTGGCGACACCATTGAGTTCACCGTCAAGGGCGAAACCACCAAGGATGTTCTCGACAAGATGAACGGCAACTGGGGTACCTTCGCACTCTCTCTCTAAAGCACCATGAGTTGCTACCCGAAAGTGTAGTACACTCATTAATTACAAATCAATCGCCCGAAGCCATCCAGCTTCGGGCTTTTGTTTCTCTTGCAATCAAACATTGATTCTCTGTGCTTGCGACTGGTAAGGGGAATAGTGAGTGAAAAAATGTAATTATTTGCAGGGGCAAAATGGATAAAATTACAAATGTTAACAAATCAAAAATTTTCTTGCAAACATATATCTGAAGTATGAGAAAAAGGTGTTACATTTGCAGTGCAATAAAAGATAACTAACTCAAAAATAATAATTAACTCAAATAATAGTGGACACAATGAAAAAGACTTTAATAGCTTTATCGCTGCTGGTTTCGCTCATGGCACAGGCCGGCGGATTACTCACCAACACTAACCAACACATCTCTTTCGTGCGCATGATGGCGCGTGGCGCTTCGCACGAGATCGACGCTGTCTATACCAACCCTGCCGGTGTGGCATGGATGGACGAGGGATGGACTCTCTCGCTCAACATCCAGAGCGCGTTTCAAACGCGCAACGTCGAGGCATCGTTCCCTCTGTTCGGCACCGAGCCCAAACTCTACAAGGGCGATGCCGCCGCTCCGGTGCTGCCCTCAATCTATGCCGCCTATCGCAAAGACGCCTGGGCCATTCAGGGTTTCATTGGCGTGATTGGTGGTGGTGGCAAGTGCTCGTTTGAGCACGGCCTGCCCATGTTCGACAGCCGCGTCATGGCCGGCATCATGGCGCAAACAGGCGGCACGGTCACACCCGACCAGTACAACATTAACACCGCCGTAAAGGGCCGTCAGTACATCTTTGGCGGACAACTGGGTTTCTCCTATCGCTTCAACGACCACTTCTCGGGCCACTTGGGCATGCGCATGAACTACTTTAACGGCAACCAGTGGGGCTACGTCGAGGCCATTCACAAGGCCAACGGAGCTCAGCTCGTCGATTTGCGACTCGACTGCGACCAGACTGGCTGGGGCATCACACCCATTGTGGGCCTGAACTATCGTTACAAAGGCCTCACGCTGGCTGCGAAATATGAGTTCAAAACCAATCTCAACATCGAGAACGACACCAAGCAACTCGTCGACCCCACAGGCGCTCTGGCTGCATATGAGCACGGCGTCAACACCCCCAGCGATGTGCCTGCTATGCTTGCCGTGGCCGCCGGTTATGAGTTCACTCCAAAACTGCGTGCCACACTGGAGTATCACTTCTTTGACGACAAGCACGCCGAAATGGCGCAAAACAAGCAAAAAGCCCTTAAGCACGGCACCCATGAGTTCCTGGCAGGTGTGGAATTTGACATCAATAAAACTTTCACCGTGAGCGCCGGCGCACAGCGCACCGACTATGGCTTGAGCGACGACTACCAGAGCAACACCTCCTTCTCTTGCGACAGCTACTCGGTGGGCCTGGGTGGAGCCGTCAACATCACCCCGCACCTCAAACTCAACGTGGGCTACTTCTGGACCATGTATAGCGACTACACCAAAAACGTGCCCGCGGCCAACCCCGGCGGATACAACGGCACCACCATGCCCGGTCAGGACATCTACTCCCGCACCAACAAGGTCTTCGGTATGGGTATCGACTACAAGTTCTAAACACGGTTGAGTGTTTAGAGTTGAGAGTTTAGGGTTGAGTGTTGAGAGTTGCGAGCCTAATCAAAGCCTCATTTGCCTAACAACCTCGATTATTCGACTATTCGATTGCTCGATTGCTCGAGAATTCGATACTTCAAGAGAATAACTCACACGAGAGGGCAGCACCACGCCGCCCCCTCGTTATTTTTATGGGATAAGTGATGCTTACAGGGTGGTGAGGAAGTTGTCAACGGCGGGGGCGAAGTACTGGTACTCGAGCTGATGGACGCGGGCGGCGAGGGTGTCGGGGGTGTCGTCGGGCATCACGGGGCAGCGGTGCTGCTCCAGGATGGCGCCGCCATCTACTTGTTCGTTCACCAGATGAATGGTGATGCCGCTCTCCTTGTCACCGTCACGCAGCACTGCCTCGTGCACATGGTGGCCCCACATGCCTTTGCCGCCGTGCTTGGGCAGCAGCGCGGGGTGAATGTTGATGATGCGGTCGGGGAACGCCTTCAACAGCGGTTCGCCTATGATGGCGAGGAAGCCCGCCAGCACAATCACATCGACGCCCTTTTCGGTCAGGTAACGGGCCAGTTCGGTCTGGTCTTTCCAGGTGTTACGGCCCCACACTTCCACCTCCACACCCAGTGGTTTCAGGCGCTCAATGGCGGGAGCCTTAGCTGTGTTGGAGATGACCGTAGCGACCTCAACGGTGTCGCTTTGTGCAAAATGTTTGATGAGCCGTTCGGCATTGGTGCCGGTACCCGACAGGAAGATGGCGATGCGTTTCATGTGCTGTGCTATTATAATGGTTTTAAGTTTATTATATTGTTTACTTGCTCATTGAGTATAGTTTAGATCGTGTGGCCCCCCAATCTCTAAACCCTCAACTCTAAACAGTTGCGAAGCAACATCCTCAGAACTTTTGCATATCCACGAGGTGCTTGTAGGCGCCACCCTGGGCGATAAGCTCGTCGTGCGAGCCTTGCTCCACGATACGGCCGTCTTGCACCACGCAAATCAGGTCGGCATTCTTGATGGTGCTCAGGCGGTGGGCAATGACCAGTGTGGTGCGGTTGCGCATGAGGTTGTCGAGCGCCTGCTGCACCAGATGTTCGCTCTCGGTGTCAAGTGCCGATGTGGCCTCGTCGAGGATGAGGATAGGCGGATTCTTGAGAATGGCGCGTGCAATGCTGATGCGCTGCCGCTGACCGCCTGACAGGTTGCCACCGCGGTCGCCTATGTTGGTGTCGAACTGCTGTTCGCTGGCCATGATAAAGTCGTAGGCATTGGCAATCTTGGCGGCCTCGACCACCTCCTCGTGCGTGGCGTTTTCCACGCCAAAGGTGATATTGTTATAGAAACTGTCGTTGAACAGAATAGCCTCCTGGTTCACATTGCCCATGAGGGCGCGCAGGTCGTGCTTGGTCACCTGACGGATGTCGATGCCGTCGATGCTGATGCTGCCCTCGTCAACATCATAGAAGCGTGGCAGCAGGTCGGCCAGCGTGGTCTTGCCCGAACCGCTCTGCCCCACCAGCGCCACCGTCTTGCCTTGCGGAATGGTGAGTGTCACATCGTTGATCACCATCTTCTCGCCATAGCCAAAGCGCACATTCTGGTAAGTGATGCCTTGCTTGATGCCCGTGAGCGGTGTGGGATTCTCGGGGTCTTTGAGGTGATTCTCAGCCATGAGAATCTTGTCGATGCGCTGCATCGAGGCCAGACCTTTCTGCACCGAGTAGCTCGCCCTCGAGAACTCCTTGGCAGGATTGATGATGTTGTAGAAAATCACCATATAATATATAAAGGAGGGCGCAGTAATCGACGCCTTGCCGCTCAGGATGAGCGTGCCGCCAAACCACAGCACAATGGCGATGGTGGCAGTGCCAAGAAACTCGCTCATGGGGTGCGCCAACTCGTAGCGGCGCTGCATGCGGCGCGTGATGTTGCGGTATTTCTCGTTCTCTTGCGAGAAGCGGCGCTTCACCTTGTCCTCGGCATTGAAGGCCTTGATGATGCGCAGTCCGCCTATGGTCTCCTCGATGTTGCTCAGCAGGGTTCCCCACTGGTTCTGCACATCGAGCGACACGCGTTTCAGGCGCTTGCCCACGGTGCCCATGATGAGTCCGGCAATGGGCAGCAGCACAAGCACAAACAGGGTGAGCTGCCAGCTCACAATCACCATCATTGTGAGACACACGATAATCATGATGGGATTCTTAAACATCATGTCGAGCGACGACATGATGCTGTTCTCCACCTCGGTCACATCGCCGCTCATGCGCGCCATCACATCGCCCTTGCGCTCGTTGCTGAAAAAGCCGATGGGCAGCCCCACAATCCGATTGTAAATCTGGTTGCGTATGTCGCGCACCACGCCGGTGCGAATGGCAATCATATTGTAGGCGGCCAGATAGGCGCTGCCCGTCTTCAGGGCGGTCATCACCACCAGTGCACCGGCTATCACAGCGAGCGCCGTAGAGTTGCCATAACGCTCAATGATGCATTGCACGGTGTAGTAGAAGTCGTTGACCACCACATCCTTGATGGAACCGGCCCCTAGGGGCATGAACTCGTAGTGCGCCTGGTTGATGCCGAAGAGCATCTCCAGGATGGGGATGATGAGTGCAAACGAGAACAGCGTGAGAAAAGCCGCCAGAATGTTGAACAGCACGTTCAGCACCAGGTGCTTCTTGTAGGGCGGCACAAATCGCCGTAATATCGAGAAAAATCCTTTGAACATGGTCACATATCGTATAACGAATCGCAAAGATAGCGATTTCCTCCCACATTCACAACCCCCAGCAAGCAGGCCTCTCTCTTAGTTATGAAAAAACATTGCCGATACCCTTGAGGCACCGGCAACGTGTTGATGAGAGTTAAATTCAATTTTCCAGTGTTATTGAATAACGCCGAGAATGATGTTGACGAGTGCAGTGACGTCGGTGACGTTGACCTTACCGTCGCCGTTCAAATCGGCACGAGTCAGGTCTTTGGGGACCACGCCGAGAATCATGTTGACGAGTGTGGTGACGTCGGTAACGTTCACCTTGCCATCGCCGTTCACGTCGCCTCTGATGGCGGGAGCGTCCTTGACGAGCGTGATGCTGAAGTCGTGCAGCAGCAGCCATCCATAACTTGCGGGTGTGGTGCAGTGGAAGCCGAAGTAGTAAACACCCTCCTCGTCGCACTCGATTTCATTGTTGGTGTAGGTTTCGCTCACGGGTGTGTTGAGCACGATGTGGTCGAAAATCTTGGCGTAGTCATTCACATTCAGTCCTTGCCCATAGGCCACGTCCATATAATCTACATTGTTGGCCACAGCGGTGTTGGCATTGAACTCGATGCTGTAGATGGCGCCCTTCTTCAGGTGTATGGGCGGCGAGATGAGCCAGTCGTCGGCATCGGCAGTGGCGCTGGGGTAGTAGTAGGCGCGGGTGTCGCCGCCGAACGATTTCTCCCACTTCCACGAGTTGCCGTCGTGGTTGTTGTCGAGCACGGTGAGCAGGTCGAAGCTCTCGGCCGTGTTGAATCCCTGAACATAGGGGACTTCGAGCGCGGGACCAATGACGGCGTTGTTAGAAACGCCCGGTTCGCTGGCCATGCCCTGGTTGATGGCCACCACCTGATAGCTGTAGGGAGCAAGTTCTTGCGGGTCGAGCGGTTGCTCGAATGTGGTCTCGGTGATGCCCTCGGCTGCCAGGGTGTGGCCGGGCATGAGGTAGATGTTGTAGGTGAGCTGTTCGGGGTCGATTTCCTGCTCGTGCACACCAGTTGTGGGAGCAGTCCAAGTCACAGTAGCCGTCTTGCTGCCGTAGTTGTAGTCAAATGCCACATCGGCGGGAGCCACCGGAGTCTCGGGGCCCACATAGAGGCTGGCTTTGGCCTCGGGGCTTTCGCCGGCCTCGTTGGAAACGATGACCACGAACTCGGTGTCGCCGGCGGGCACGGTAACCTGGGCCTGGGCCTCGGCTCCGGCCTCAACGGTGCCTTGTGCCACCACGTTGCCGTTGGCGGTCACGGTGTAGTCGAGGGTGCCAGTGAGGGGTTCGCCTGTGTAGGTGGTAGTGGGAGCCGTGAAGCTCACAGTGCCTGTGGTCGACGCGCCCTCGAAGTTCAGCTGCAGGTTGGTCACAGCAGCAGGCGCCTCATCATCGGCTTGAGCATCAGGTATAAAGAGGTTCACCAGATAGGCATTGTCGGGCAACTGCATGATTTGCGTAGCGCTCACCGAGCCCACAGTGGGGTCGATTTCATAGAGGTAGCTCTTCATGTCGTTGAGCACCACGCTCAAGTAGAAGTGCCCCGTCTTCTTGTCGAATGCCTTGGAGCTGGGGTAGG
>JAEEGI010019019.1_pt1 | contig 13888 bp, 9 predicted proteins | sample 8958751 | NCBI WGS metagenome assembly JAEEGI01 (sample SAMN16246545, study PRJNA631951) | gut metagenome | biome: gut microbiome; feature: rumen; material: KS-attached | host: Bos | place: Iran: Karaj | collected 2018-10
CCGTACACGAAGGTGGCGATGACGATGTTGATCAGGTTGAATTCAAGTCCCAGCAGCGCCATGTAGCCCTGCATGACGTACCAGCTCACGAACATCGGGAAGAAGGCGATGAGCGAAATCCAAATGTTGTGGAAGCACAGCAGGAGCACGATGAGCACGAAGATACTGGAGATCCAGAGGGTCTTGTTGAAGTCCTCATGGATGACCTCCACGAGGTCCTGGCAGTAGTAGAAGGGCTCCAGCACGAAGATGTGGGGAATGGCGGTGAGGGCGTCCGTAACGGCGTCCGTGTCCTCGAAGTCGTAGGATACGTCGGTGAAGACCATGTATCGGCCGCTTTCCTGCTTCTCTACGTAGTTGGACAGCAGGCCCGGAGGGACGATGCCGGATTCGAAGAGGTTGTCCGGCTCGTACTTGCGGCTGATGATGTCCAGGAAGGGATCGAAGAGGTTGTAGGGGAGGTTGTTGGCTGCGGCCGATGCGCCGAGGTCCCGCTTCAGGCGGGCGACGCGGGCCTTGTTCCAGAAGGCGTTCCAGGCCTGGATGCGGGCTTTCTGGTCCTCGGTGGACTGGAACAGCAGCTTGGTGACGGGGGCGTAGAACTTGACGAGGCCTGTCTCCTGCAGGGAATCCAGGGCGGGGAAGAGGGCCTTGTTGTATTCCAGGGCTTTGTCCAGGCTGTAGTCGTCCCAGGCGGCGAAGTACATGTGGACGCTGCCGTCGGCGTTGGTGCGGTTGTACAGGTCCTGGCTTTCCACGAGGTCGGGGTCGTCGTAGTCGAGGTTGCGGAGGTCGGAGTCGAACTTGACGCGGGGGCTGAAGATGACGCCGACGACGATGATGGCGATGAGCGTGCCGATGATCCACTTGTTGCGGTCCCAGGGCAGGGAGTTGATGCGCTCCACCAGCGGGAAGCCGTGGGTGCGCTTGAACTTGATCTGGCCGGGATGCAGGAAATGCGGCATGAACACCAGCACGAAGAAGGTGTTGCCTATGAGGGCGAAGGTGGCGAAGAGGCCGAAGTCGCTCAGGAGGCTGCTCTCCGTGAAGATGAGGCCCATGAAGGCGCCCACGGTGGTGATGCAGCCCAGGACGACGGGGGTGCTCTCTTCCCTGAGCATCTTCTCCACGTCTCCCACGTAGTAGAAGTGGATGAGCACGTGCAGGCAGTAGCTGATGGCGACGCCCAGGATGACGGCGCCGAGGCCGAGGGCCATCAGGGACATGGTTCCCTTGATCCAGTACATGCAGGCCATCGAGAAGAGGGCGCCGTACAGGACGGGAACGAGCTGGTGGATGATGAAGCTCAGCTTATGGAAGCTGAACATCATGATCAGGAGGATCAGGACAAGGGACAGGCCGACGGTCCAGACGAGGTCCCGCTTGATGGTGCCGGCGTTGGAGACGCTGCCCTGCGGGTTGCCGTGGACCAGGACTTTGAGTTCCGGGTGTTCGCTTTCGTATTCGGCGCGGGCCTTGTTGATCATTTTGACCAGGCGGGTGCCCTTGCCGGAATCCGTGGAGATGAAGGAAGGGGCGACGAAGGCCAGGGCCACGCTCTTGTCCTGGCAGAAGAAGTGGCCGTCTTCCATGTTGTAGCCGCCCATGACGGCGCCCTCGCCCAGGATTTCCTTGAGGAGGATGCTTCTGAGGTTCAGCGGGTCCATGGTGACGAGCTGGGTGTCATCACCGGTCTCGTCTTCCATGATGAGGTGGGCGTTTTCGGCCATCTGGGCCTGGATGGCTTCGGGCTGCAGGGCCTTCTCCATGAGGGCGTACCAGCTGGTGTCCACGAAGGAGGGAAGGTGCTCGATGCCGTATTCCATGGCGCTCAGGCCGGTTTCCAGGTCCAGGGATGCCAGGATGCCGGAAATCAAGTGCGTGGAGGAGTCCTTCTGCTCCAGGATGTGGCAGAATTCTTCTACGGCGTCTCCCAGAAGGGTGGGGGCGACGGGGTCATCGGCATTGCGGGAAGTGACCTGGACGAAGACTTTTTCCTTGAGGTCGATTTCCCCAAAGGCGAGTTCGGTGGATTCTTCCGTTTCCGGAAGGAGCTTCATAATGTCTTCTTCGTAACGCAGTTTCACGCCGAACCACGCGAAACACAGCGTGCTGGCAATGAGCAGAAACCACATCAGCGCCTTACGGCCTTTCAAGAATTGATATAGCGGAAGGAATATCCTGTGCATGTACTTTTCGGGTTGATATATTTTACAAATATAAGCATTTTTCCTGACTCGTATAAAACGAAACACCCTGCCTTGCGGGCAGGGTGCTGTTTGCGGGTGGGCATCGGCCTTATTTTTCCATGGCTTCGAAGATGCGGTTGCGTACTTCTTCGATGGTGCCGACGCCGTCGATCTCGCGGTACAGGCCGGCGGCCTTGTAGTAAGAGATGAGGGGTTCGGTCTTGTCGTGGTAGGTCTTGATGCGGTTGGAGACGACCTCGTCGCGGGCGTCATCGGCCCGTCCTTCGAGCTTGGCGCGGTTGGCGATGCGCTCGTGCACCAGGGCGTCCGGGATCATCAGGGACACGCAGGCGGTCACGCTCTCGCCTCGTTTGGCGACCATGGCCTTGAGGGCATCGGCCTGGGCGATCGTGCGGGGGAAGCCGTCGAGGAGGAAGCCTTCGACGTCCTTCACGCTGTTGAACTTGGCCTCGATCATGCCTTCTACGACTTCGTCGGGGACGAGGTTGCCGTTGTCGATCAGGGCTTTGGCTTTGGCACCGAGCTCGGTTCCGGCGGCGATTTCGCTGCGGAGGAGCTCACCGGTGGAAATGTGGCAGAGCTTGTAGCGCTCTACCATGGCGCCTGCCTGCGTACCTTTACCGGCACCGGGAGGGCCAAATAACACGTAATACTTCATATTAGTCATCTAAAACGTAAATATCCTTGATGTTACGGCCCAGTTCGTCATAGTCCAGGCCGAATCCCACGATGAAACGGTTGGGGATTTCCATGGCGACGTAGTCCAGTTTTACGTCTTTGTCGTACACTTCTTTCTTCAGGAGGAGGGTGCAGACGCGGGCGTCCTTGACGTTTTTCTGCTGGAGGAGCTCCATCATCTTGACGATGGTGTTGCCGGTGTCCACGATGTCTTCCACGACGAGGACGCGCTTGCCTTCGAGGTCGGCGGGAAGGGGAACTTCCGTCTTGACCACGCCGGTGGAGGCGGTGCCTTCGTAGGAGGACAGTTTGCAGGCCTTGAGGACCAGGGGAAACTGAATACGCTTGAGCAGTTCGGCCGCGTAGATGACGGCACCGTTCAGGGTGCAGATCATTACTACAGGATTCTCGTCGGTTGCGTCGGCGTAATCCTTGTTCAGACGCTCGGCCACGGCGTCGATAGCCTTTTCAATGTCCTCGTTGGGGATGAACATTTTGAAGGTTAAGTCATGCAGACGAATCTTATTTTCCATGAAGAAATCAGTTAAATTGTGCAAAATTAATAAAAAACAGATAATTTTTCAGCTAAAACATTACAAGTTATCAACAGGTATTGGAGGATTTCTCGGGCCGGGGTAACTTGAGGCATGAAAACGAAGTATTTTTGGCTTTTGTTGGGCTTGCTGGGTCTGCCTTTGAATGCCCAGGACGCGTCTGTTCTGCGGGCGGCCATGTGGTTGTCGGGAGTTGCTTCTTTAGAGGAGATTCCTGCCGATTATGTCGAGCGGCTGGAGAATGCGCGGGTGGTCCGGGTGAACAGTTCTACGTTACGCGCGGGTGATGTGCTCACCGATTACCAGGTGGCGTGCATCCTGGATTACCGGTCCCGTTATGGGGATATCCTGTCGTTCGAGGAGCTGGCGCTGGTGGACGGTTTTTCGGCCGAGGCCGTGGCGGCGCTGCGGCCGTTTTTGTCGCTGGAAACGTTTGGCCCGGTTACGGATCCTGTTCGGGCTTCTGTTCTGGCCCGGGGAACGTTGAGTACGTTTGGGATGAAGGGTCAAGTGTCCGGTCCCGGTTTCCGGTCCGGCGGGGCGTTCCGGTCCAAGGCGGGTTCGTTCTATCTGGAAGGGGAATACCGGCACCTGCGGGTGCTGGGTGGTTATTTCCACGCCCGCTGGGGACAGGGGCTGGCTTCCTGGACGGGGTTTTCGATGTCAAGTCTTTCTTCCCTGGATGCGTTTGTGCGGCGGTCCACCGGGCTGTCGCCGGTTTGGTCTTATGCGCCGTCCTCCGTTTATAAGGGAGTGGCTGCGGAGTATTCTTTGTCACATTGGCGGTTCAGTGGCTTTGCCGGGTCGTCGTATGGTTTTCATACGGATTACATGTGGCGGTCCGGGCAGGTCGGGGTTAGCTGGTTGCCGGGACGTGTTGCGTTGGACGGGCGGCTGAATGTCCGGGGGGTGGATTTGGTGGGGGAGATGGCCGTCGGAGGGCGGGCGGTGGCGTGCAAGGCATCGGCCCGGGGGCGAAACTGGGCGTTTCAGGGGCGGTTTATTCCAAACAAGTACTCCGGCAAGAAGAACGGGGAATATGCCCTGGCCGGGGGATGGTCTTTTAAAGGGGACCGGTGGGTTTCGCTGGCCGGCAAGGAGGGGTTCGGCAGTTCCGTGCCGTTCATGCAGGCTTCGTTGACGGCCGAAGGGTCGTATATACCGGTCGCGGCTGACCGGCGGCGTTATCAGGTGCGGGTCTATGGCCTGTGGCAGTGGCAGATGTCGCCCGTGTTTTTGCTGGATGTGCGCTTTACCGAGCGTTACCGGAATTACGAGCCTCCCCGCACGGACTTCCGGGCCGATGTCTCCGCCGGTTCCGGTCCCTGGCTGGGGGTTCTGCGCTTGGAGGCCGATTATTGCTCCTCGTGGGGTTGTCTGGGGTATCTGGAAGGCGGGTACAAGGGTTCTGATCTGGCGGCGTATCTACGTGTGACCGGTTTTTCGATTTCGTCCTGGGCCGCCCGCATCTACTGCTACGAGCGCGACGCCGCCGGCACCTTCTCCGTCCCCGCCTACAATGGCCGTGGTTTTGCGATTTCTGCAGTAGGATCTTGTAAATGGAGACCGTTTATGGGTTCTAATTCAGGTTCTGGTTTAGATCCTGGTACTAGTACCGATCTCCGTTCTGGCGCCGGTTCGGCCCGTTGGTGGCGCTATTTTTCGGTAAAAGCCAACCTCCGTGCCGCCTGTCAGTTCCGTTTGGGCCAAAAGCCCGCCCCTACCCTCAACCTCCAACTCCAATGTGATCTGTAAAACCCACTTCCGTCGCAGGTTATGTGGTTTTGTGTCGCAGGTCATGGCGTTTTTTGGCTCACCGGGAAAAATCCCGGTGAGCCCGTTTTTTGCGGACCCGCGATGCAACGCTCCATAACCAATGACACTTCACCGAAGGGAGGGCGGCAGAGGAGGCAGGCACGCACGCACGGGGGCTTGTCCACCCCCGGACGAGTGTAGGGGGAGGGGCCCGCCGGCTGGCCGTTCGCTCTGCGGACGAGCCAGACGGTGGGAGGGGCCGGAGTGAGCGAAGCGAACGGAGTCCCCCGTGCGTGCCTGCCTCCTCTGCCGCCTTGTACTGGATGGTTAAAGCACAAATCCTGGCGTGTATGGCCGAAAACGTGCTTTAGGCAGGTGTCCGGAGTAGGGTAAAGCACAAAAAATGGATTGTACGGCCGATATCGTGCTTTAGGCGGGGCATGGAAGGGGGGTAAAGCGCAAAAACGAGGGTAGAAGGGCGAAAGTGTGCTTTAGGCGGGTTTGGAGTGTCGGGCATGACGTGGGGCGCTGTCTGGCATGAAGCGCGGGATTAGCGCTTACCGACTTTGAGGCGCTGGCCGATGTTGATGCGGTCGGACTTGAGGTTGTTCCAGGACTTGAGCTGCTTGACGGTGCAGTGGTACTTGCGGGCGATCCTGCCCAGGGAGTCACCGGACTTGACCTTGTAATAGACCCACTGGCCGGTGGCGGCGCGGGAGGTGGGGACAGGACGTCCGGCCACCGTTTCGCGACCATCCTGGATCTTGGCGGCGAACAGGACATCGGCCTTATAGCGATAGATGGAATCCTGCATGTCCAGGAAGGCCGATGAATAGTTGAACGGCAGGCGGATCACCTCGTCAGAGCCGGAGCCCGGGACTACGTCCGTGTAGTACTGCGGGTTCAGGTCGCGGACATCGTCCAGGGGAATGCCCAGCACCTCGCTGATCTGGCGGAAGTGCAGGTTCTTATGCACGTGGAAAGTATCCACGTACACCGGCAGGGCGATGGGATCCGGACGCAGGCCGTACTCGTTCGCATAGCGGAAAGCATACATGGCGCCCACCATGGCCGGGACATAGCCGCGCGTCTCGCGGGGGAGATAATCGTACACAGACCAGAAGTCCGTACGGCCGCCGGCGCGCTTGATCGCCTTGTTCACGTTACCCGAGCCGCAGTTGTAGGCCGAAATGGCCAGCGGCCAGCTGCCGAAGATCCGGTAAGCGTCCCGGAAATAGCGGGCCGCTGCATCCACGGACTGGATGGGGTCCATGCGCTCGTCCGTGTAGGAATCTACCTTGAGACCATAGTTGATGGCCGTACGGTACATGAACTGCCACATGCCCTTGGCACCTACGCGGGACTCCGCGCGGGGATTGAGGGCGCTCTCGATGATGGCTACATACTTCAGTTCCAGGGGCAGGCCGTACTGGCGGAAGGTCTCCTCGAACAGCGGCATGTAATACTGAGCCAGGCCCAGCATCTCTCCCATCTTCGTGGGCATCTTCTCCGAATAGAGAATCATGAAATTCTTGACCGTCTCGTTGTAGGGGAGGGAGATGAAAGAATTCATCTGCTCCAGACGCTTCATCAGGACCGAATCCGGCACATCCGTGGTGAAACGGACCGAATCCATGTTGTACTGCTCCCGGCCGGGGATACGGCTCTGGCGATGCATGTACCACTGACCCAGCAGCGTGTCCGTATTAAGAGTAGTATAATCCTCCAGGCCGGCCGAAATCTTGTTCTCGTTCTCTCCGGAGAGCTCCTCCTCGATTTCCTCCCGCTCGGCCTCTTCGGAACGGTATGTTGCAATCTCTGCCTCCAGCGCTTCCAGGCGCTGACGCAGTTCCTGGTTCTCCTGCTGGAGCTGTTTCCTGCTCTTGCGGCCATCCGGTGCGGCCCAGACAAAGCCGGCAGCCAGAAGGAGGCAGGCGGCGCTTATAAAGAATCTCTTCATGAAACTATCAGAATCTAAGGCCGATGGACATGCCTACTGCCGGAGCCGCAGCGTACTGAGGCTGGATGACGGACGGACTCACCTTGAGGGTGATGTTGTCGTCCACTTCGAAATCCTGCATGTAGGCGAATACATTGGCGTCAACTGCTTGAATAACATATGCCAGCGCCACACCCAGGATGCAGTAATCCCGGATACGGCGATAGGAATCACGGTAATACTTGGCGGTCTCGGCCGTCTGCGGCGGCTTCTCCACGCTGGGATCGTCGGAGGTGGCCTGGTTGTGGATCCATTTCCAACGCTGATACTGGACGTTGTTCTCGTGGGCGAAGTTCACCATGCCGCCCAGCAGGCCGATGTAAATCGGCACTTTCCAGGCCTCTCCATTGTAGATCTGGCCCAGGCCGGGCAGCAGGATGGAGTAGAACGTGGACTTGGCAGGATCCGGGGAACGCGTGCCCTGGTACTGGACCACGCCGTCCATCAGGGAAGCCCACCAGACCAGACCCGCACCCGCGATGGCGAGATCCCGGTAATTCTGGTACTTGGTATCGCCCGTGCTCTGGTACAGCTGGTTGAAATGCACGCCCCCGTAGATGCCGGCGCCGATGCCGCCATACACGATGGGGAGCTTCCAGTACTGCTTGTGGTAAATCTGATTACCGCCCAGGAACACCGCAGAGCCGATGGTTAGGTTCTTCAGGGAAGACGTGCGCTTGTGCGAAAGGCCGCCGAAGAACTCCCGGAAACTGAAGATGGCCGATGTGTCCGTCTTCGTCTGCTCGGTGGTGTCTGCGTAGTTCTGCGTAAAAGCGTCCCGCTTGAACTGGTCGTCCCTGTACTGTGCGGAAAGGGACGCCGACGCAAGCAGGCCGATGAAAGTCAATATGAGAGAGAATTTCCTCATCGCTGGTCCAGGGCCTGAAGGAATTGCTCCATCTGGGCGTCGGACTCGAACTTGATGGTGAGTGAGCCCTTGCCGTCGCGGCCGCGGCGCAGGGAAATATTGTCTCCGAAGTAGCGGCCCACATTCTCCAGCAGACGGTAGTACATGTCCGGGAGTTCCTGGGGCTCAGACTTGACAGCGGCCGGTTCGTTCTTGGCCAGGGCCTTGACACGTTCTTCCAGCTGACGCACGGACAGGCCGTTCTTGACGATGAGGTCGCAGAGCATCTCCTGCACGGCGGGATCTTCCACGGCGAGGAGCACCTTGGCGTGGCCGACACTGACAAGACCTACCTTGAGGTCGTGCTGCACCTTTGCGGGCAGTTTCAGGAGGCGGAGCTGGTTGGCAACGGAAGCGCGTTTCTTGCCCACGCGGTCTGCCATCTGCTCCTGTGTGAGACGGCACTCTTCCATGAGGCGCTGATAGCTCATGGCCACCTCGATGGGGTCCAGGTTCTCACGCTGGATGTTCTCTACGATGGCCATCTCGAGCATGCCCTGCTCGGAGGCGTCGCGGATATAGGCCGGGACCATGTCCATGCCGGCGATGAGGGAAGCGCGGTAACGGCGCTCACCGCTGATGATCTGGTATTTGTCACCCTTGCGGCGGACCGTGATGGGCTGGATCAGGCCGAGGGTGCGGATGGAAGAGGCCAGCTCCTGAAGAGCCTCGTTGTCGAAGGACATACGGGGCTGGTAGGGGTTGGGCTCGATGAGATCCACGGGGATGCGGAGTACGTCCGAGGTGTCTTTCGGCTGTACTTCGGGGGAGGAAACCACCTCCTTGTTGATATATCCGACGGGCTTGCGGAGTTCGGTGAGGTCTTCACCGCCCAGGAGGGCGCCCAGTCCCTTTCCCAGGCCGCGTGCTTGCTGTTTAGCCATTGGCGTTTTCGTTTTTGTCCAGGACTTCCTTGGCCAGGTTCAGGTAGTTGGAAGTACCGTTGTTCATGACGTCGTACAGAATGATGGGCTTACCGTAGGAAGGAGCTTCGCTCAGGCGGATGCTGCGCTGGATGACGGTCTGGAAGACCATGTCCGTGAAGTGTTCCCGCAGCTGGGCGACAACCTGGTTGTGCACCTTGGTGCGGCCGTCGTACATGGTGACCACGAAACCTTCGATGGTGAGGGCGGGGTTGATCCCGTTCTGCACCAGACGGATGGTCTGGATGAGCTTGGCCAGTCCTTCCAGGGCGAAGAATTCCGGCTGGACGGGGATCATCACGGAATCTGCGGCCGTGAGGCAGTTGACGGTGATCAGGCCCAGGGAAGGGGAGCAGTCGATGATGATGTAGTCATAGTCGTCCTTGATGGGTGCAAGGGCTTTCTTGAGGATGGACTCGCGCTCCTTTACGTCCAGCAGCTCGATTTCTGCGCCGACGAGGTTGATATGGGAAGGGATCATGTGCAGCTTGGGAAGCTCCGTCTGGATGAGGGCGTCCTTGGCCGAGAGCTTGCCGATGAGAATCTCGTACAGGGTACGGTGGTCGCTGTTCTCGGGGTCGAAGTTGAGACCGGAGGTGGTGTTGGCCTGCGGGTCTGCGTCGATGATGAGGACGTTCTTCTCCAGAACGGCCAGGGAGGCTGCCAGGTTGATGGCCGTGGTGGTTTTACCCACACCGCCTTTCTGGTTGGCTATGGCAATGATTTTACCCATAATTACGTATCGTTTAGCTTACAAATATAAGTATTTTCCTGTGAAATTCCCGCTTTAATTCGTAAATTCGCCTCATCTATGGCCGATGCGCGCTACATACAGGTGATTCTTCCCCTGAAGCTGGAATGGGAGCCTTATTACAGGCTTCCGGAAGGTATTGACGTACAGGTGGGAGACCGCGTGCGGGTTCGTTTCGCAGGGGCATTCTACGTGGCCTGCGTGAGCGAAAATAATGCCATCCCCAGCCTGGACGTGAAAAGAATCCTCCCCGTAGAAGCGAAGGAAGAGGGGTTGCCGCCCATATCGGCCGAAGAAATCCGCTTCTGGCGCGCCGTCGCGTCCTACTATCTCTGCAACATCGGCGAGGTCTATAAGGCAGCCTATCCCTCCGTCCATCAGCACAAGTCCCGCCTGGCCATCCCGCCGAGCGAGCCCCCGAAGGAGAGCATCCCCCTCACGGAAGCGCAGCAGAAGCGGGCCGATGCCATAAAAAAGGCCTTTGCCGATAAGAAGACCGTCCTGATGAGCGGCGCCGTCGGCCAGGCCGATATCGAACTTTCCCTGGCGCTGGAAACCCTGGCCAAAGGACAGAGCGTCCTGCTCCTGATCCCGGAAGCCCGGCCGGAACTGGAAAAACGCATAAAGAAGATCTGCCCGTCCCTGCTGGTCTATCACAGCGGCGTCTCCGCCGCCAGGAAAAAGCAAGTGGCCGAAAAGCTCCGCACCGGCGATCCCTGCCTGGTGCTGGGCACCCGCGTATCGCTTTTCCTGCCGTATCACAAACTCGGCCTCGTCATCGTGGACGACGAGCACGACAGCTTCTACAAGCAGGATGCTCCCGCCCCGCGTTACCACGCCCGCGAGAGCGCCATCATGCTCGCCGGCGTACATGGCGCCAACGTCCTCCTCGCCAGCGCCACCCCCTCCCTGGAATCCATCTACAACGCCCAGTGCGGCCGTTTCGCAGAAGTAAAGAGCGGAGGCGAAAAGTCCTCTTCTCCGCGTATAGAACTCATCAATATCGCGGCGGAAATTAGGAAAAACGGCATGGCCGGTCTTTTCTCACTGAAACTCCTTGCTGCCATGCGGGAAGCGTTACAGGAGGGTAAAGAAATCCTGCTGCTGGGCTCCCGCCGCATTTACGAACAGGGGAAACGGATGGAAGACGAAGTGCTGGAATACTTCCCGGAGGCACGCATCGCCAACCTGGACCTCGGCCAGCCCGACGACGAATACGAAATCTACCTGGGCAGCATCCTGGGGACGAAAAGTTTCCGCACCGGGAAACTCGGCCTCGTGGCCATCATCAGCTATGACGGCATCCTTTCCCGCCAGGACTTCCGAGCCGACGAAAAAGCCTTCCAGGTCCTCTCTCAATACCGTAACCTGAGCCCTCGCTTCGTGGTACAGACCCGCGAAGCCGGCCATCCCGTCTTCCGGCTCATGGCCAAGGACGTGAACCCTGTGGAGCAGATGCTCACGGAACGCAGCATCGCAGGCTATCCGCCTTATTCCCGCCTTGTCAGACTGCAGCTGAAGGACACGAACGCGAATCGCCTTTCCATGATGTCCCGGGATCTGGCCGCCATCGTAGCGAACATAGGCGTGCGGTTCGAGGGCCCTTATACCCCTGTACAGGATGCCGAAAGCCGGGAAATCCGTGTCATCCTGCCCCGGGACCGCGAACTGGTCAAAAGAAAAGCGGCCATGGCCCAGGCCATCACCGCTTTCGAGCAGGACCGCAAATACAGCGGCCATATTGTCATAGACGTAGATCCCGTCTAATTATTCAGCATACAGAAGATAAGGTTTGCGGAGCTCCTTGAAGGCTTCCACGTCCGGCTGCCAGCGGGCTTTGATCTCCTCGGCGGTAGCGCCCTCCTCGATCATCTCACGCACGTAGCGCTGGCCCAGCAGCAGGTCGAAGAAACGGCGGAAGAAGCCCATCTCCATGCCCTGTTCCTTGAGGCAGGTGTAAGCGTCGATCACATAAGTAAGGTCCATGCCGCGCTTGAAGATTTCCTCCTTGGGCATCTGGCTCAGATCCACGCCGAAGCACTCCTGACCCAGTAGCGGGGGATGGGAAGAACCCTTGACGCTTTCGGGCGTGAAGGAGTAGGTGTACTTCACGTTCATGGCAGGGTGGCCGTACTGCTGGAAAGGCTTGTCCGTACCGCGGCCCAGGCTCACGACCGTACCCTCGAAGGGGCAAAGGGCCGGGTAGAGGTAGATGGACTGCATGTTGGGCAGGTTCGGGCTGGGACGCACGGGCAGCTCGTAGAGCGTGTGGTGCGTGTAGTTCTTGCAGGGGACCACGGTGAGCTTGCAGTCGTTGCCTTCGTTGAGCCACTTCTCTCCCTGGGCCATCCTGGCCAGTTCACCGAGGGTGAGGCCGTGCACGGCAGGGATGGGAAGGTGGCCGACGCCGCTCTTCAGGGACATGTCCAGGGTGGGACCGTCCACGTAGTGACCGTTCGGGTTGGGACGGTCCAGCAGGAGTACGTGCTTGCCCTTGGCGCCGCAGGCGTCCATCAGGTGGCACATGGTGATGTAGTAGGTGTAGAAACGCAGGCCGACATCCTGGATGTCCACGATGAGGACGTCGAACATGTCCATGGACTCGTCGGTGGGGCGCATGCCGCCGGCGCCGCCGTACAGGGACAGGATGGGAACGCCGGTGAGGGGTTCTACGCTGTCTCCCACGTGGGAGCCGTCATCGGCCAGGTCACGGAAGCCGTGCTCCGGGGAGAAGATGGCGGTCACGTTGACGCCTTTGGCCAGCAGGGCGTCGAGGATGTGCTCGTCGCCGCCGCCCACGAGGCCGGTCTGGTTAGAGAAAATAGCCACGCGCTGGCCTTCCAGCAGGGGCATGTAAACTTCAAACTGTTCGTCTCCCAGTACGACGGGAGCTTCTTCCTTGGCGCCGCAGGAGATGGCGGCGAGGCCGCAGAGGGCCAGGATGCAGGTACGGATAAGTTTCATAAGGGGTTAGTTGCGAAGGGTGGCTTTGAGGGTGAGGATGCGGCGGACGCTCTCGTCGATGCGCTTCTCGGTGAGGGTGCCTTCCTCGATGGCGGCCATCACGGCGTCGAAGGCTTCCACGAAGTTCTTGGGGCCGAGGATGATGTCGGCGCCGGCCTGCAGGCTCAGGATGGCGGCCTCACCGCTCTCGTACTGGCGGGTGATGGCGCCCATGGCCATGCCGTCGGTGATGATGACGCCCTTGTAGCCCAGCTCGCCGCGGAGCTTTTCGGTCAGGATCACGGGGTTAACGGTGGCGGGAAGCTCATTGCCGGTCACATTGGGCGTGCCGATGTGGGCGGTCATGATCATGGGAACGTCCTTGGCGATGGCGGCCTTGAAGGTGATCATCTCGCAGCCCAGCATCTCCTCCCAGGTCTTGTTGGTGGAGGCATAGCCGTAGTGGCTGTCGGTCTGGGTGTCACCGTGGCCGGGGAAGTGCTTCACGCAGCCGGCGATACCGGCGTCGTCGAGGCCCTTGAGGTACTGGACCACCATCTTGGCGGCCACCTCGGGATCCTCGGAGAAGGCGCGCGTGCCGATGACGGGGTTCTTGGGGTTGGTGTTGACATCGGCCACAGGGGCGAGGTCCACGTCAAAACCGTATTTCTTGAGGTAAGTGCCGATGACGTTGCCGCAGCGGTAGGCGTTCCTGGCGTCTCCGGTCTTGCCGATCTCTCCCATGGAGGAGAACTTCTCTACGGGGAAGTTCTCGTTGTTGCCGATGCGGGCGACGCGGCCGCCTTCCTCATCCACGTAGAAGAGGGGGGCTCCGTTGAATTCCTTCAGCTTGCCGATGAAGGTTTCCAGCTGGGCCTCGTCCTTGATGTTGTGGGCGAAGAGGATGATACCGCCGGCGGGATACTCGGCGTTGACCTTGAGCATCTGGTCGTTGACTTCCTGGAGCTGGTAGGAAGCGATCTTGGTATAGGTGTCCCATTCGAGGGCGACGTCGAAGGCTTCCGGACGGACGCAGAACAACTGGCCGACCTTCTCGCGAAGCGTCATGGATTGTAATTGTGCCTCGATGGCATCGGAATCTACTTGGGATTTGCGGGCGTTGCCGCTGCAGGAGGTCAGGAGCGCGATGAGCGCCGCGGACAGGAGA
>JAEEGI010019022.1_pt1 | contig 13886 bp, 10 predicted proteins | sample 8958751 | NCBI WGS metagenome assembly JAEEGI01 (sample SAMN16246545, study PRJNA631951) | gut metagenome | biome: gut microbiome; feature: rumen; material: KS-attached | host: Bos | place: Iran: Karaj | collected 2018-10
AGAGGATGGCCACCGCTTCCTCCAGAACAGCTTTTCCTTCTTCCAGCTCCGTTTTCGCAGCCATCGCGGATTCATACAGCAGCAGGAACTGTGCTTCCTGATCTTCAAAAGCCCGGACGCCGGCCTCATACTGCGCTTTTCCCTTTTTCAGCGCTTCATCGGCCGAATCCATCGCTTCAGTTCCGCTGGTAAGACCGCCTTTTGTTGCTGAATAAACAGCGAGATCCGAGCGCTGCTGTTCCAATGCTTTATCATAGGCTTCTTTCTGCTCCAGATAGGAATCATTCGCACTGCTGTATCCCTCTGAATCGATCAGGCGATTCTTGACGCTCCGATACTGATCCATCGTGTCATTCAGTTGTGCGATCTCGGCGTCCGCCTTTCCCTTCTCTTTTCCCGCACTGCGAATACCAAGAAGGCCTGCTATGAGCATAGATATGCCGAACACAACCAGCACAAGTGCCAGTATTTTTTTCAGCGCCGATCGTTTCACATATCTTCCCCCCTTGTCCGTTTTTTATATTATACTATAAAAGCATAGGATAATTGTAAAAAAACTATTTCCATCTTTCCGGATATCATTGTACTTTTTTCGTTTCCGGTGTAAAATCGAGAAAAAATCACAGGGTGGTAAAAATGCGATATCTGGAATGCTGTTTGAATACACCTTCCAAAGAGATGGACGCCCGCTGTGATGAGCTGAATTCGCTGGGCGTCGACGGCTTTATTCTGGAAGATGAAAGTGATTTCAAAAATTTTCTGGAAAACAACAGGCAATATTGGGACTACGTGGATGAGGACCTCGAAGCACGGTTTTCCGGGATCAGCCGAATCAAATTCTATCTGGCAGATGATGAAAACGGAGCTGAGATCCTTCGGACAGTATGCAGCCGTTATCCTGATGTTGCGGTTTCCACAGTCGAGGACAGTGACTGGGAAAACAACTGGCGGGAGTACTACAAACCGATCGAAATCGGCAGCCGGCTGGTCGTTGTGCCTGAATGGGAGCCGATACCTGACTGCGACCGCGTTCCGCTTCGGCTGGATCCCGGCCTGATCTTCGGGACCGGAAGCCATCCCACGACACAGATGTGTCTGGAGCAGCTGGAGCAGGTCGTCAGGCCGGGCCAGACTGTGCTGGACCTCGGCTGCGGCAGCGGGATCCTCGGTATCGGTGCGCTTGTTCTGGGCTGCAGCCACTGCGTCGGGTGCGACATTGATCCCAAAGCTCCGGATGTGGTCATGGCAAATGCCGCATTGAATGACATCTTTTCCGACCGCATGACAGCCTTATCCGGCGATATTCTGACCGACCGCTCGCTGCAGCGTTCTTTCCGGCAGCACTATGATATCGTTTTGGCCAATATCGTTTCGGACGTTATCATTCCCCTCTCTCAGCTTGTTCCCGCTTTTATGAGCAGCTGCGGTTTCTTTATCACTTCCGGCATCATCGAAGGAAGACAGGCGGAAGTACGTGCCGCGCTTGAAAAGGCGGGATTCCGTATCGTTCAACACGCTTCCAAGGAAGAGTGGCACTGTTTTACATCCGTGCTGAAATAACAAATCAGAGGATCGGTCCCTTTTACGGTGACCGATCCTCTGCCGTTACTCAGATATTTGTTTTACCAGGTTTTCACCGATACGGTAAACATCGCCGGCGCCGACCGTAAGAACGATATCGCCGGGTTGCGCCGTCTCCTTCAGCGCACCTTCCAAACTCCCAAAATCCGGGAAAAAGCGGGATCCGGGGACTTTGTCCGAGAGATCAGACGAGGAAATGCCGATCGTATTCTGCTCCCGCGCCGCAAAAATCTCCGCGAGAAAAACGATATCCGGTCGTTTCAGCTGTTCGGCAAAATCATCGAACAGCATTTTTGTACGCGTATAGGTGTGCGGTTGGAAAACAAGGATCGTGCGGTGATAATTCAGTGTTTCCACTGTATCCAGAAGCGCTTTCAGCTCACCGGGGTGATGCGCATAATCATCGTAAACATCCGCTCCGTTGTACTTTCCTTTGAACTCAAAGCGTCTTCCAGCTCCGCTGAAGCCGGCAAGCCCATATTTCACGGCATTCGGGCGGATACCCAGGCATATGGCGGCCGCTGTCGCTGCCAGAGCGTTTTTCACATTGTGCTGTCCGGGAACATGGAGCTGAACATCGGTGAAGAACCTTCCGTTGTACATGACGTCGAAGCTGCTGTTTGAGCCGAGATACTCAACGTTCTCTGCATATACATCCGCATTTTCATGCAGGCCGAACGTAATGATCTTCCGGTTGATCCCCGCCAGCGCCTGCATCGTGTTTTCATCGTCACGATTGGCAACAACAAACCCATCCTGCGGAACGCGGGACGCAAACGCACGGAACGATGCCTTCACATCATCCAGATCTTTGAAGAAATCCAAATGGTCAGCCTCTATGTTCAAGACCACGGCAACTGTCGGGAAGAAGGACAGAAAAGAATTGTAATACTCGCAGGCTTCCATAACGATCACATTGCCATGCCCCACCCGATGGCCGGCATTGAGAAGCGGAAGAGTGCCGCCGATCATAACGGTCGGATCTCTGTCAGCTGCCATCAGGATATGCGTGCACATGGATGTCGTTGTGGTTTTGCCATGTGTGCCGGAAATGCAGAGCGCATTGTTATAGTCGCGGGAGATCGCGCCCCACGCTTCCGTCCGTTCAAAAACAGGAATGTTCCATTCTCTGGCCCGGCGGATCTCAGGGTTATCATCATGGACAGCAGCCGTACGGACAACAAAATCGACATCCGGAGGAACATTCTCCGCCGCATGCCCAATGTGGATCTGGATTCCTTTTTCCATCAGCGCAATAACATTTTTGCTTTCATTGGAATCGGAACCGCAGATCGTGATGCCCATTCCGGAAAGCACGTCTGCCAGGGACGACATTGATACGCCCCCGATGCCAATCAGGTATCCCTTTCTGCCGGGAGACAAATAATTTGAGAAGTCAGCCATAAAAGCCTCACCATACTGTTATGATATTATATTTTGGAAAGAACCGTTGTTCATAAATTTCTGTTGATGTTAAACAGCCAAAATGTTAGAATATAAAAGCTTTGTTATTATAAACCCGAGCAGCATGCAATGCAAGTTTTTTTACCTGTTGAGGTGCCCTTCATGATCAATTGGGACGAACTTGAAAAGCAGTGCGGTGAGTGTCGAGACTGTCCGCTCGGCGCAATGCGTCACAAACTGGTTTTCGGCGTCGGAGATCCCGCGTCCGAAATCATGTTCATAGGCGAAGGTCCCGGCGAACAGGAAGATCTGCAGGGTGAACCTTTTGTCGGACCGGCTGGCAAACTTCTTGATACCATGCTTGAAATCATCGATCTGGACCGCAGCCGTGTTTATATCGCCAACATCGTCAAATGCCGTCCGCCGATGAATCGCGATCCAAAACCGGAAGAAATAACGGCCTGTCATAAGTGGCTGTCTCATCAGATTGCCCTTGTAGATCCCAGGATCATTGTGTGTCTGGGCCGGATCGCTGCCACATCACTCATCCGGGATGATTTCCGGATCACCCGGGAACATGGCCAGTGGTTTGAGAAAGACGGACGCAGGATCACTGCCACGTTCCACCCTTCCGCTCTTTTACGTGATCCGTCCCGCAGGCCGGACGCTTTTATGGATCTGCGTGAGATACGTAAAGAAATTCAATCCCTTTGAATCGGAGTCCCTGCATGAATTCCCTTCCCTTTAAAACCGTAACTCTTTGCGACAAAACCTGGGTGGACACCATCGTCATGGCGGAGAACACCCCGAGCGCAGACTATAATTTTGGCAATATCTATATCTGGGATAAACACTATAAACAGCTGATCTGCAGGTTTGAAGACCGGATGTTCACGAAACTGCGCTATGAAGGCGAACGCGCATTTGCGTTTCCTATCGGTTCCGGACCGCTGAAACCTGCTGTCGACATGCTTCATAGTTTTTGTGCGGAACGCGGCTATCCTCTGATCATGCGCGGCGTTACAGATAAGCATAGAGAGAGTCTGGAGTCCCTTTATCCCGACCGCTTTTCCTACGTTCAGGAAACGGATCTGTCTGATTATCTCTATCTGGCGGAGAAGCTCTCGACCTATTCCGGGAAAGCACTGCATGGAAAGAAAAACCACTGCAACCGGTTTGAGGCGGAAAATGACTGGGACTATCTCCCTCTCACCCGTGAACTGATTCCCGGATGTCTGGATATGCTGGACGTATGGACGGAAGAAAACGCCGACAGATTGCAAAGCAGTATCAGCCATGAACACGATGCTATCATCCGGGCTTTCGCCGCTTATGAAAAGCTCGGTCTGGAGGGCGGTGTTCTGAGAAGCAGCGGCAGGATCGTAGCGTTTTCTCTCGGCGAAATGACTAGCCCTGATACTTTCGATGTTCATTTTGAAAAAGCGGATATTGGGCTGAACGGCGCGTATCCCATGATCTGCCGCGAACTCACCAGACATATGATGAAAACCCATGAAGGTTTGGTTTACATAAATCGAGAAGATGATATGGGTATCGAATCACTTCGCAGATCCAAGCTTTCCTATAAGCCCGAAATGCTGCTGGCAAAATATCTGGTCCGCTGGCAGGACTGACATGGCAGAAAAACTATAGATTCTGGAAGCCTGCCCATTGTATCAGCTGCATATTTCACAGCAAGGAGCGCTCGTGAAGAATTACCGGATTCGTGAATATGATTCCTCCGATGTACCTGCCCTGAAGGCTCTCTGGCAGGCAGTGTTCGGCGACCCTTCTTCTCTTCTGGATCGATTTTTTCTTCTGCTTCCGCAGATTGGTTCCTGCTGTATCGCGGAATCAGAAGGACATATCATCGGCGCTGCTTATATTCTGACTGATTTCGTTCTCAGAAACCTCGGCCAGACCGATCGACGATGCGCTTATCTGTATGCTGTCGCCACGGAGGAAACCTGGCGCGGAAACGGAATCGGCAGAGCTGTTTCGATCGGTGCAGCAGATCTCGGCAGAAACAGAGGGGCAGAGATGATCTGTACGCTTCCGGCCGAAAAGTCTTTATATGACTGGTACGCATCGATCCTGAATCTGACGCATACATCCACTCGTTCTGTTTTTTTCTCACGCGAGAATTCTCTGCTTATTGAGCCGGAGTCCTTTTCTCTCCGGCCCGTATCTGAGTCTGTCTATCTTTCCCGGCGGGAAGAACTTCTTCGGAAGACACCGCATATCATCCCCGGCACAGCCGTTTTTTCTTTTCAGGCAGAGCTTTGCCGGACATATGGCGGCGGACTGTTCCAATGGCAGGATGGGCTGTTCTGTGCCTATTCTGAAGAGAAGGAACCAAAAATCGTAGAATTCCTTTCTCCGGACGACAGTCTTCCTTCCTGGCTCGTTCCGGAGCGGCAGGATAGCTGCTACATCTGTTCAGATATGGCTTTTCCGGACGGGATCGTCTGGAATCTCACCCTTGACTGATTGCAATTCCGTTCTTTGTCCGAATCAGTCCATACCCACTTTTCACTTTTCTGAGGTTGCTTATGATAACAGGTATTCTTTTTATCGTCACTGCAGTCCTCGTATCTGCTGTCTGTTTTCTCACCGGCGCACTCGGGCTCGCCGGAGCTCTTCTGCTGTGCATCGGGATCTTTGCGTTCGAACATCTGCTTTATCTGATCGTTTTCGAGCTGATAGCCTGCCCTGTCCCTATGGATAAACCCCTTGAAAAGCAGAGCAGACCATGCTACTGGAGCTGCTCCAATGTTGGCAGTCTGCTCAGTTTCTATTTTGGGGTCCACGCGGAAGTGATCGGTGCAGAAAAGATTCCAACAGATTCCCGTTTCCTCTTTGTGAGCAACCATCGCTCTCTGTTCGATCCCCTGATCACAATAGATAAACTGCGCGACTATAACATTCCTTTTATTTCCAAGCCGTCCAACATGAAGATCCCGATCGTCGGGCACGTAATCTATGCCGCCGGTTGTCTGGGTATCGACAGGGAAAACAATCGAAACGCCTTGAAGACCATTCAAACTGCCACAGATTATATCAAAAGAGATCTGTGCAGCATGGGTATTTATCCGGAGGGGACCAGAAGCAAGACCATGGATCTTCTTCCCTTTCATTCCGGCAGTTTCAAGATCGCTCAGAAAGCGCGCGTGCCCATCGTGGTCGCCTCTATCAGCGGGACTGAAAAGATCAATAGGTCTTTTCTGTTTGCTCCGAAAAAAGTAACACTGACGATCCTGGAAGTCATCCCGGCGGAAACCGTTCTTGCGCTCAAGACGGTGGATCTTTCGGACCATGCAAGGTCTCTGATCGAAGCAGATCTGCAGGCGAAGGAGTGAAAGCATGAAAAATGTTGCTTTGGTGACCGGGTCTTCCCGCGGGATCGGCGCCGCCGTTGCGACACGCCTTTCCCGCGCAGGCTGGGCCGTATGCATCAATTATCTGGAGCAGAAAGAGAAAGCGGAAGCCCTTGTACGGTCCCTACGTAAAGAGAACGGCATCGTTATGGCCTGGCAAGCCGATGTGTCGGACCGGCATCAGGTAAATGCCATGGTTCGTGCCATTGAGGAAGAACTGGGCTCTGTTTCGCTGCTGGTCAACAACGCCGGAATCGCAAAACAGCAGCAATTTCAGGATATCGATGCGGAAACATGGCATCGGATCCTTTCAGTAAATCTGGGCGGATGTTTCCACTGCAGCCAGGCTGTGATCGGACCTATGCTGCGGGCCCACAGCGGCTGTATCATCAACATCAGTTCTATCTGGGGCAGTCACGGCGCATCCTGTGAATCGGCCTACTCCGCATCCAAGCACGCAATTATAGGTCTCACGCGTTCCATGGCCGCGGAACTGGCGCCCAGCGGGATCCGTGTGAACTGCATTGCACCCGGGGTAATCGATACGGATATGATCCAGGTTCTCGGGGCAGAAACACTTGATCTGCTTCGGGAAGAAATGCCAATGCGCCGATTCGGCACGCCGGAAGAAGTAGCGAGCTCCGTTCTGCATCTCGCGCAGGCTGAATATATCACCGGGCAGGTGCTCACAGTTGACGGCGGTTTTATTCGATAGGAGGGATTATAACGATGTTAATGACCGATCTTCTAACAAAGAAACGGGATGGCGGATCCCTGTCCACCGAAGAGATTCAATTCATGATCTCCGGATATACCGACGGCTCCATTCCCGATTATCAGATGTCCGCCATGTGCATGGCAATCCTGCTGCGCGGCATGGATGACCGGGAGATTCTGGATCTCACCATGGCTATGCTTCATTCCGGCGAGATGCTGGATCTCAGTCCCATCCGCGGGATCAAAGCTGACAAGCATTCCACCGGTGGGGTTGGTGATAAAACAAGCCTCGTTCTTTGTCCGATGGTAGCTGCCTGCGGGCTGAAGATCGCAAAAATGTCCGGCCGCGGCCTGGGACATACCGGTGGAACAATCGACAAGCTGGAAAGCTTTCCCGGCTTTTCCACTTCTCTTTCCGAAGAGCAGTTCTATGAAAACGTCAACACGCATGGGATCGCGATCATGGGTCAGACTGCTGAACTGGTACCGGCTGACAAAAAGCTGTATGCGCTTCGGGATGTTACCGCAACCGTCCCCTCCATCCCGCTGATTGTAAGTTCCATCATGTCAAAAAAGCTCGCGAGCGGCGCTGATGTTATTGTTCTTGATGTCAAGTGCGGGGACGGATCGTTTATGAAAACAGAAGCGCAGGCTGCAGAGCTGGCTGAAGGCTTGACCCGCATCGGCCGTCTGGCAGGAAAGAAATGCGCCGCTGTGATCACTGATATGGACCAGCCCCTGGGCCACGCTGTCGGCAACGCGCTGGAAGTGAAAGAAGCCATCGCTGTTCTCAGAGGAGAAGAACAGGGTGATCTTCTGGATCTTTGCATTGCCCTTGGTTCCTGCATGCTGCTGGAAGCAGGCTTCTGTGCTTCACAGGCTGAAGCCTGTGAACTTCTTCTTGAAAACATCCGCAGCGGAAAAGCACTCGGAAAGCTTGCTGCCATGGTGGAAGCACAGGGAGGAGATCCGCGTGCCGTATTTGATCTTTCCCTGCTCCCTGCTGCGCCTGTGGTCTTTGATGTGGTTTCCGATAAATCTGGTTATGTTAACAAAATCCACGCAGAAGCTGTCGGTCTTGTCAGCATGCAGCTGGGCGGAGGACGCATTACGAAGGAGGATTCGATCGATCTATCCGTCGGTGTCATTCTGCACAAGAAGGTAGGCGATCCGATTTCCGTTGGGGAAAGCATCGCTACGATCCACGCCGCGAATGAAGCTTCGGCAGAAGCAGCGGCAGAAAAGCTGACCGCCTGTTACACGATTACCTCCGATCCTCCAGCGGTATCACCGCTGATCAAACGAATCATCCGCTGATGGGTTCATATCTTTTTCCAACAAAAACGGAGCTGTTTTCAGCTCCGTTTTTGTTGTTGCAATGTTTTTCTATTTTGCTGTGTGCGTTCTCAGATACTGCAGGATTTGATACAGGCCGGTGGAATTCAGGGTCTTGCCGTTGGCTGACGCATATTCGGAAAGAAGGTTGCCATCCAGATTGCGCAGTACTGACGCTGCGTCGCAGTAATAGACGCCCGTATCAACACAGACCTGCTGCAGCCATCCGATCGCCTGTATGGTGAGGTTTGCCGTCAGTCCGTCGATTCCGCTGTAATCGGTCGTGACCGATGTTAGCGTCAGGCAGATGATCACGGTCTCCGGGCTGGAAGCCTGAATATCGCGTATCAGTCTTTCATAATTGCCGATGAAGCTCTGCTTGTCAGTGTCGGCCAGCGCATCATTTCCGAGCGAGATCACCAGAATCTTCGGACGTGCGATCATAGCCGCGTTTGCCGCTGTGATCTGCGAACCGTCATTTGGATAAACGATCCTGGCATCTGCGATATTGGATGCCGGCAGGCTTCCGGACTGCGTTGCCCAAACCTGCGTAGTGTTGATCCCGCCCGAGAGCAGACCGTAGTCCCGCAGACCGACGATACTGCTGTCACACAGGAAGGTAAGCGAATCTATATATGCCTGCCCGCCGTCCTCCGTATAGGGAAGAACATTAAGCTCACCTGTTGCCGTCTGTGCGGCGGCAACGGGCTCCTCGACTGTCTGTGAAGCTTCCATTTCTCCCAGATGAAGACCGCCACGAAACTGCTCTCCGCCATACCGCGTAAATGCGGCAAACAGAAGGCCTATGAACGTGGCCAGCAGGCATACCATGATGGCGATTGCCCACCCGATATTCTTAATTGCTGTCAGCTTTATGCCTTTCATTCCTGTTCAGCCAGTGCTTTGGCCTCTTCGATGACCTTCTGCTGAACGTTGCCGGGGGCCTCCTCATAGCGGACGAACTTGCAGGAGAAGGAACCGCGGCCCTGCGTCATGGAGCGAAGGTCGATGGTATAAGAACTCATTTCCGCCATGGGGACTTCCGCCTCAACGATCTGCATGCCATCCTCAGCGTTCATCCCGAGAACCGTGCCGCGGCGCTTTGAGCTGATGTCGCTCATAATATCGCCGAGGTTCGCATCGGGGATGGTGACCTTCAGCAGGCCAATCGGCTCAAGAATGGTAGGCTTCGCCTTGGGGATGCCGTCCTGATACGCAAGACGCGCAGCCGTCTGGAAGGCCATATCGTTGGAGTCGACCGGATGGTAAGAACCATCATACAGTGTAGCCTTCAGGCCAACCAGCGGATAGCCGGCGAGCACGCCCTTCTGAACGGCATTGCGGAGGCCTTTCTCAACGGACGGGAAGAAGTTCTTCGGAACGGAACCGCCAAATACCTCTTCCGCAAAAATCATATCATCGGATTCTTCCTGCGGCTCGAAGCGGATCCACACATCACCGAACTGGCCGGAACCGCCGGACTGTTTCTTGTGACGGCCGTGTGCTTCCACTTTGCCTTTGATCTTTTCTCTGTAGGCAACACGTGCCGGAGCGAGCTCCGTTTCCACGCTGAAGCGGCTCTTCAGCTTAGCGCAGAGAACGTCAACCTGGATGTCGCCCTGGCCGGAAATGACCATCTGATGGGTTTCCGCGTTGTTGACGAGCGTAAAGGAAATATCTTCCTCATTCAGCCTTGCCAGGCCGCCGGCGACTTTGTCATCCTGGCCTTTTGTCTTCGGAGAAATCGCCATGGAGTAGCAGGGTTCAGGAATTTCGATGGCAGGAAGCTCTTCATCCAGCTTCGGATCGCACACGGTATCCCCGGTCTTCCAGTCCATCTTTCCGACGGCAACGATGTCGCCGCAGCAGGCTTCTTTGACTTCCGCGGTTTTCTTGCCGGTGATCGTATACAGTCTGCCCAGCTTATCCGTGGAGGAAGCACGCAGGTTGCGCAGCGACATATCACTGCTGATACAGCCCTTCGTGACCTTCACAAAGCTGTACTTGCCGAACTGATCGGAAACCGTTTTGAATACAAAGCCCTGGGTGGGAGCTGCTGCATCGATACCAGGCATCTCAATGGGAGCCGGGAAATAATCCATCACACCCTGCAGGAAAGCTTCGGTACCGATGTTCTGCATCGCAGTGCTCGCGAACACAGGAACGACGCTGCGGTCTTTCATGCCGGCTTTGATGCCTTCCACCATATCCGCTTCGTTCAGTTCCATATCTTCAAAGAACTTCTCCATCAGCTCTTCGGTAGCACCGGCGGCCGTTTCCATCAGCTCCATGCGCAGATCTTCTGCCTTGCCGGCGTCAGCCGCAGGGACAGCACCCTTCGCACTCTTGGCGTTGTTTGTGGTATAGCACACATTGTGAACGAGATCGATCACACCTTTACCGTCCGACGTAGGGATCGTAACCGGGGCAACAATGCTGCCGTACTTCTCACGCAGCGCATCCACAACAGCGTAAAAATCGCCATGCTCCTCATCGCACTTGGAAACGACAAAAGCAGTGGGAAGCGCCGCCGCCTTCAGGCTTTTCCAGTTGCGCTCAGCGCCAACAGAAATACCGTCTTTTGCGGAGCAGAGAATAACACCTGCTTCTACCGCGCGCAGCGCACACAGGACTTCGCCCACAAAGTCGAAGTAGCCCGGGCAGTCCAGCACATTGATCTTGCCGCCGCCGAAGTTCACCGGCGCAACAGAAGCCGCAATCGTAATCTGGCGCTTGATTTCTTCAGCGTCATAGTCGCAGACGGTGTTTCCGTCCGTTACCTTACCAAGGCGATCCGTTGCTCCCGTTACGAACAGCATGCTCTCCGCAAAGCTGGTTTTGCCGCTGTTTCCGTGCCCAAGAAGAGCAATATTGCGAATGTTTTTACTTTCCATACTCTGTATCCTCTCTGTTTTTATATGATTACAAAACTAAATGGTATTAAACTGCATCCTTTGTATTTTACACTATCACCTGTGTCTTTGGCAACAGAAATTTTTTTAGTATCTCCTTAGAATCTCATAAACAAACTGACAAGTGCCACCACAATGGTCTCAACAGCCATGACCGCGAACAGGACCCACGGACTCAGAATCCCTGCTCCCGCCAGACGGATAAACACAAGCAGGATCCCCAACAGTGAGGCGACTGCCGTCACAATCAGATTGATCCGAATCGCCACATACATGCTGCGCCCGGTGTCCGCCACATGTGTAAGCGGTCCCAGTCCTTCCCGGCATACAACAGCCGCGATCTTGCTTTTTTCCGATGGCGTTGCTTCCGAGATGCGAAAACGTTCGCTGTATGGTGGAAAATCATAACCGTCAGTCGCGATGTCAAAGATATCATGCAGCATCTCCGGCGTTACGTTGAAATCACGGATCGCAAAAATCGGATGCCGGTTGGAACGGATCAGATCGATCAGTGCCGCTTTCACCTGCGGAAGCCCGTTATATACGATATGGAAGATACCATACAGCACACCGTCGATGGCAAGAAGGACCGTTGTCTTGTCAACCAGGCGATACGGGATCTTCACGTCCATCAGACGCATCAGATCTGAGTTTCCGCACAGAACGAGATGGTCTTCAATTCTGCCCTGAAGGCCGCCGCCGGACAGGCACTGAAATTCCTCGACCTGACGCATCCTGCAGCCGTTGTTTTCCATGAGGCGTCCGAAAGCGGCGCTCAGGCCGCTGCCGGATGCTGTGATCATCGTTCCCGCATAGGAAATGATCTTTTCCGCGCTTTCATCCGCAAAGATACGAACCGTATCGATCTCGATGGCTTCTTCCGGGAATAGGTCGCGGTCGGTTACGATCAGGTTGCGGCTGTTGCCGATGTCGTTGATACCGGACCATCCGGCGATAGCGGCACCGCTGGAGAAGATCCGCTGCGTTCCGATAAAGAACGGAAGCGCAAAAGCAAGCAGAGCCGTTACGGGAACCGCCGCGGAAAGCAGTGCTGAAAACACATACAGGAAATCGGAGCCCGCATGCTTTACAGCAACTGTGATCGCCGCGAACAGCAGAGAAACCAGCAGCATAAGCGGCGAGATCCTCTGATACAGCGCCTCATCCGGTGGCGCTTCCTCCGAGCGGCGTACAAATCCGGCAAGCGGCCGCACGGATTTCAGCAGAGTGATATCCTTGCCGCGGACATCCTCCTCAGCCGTGACGCAATAGGCGCGTTTCCCGATAGCCGGTACCCGCATGGAACGCCGCAGCGCGCGGCTCGTCAACAGCGAAGAGCACAGGATCCCCATCAGGGCGGCGCTCGAGAAAAGGCACAGCGGTGTGTGCGGCGTACCGAATCCGTCCAAAAGCACGACAAGCGCATCCAGACTCGTGATGACACAGGCGAATCCGGCAAGTGCGTCAGCTCCGAGCTTCCGCCGTGTCAGGTTGACCGCTGCGTTGACCAGCACATCCAGACAAAGCAACATAATGCAAAGCTGCAGCCCCAGGCACATTCCGGCGGCGACTTTCGCTGTGCGCAGCATGCCAGTTACCGGCAGTCCCAGGGTCAGGTAGGCAAGGACGCCAAGAACTACCATGCCGATCTGAAAACGCATACGCAGCGATGTGATCTGCGCGCCATAATATTTGGAAGCAGCAGCCACGCTTACTTCTTCGCCAAGATCCTCTTTATCATCTTCCATCGTTGCTGTGCCGCCCCGGGCTCCGACACCGTGGATCCGAATCAGAAGCCCGGTAAACTCCGCGGCAACATATTCACGGAACGATGGGAACTCGCCCAAATATGCTGGATCGATATCATCCACATCTTCATCCGGTTCATCTGCAGGAAGACCTTCCGGCTCTTCAGACGCCGGGGATTCATGCGCTCCGACCAGTTGTTTTTCCTGTACGAGGGTCTCGTCCGTATCTTCAGGATTTTCCCCTTCCTCCGTCTGCGCAGCTTCATCGGGATCAGGCAGATAATCTTCAAACCCCACATAGGCGGCAGGTGCGTTGAGCGGCTTTTTTGTTTCTTTCTTCCATCCAAAGCCGGCCAGCAGCCCCTGGATCCTGTTAGCGGCTTTTTCCGTCAGAGACAGCGATGCTTCCGCTCCGACGATGTCGTCGGTTCCGGGATCAGCCTGCGTGATCTTTCCGGCGTCGTCCAGACTCTCAAAACCGCCGGCGTCCAGATCTGTTTCCTCAACCTTATGCGGAAGTTGCTCATCATACAGTTTTCGGGCTTCCGCTTCCAATGCCGCAATCTTTCCGATATCGGCATAGTCCGCAAGATCAAAGCCATCCTTATCCTGCACGACACTCTGAATATCATCGGGAAAGCTCTCTTCCACCGCGTAGGGTCTTCTTCGGCGGGAGAACGGTTCCGGTTCTTCCGCGTCTGCCTCTTCGATCTCCGGCAGCTTCTCTGCGCTCAGATCCGTATCGGCGCCAGGAACATCGGCAAAGATCGGATGCTGATCGCCCAGCATGAATTCCCGCAGAAGATCCAAAT
>JAEEGI010019032.1_pt1 | contig 13883 bp, 8 predicted proteins | sample 8958751 | NCBI WGS metagenome assembly JAEEGI01 (sample SAMN16246545, study PRJNA631951) | gut metagenome | biome: gut microbiome; feature: rumen; material: KS-attached | host: Bos | place: Iran: Karaj | collected 2018-10
TTCTCTTTCCCTTGTTGTGCCATAGCCGGTGCCGCCAGGCAGGCTACGAGCAATAGTAACTGTAATTTCTTCATGTCTTTATTGTTTTGTGGCTGCAAAGGTACAAATAAACGCGCGAAATTCCAAATTAATTAGTCGTAAAGTGTCTGATACATTGTGAGTATGATAATCAAAAAAACTAAAAGACGCTTGTTTTACCAGAGAGCAACACCAAGGTCACGAAAATTTAGCGTTAGATATTCACTTTTTGTGGAAAAAAGTTGGAACTATCATAATTATTTCTTATTTTTGCGGTGTATTTTTTATTATTAACAACAAAACATGTATAGTATGAAAAAGATTATGATGATTGCTGCCTTGTTGGTGGCTACACTGAGTGCAAGTGCACAGGGTATGTATTTGAAGCCCATGGTCGGTGGAACGCTGTCTACATTCCGTGGCTCAGATGTTGCGGATCAGAAGATGAAGGTTGGCCTCGTAGCAGGTGCTGAGTTTGGTTATAATTTTGCAGAGAACATGGGCTTTACCGCTGGTCTGCTGTATACGATGGAGGGTTCAAAGACTAAGGGTGCCGATTACAACAATAATCTGGACTACCTGAACATCCCCGTTCTGTTCAACTACTACATCGTTCCCGGACTGGCTGTGAAGGCAGGTGTACAGCCTGGATTCCTGGTTCGTGCAAAGCATAATGATACTGATATCAAGGATCTCTACAAGAAATTTGACTTCGCCATCCCCCTCGGTTTGTCATACGAGTTTAGCGACTTCGTGATTGATGCCCGCTACAACCTCAGCTTGAGCAAGCTTCCTGATGTCGGTGACGCTAAGGCATACAACAGCGTAATAATGCTGACCCTCGGCTATAAGATCCCATTCTAAAGTCACACGGATCGTACTAATAACACTAGCCGGCGTCTGAAGAGGATGCCGGCTTTTTGCTGCCAAGGTGTAAATCTTGCTATTAACCATAATTAACACTCTTCCGTGCAAGATTTCTACCCCTCTTTTGTTTTCTATATAGAATAATATGTACTTTTGCAAACGTGAAAAGGAAATTGCTAGTATTTGTCTGTATGATGGCAGTCATACAGAATGTTGTTGCTCAGGAGCATTCTAATTTTGCCCCTCTGTATGTAGGAGCTGTTGAACCACAGTACCAGACTTGGTTGTGGAATGACAACCCTTATTATAAAGACAATACAAATGTGTATAATGGTCGTATCAGTTATTCTGGTGTGGTTTATGACGATGTGTTACTACGTTTCGACCAATATAGACAGCGGGTTGTTGTCCTTTCCCCTGGGGGTCTTGTTTTTTGTGTGCCTGATCAGAAATCTGTAGACTGGTTTGAGATGGATGGTCACAGATATGTGCACAGTCCTAAGGATAGCTTACAATATGCCTCTCTGTTATGCGACGGTAGCACAAATGGCATTCGTCTTTATTATCATGAATGGAAGGTTTATAATGGTTCCAAAAAAGTAGTTGGAGAAAACAGGTCCGTTATGACGCTCCGTAGCCAGAATTTTTATTCGCTCATGACTCCAGACGGAATGATGTATCCTGTGAAGCGTGCATCGGATATAGCCAGACTTTTTCCTGAACAGAAAAAGCAGATTCGGCAGTTTGTCAGACAGAATCGTCTTTCCTTCTCAAAGCGTGAGCGTGAGACAAGCCTTACGAAGGTGGTGCAGAGTCTTTCGGGATCGCCTAAGGATATAGCGGTAAGAGGTGAGGAGCAAGAGGTGAAAGATGACCTTGGAGGGAATAATCGTGCAGCAGACATTTCTCTTAGCTCTATTCCTTCTGATTCCCTTATCACCGGTATTCCTGTTCTTGACAGCGATACCGTTGCCATATCTACCGGTTCGGCAAACACAGAGGTCTATGTGGTGCCTGGTGTGAAGAAAGCAAAGGAAAGTATTGCCGATGATCATGAATTGGCCGAAATCGTCGTAGTGTCTGGTCGTCAGTCGGCTGTGAAAAGTACGATGATGGGGTCTGAGAAGTTCAAGCCCCAGTTGTTGAAGAATATCCCGTCAGCCTTTGGTGAGTCGGATATCATGAAGATGGTACTCACGTTGCCGGGTATCACCACCGTTGGAGAGGCTTCAAGCGGCTATAATGTGCGCGGAGGTGCCACAGACCAGAACCTGATACTCTACAATGGGGGAACGGTGTATAATCCGTCACATCTGTTTGGACTGTTTACTTCGTTCAATTCAGATGCTGTCGAGGATGTGGAACTGTTCAAGTCGAGTATCCCGGTGGAATATGGAGGCAGGATAAGCAGCGTACTGAAAGTGACCTCGAAGGAGGCGAATATGCAGAAACTGACAGGTTCAGCAAGTATTGGTGTCTTGACCAGTAAGGCGAATCTGGAGATACCTATCGTCAAGGACCATGTGTCGCTGTTGCTGAATGGGCGTACTACCTATAGCGATTGGATTCTCAAACATCTGCCTAAGAAGAGCGGCTATCGGAATGGTACAGCCAACTTCTATGACCTCGGTGGTGTACTGACATGGAAGATCAATAACATGCACCGCTTCAAGGTGTATGGATACTGGAGTTATGATAAGTTCTCGTTCAGTTCGGATGACAATTATGGCTACCAGAACAGGAATTTCTCTGTTGAGTGGCGCTCTATTCTAAATGAAAAGATTACAGCTACACTTTCTGCCGGACTCGACCACTATGATTATTTCAATGAGGACTGGGCTACGCCTACGATGGCAGCACGATTGAGCTTCGGTATCGACCAGACGTGGGGGAAGTTGCACTTCCGTCACCGTCTGACAGAAAAGCAGGTGTTCTCCTATGGTCTCTCCGTGCAGCATTACAATGTTCAGGCTGGTAAGTATGAGCCTTTGGGTGAGGAATCACGCATACGTACCAATCAGTTAGAGAAAGAAAAGGCATGGGAGAGTGCGGCCTATATTGACTATGAGCATTCGTTTAATGACAGACTGTCGGTATCAGCCGGTTTACGTTACTCTATGTTCAATGCAATGGGTCCACGCGATGTGAATTTCTATTCTGACGGCGAACTACCCTCAGAGGAGACATTGTTGGAAACATGCCATGAAACAGGTGTCATCAAGACCTATCATGCACCTGAGATACGTCTGTCGACGCGCTATGCCCTTATGGAAAACCTTTCCTTGAAGGCAGGGTTCAACACCATGCATCAGTATATCCATAAAGTGTCAAACACCTCCATCATGTCACCTACGGATATTTGGAAGCTTTCCGACCTGAATATCAAGCCCCAGAATGGCTGGCAATTGGCTGCCGGTATATATTACGAGACGGACGACAAGGCATACGAGCTCTCGGCAGAAGCCTACTACAAGCATATCGGCGATTATCTCAATTACCGCAGTTCTGCTGTCCTGCTGATGAATCCACACCTTGAAACTGACGTTATCTCAACAGAGGGGAAAGCATATGGTGTAGAGCTTCAGGCGAAAAAGCCATTAGGAAAACTGAATGGATGGGTAAGCTATACTTTCTCACGCTCTTTGCTCCGCCAAGATGACAAGCGTGTGGCTGTGCCTCTGAACGATGGCGATTGGTATCCTTTAGAATATGACAGACCCCATGAGGTGAAAGCCGTGCTCAACTTTAAGTTTACCGAGCGCTATAGTCTTTCAAGCAACTTCGACTATGCTACAGGTCGTCCCACGACGCTACCGGCCGGCAAATATTTCAACTCGTATAGTCAGCGATACATGCCCTACTATACAGACCGCAACAAATACCGTATTCCTGACTATATGCGTTTGGATCTTGCGTTTAATATAGAGCCCACTCACCGACTGACATCCTTCCTTCATACATCGTTCTCTATAGGTGTGTATAATGTCCTTGCCCGCAAAAATGCCTATAACATTTATTACGTCACCGAGGGTAATGAAATAAAAGGATATAAACTGTCTGTGTTTGGCACTGCTATTCCTTATGTCTCACTTAATATACGGTTCAACTAAAGGAAGTGAAAATGAAAAGTGAAAAGTTATATATAATCCTGTGTCTGATAATAGGCGTTACGCTGTCAGGTTGTATTGAAGAATTCGAAGCAGACATACCTGCAGAGGATTCCAACCTGCTCGTTGTTGAAGGCACGATCTGCGCATCCGGATTAAATCGATTCACCCTGACGCGTACGCAGGATATCAATGCCCACAATTATCAAACTCAGATGGTGGCAGGCGCAAAAGTCTCTGTACGCGGGAGTGACGGTTCCGAATACGTGGCGCAGCAATCCTATGACGGTTCTGGGTATATGGAGCTTGGAGCGTTTGGATCTTACTCCTGTTGGATTGATGCCCTCAATCCTGACGTGGAATACAGTCTGCATATCGAGGTAGACGGCGAAGTGTATGAGTCAGAGCCTCAGAAACCCTTGCGTACCGAGGAAATAGCAGAGGTAACAGGGGTACAGAATACGCCCTATAGTAATATTGACATACTCGTCACAACTGAAGCTCCCTCTTCGGCAGATGAGGCGAAATACTATTCGTGGACTTACGATGAGACTTGGGAAGTACTTCCTGACCTCACAACCAACATTTATTTCGACCCTGATAGTATGAGAGTCTTTAAATACTGCGATTCTATTCCCAACCCATATCCTAAGCGGGGATGGAAGGACGGCAGGAGTTCGATGACAATGATTGGTGCAACTACCAATTACGAAGGTCAGCAAATCCAAGGGCTCAAAATGTACGAAATCGCCAGTACCGATGATCGTATCGCTAAGAGGTACAGTGGACTGATACACCAGCGTGCCATTTCAAAGGCAGAATACGAATATGAGCTTGCACGGCGTCAGGCCAATTCAGAGATGGGAGGCTTGTTCACCCCCCAGCCATCTGCCCTGCCTACAAATATCCGTTGCCTCACATCCAACAAGCGTGCCATCGGCTATATCGGCTGTTCGTTGAACACAAGCGATTACAGATTTTACCTCAATGCCTCTGATTTCTCCACCCACATTCCACGAAGAGACGGTCTGGAATGGTATTATTTTCAAGGCTCTGACGAGAAAAAGTACAAGCTGTTCCTTATCGAATCCCGTAATAGGGTTTATCAAGGCAAGATTCTATGCGTATGGGAAGACTTGAGAATGGAAGTGGCTGGCGGAAAGTTGGAAACGGGGTGGGCCTCGAGCGTTTATCAACTCGATGTAAGATATAAAGGCGCATATATCGAAAAACCTGATTTTTGGAAAGATGAATAATAGAATATTTTCACTGACAGCTGCGTTGGTGCTAGCCTTGAGTAGCTTTGCTGCGAGTATAGAGACCGACCGTTCATGGTATCTTGCCGGTGAGGCGATGAAGATAAGCGTCACTCTCGACGATGCCGTGATAGCCTATGCCGAGTTGTGTGACACGCATCGTCTGGCATCTGGCGTCTTGATTGGTCTTAAAGAGAATAAGGGTACAGGTACGATTGAACTGCCAGCCGACCTCCATAGCGGCTACTATGTGCTATCGGTCTATACCCGTGACAATGCCAACGTCATCCAACGCCTTGTCGCCATCGTCAATCCTCTTCGCAAAAGCGGGGATGATGATATTGAATGGGTGGTGGATGACGGACTGTCATTTGGTGAGACTCAAGCACCTGTCGCTATGACAGCCCAGAAAGCTGTCGATATCCGTGAGACGGAAGGCCATATTATCAAGGCGCGTGTAAGAAACGTCGGTAACTTCAAACCCAATCAGATTACGCCGTCCTTGAGTGTCATTGGCAAGCAGATTCATTATTTTGAGGGAAAGATGGTTAATGATACCACAGCCGTCTTTTACACCTACGGCGTCAATGGCCGTCAGTCGATCGTGATCTCTGCTTTGTCATCCACAGGCACAAGTCTGCCCATCGAGATGATGAGTCCGTTTGCTACTCTGCTTCCAAAGCAGCTCCCACATCTCGTGTTCCATTATAACCGTCGTGAGGTGGAAGATCGTTCTTTGGATATGCAGCGGCATCAGATGGTCAGGAATCAGGAGCCGGTAGTCAGTAGATACGACGAAACTGCGTATGGCACTAAGCCTGATCTGAGCTATAATCTTGACGAATACCGTCAGTTCCTTTCTATCAGAGAGGTGCTGCTGGAATATGTAAACTGCGTGAAAAATACCAAGGTAAATGGTCGGGCTCAGTTGGTTGTCCGCAGTCCGGAAGCATCCTTCGACAGTTCATTGCCGACATTGGTGCTGATTGATGGCATGCCGGTTATCAACACAGAGCGACTGCTCAGTTACGACGCCCGTCGCATTCACTATATCAACATCTACGGTGGCCAATACACATTCGGCAATGGCGTTTATAATGGCATTCTCTCGTTTGTCACCCGCTCCGGCCGACTCACCAACTACCCCGTAGAGCCCAATATGCAATATCTGGATTACGATTTCCCTCTCACTTCAGATAGTCGGTAATGAACTGCTCTTCGGGTTCGCCTGCACGGAAATGCGATTTGTTATCGTAATAATTTTGTGGTCTCGGATTTATTTCTTACTTTTGCACGCAAAAAGAAACGAATCAATATGAGAAGGAGAGAAGGAGTAAGGAGAGGAGGGGTAAGTAGGCTGGTGCTCACCGCTGTCTTGACACTGTTTGCTTTCAGCGCTTCAGCGCAATTCAGGATTAATGCGGGCGGTGACAGTCCGTTGCGGAAATTGCAGTATGCCGAGTTGGCCATCACAAACCTTTATGTGGATAGTGTCGACGAGCAGAAATTGGTGGAAGATGCCATCAAGGGTATGCTCGACAAGCTCGATCCGCATTCCAGTTATGCAACGCCTAAGGAGGTGAAGGAACTCAATGAGCCCTTGAATGGTAATTTCGAGGGTATCGGTGTGCAGTTTAACATGATGGACGATACGTTGGTGGTAATCCAACCCGTAACCAAAGGTCCTTCTGAGAAAGTGGGCATCATAGCCGGCGACCGTATCGTATCTGTGAACGACACGGCGATCGCGGGTGTCAAGATGTCGAAGGAAGAGATTATGAAACGTCTGCGTGGCCCGAAGGGTACGAAGGTGGAACTGGGTGTTGTCCGTTTAGGCATCAAGGATAAACTGACATTCACCGTGGTTCGCGATAAGATTCCCGTTCATTCCATCGATGCCACCTATATGATTCGTCCAGGCATCGGCTATATCCGTATCGGTAATTTTGGGGCACAGACTTATGACGAGTTTGTGGAGAGCATCGAAAAGCTTCAGGCTCAGGGCATGAAGGATATGATTCTGGACCTGCAGGAGAATGGCGGTGGCTATCTGAAAGCCGCTGTCGACATTGCCGACGAATTCCTGGAGCGAGGAGATATGATTGTCTATACCGATGGTCGTAAGGTGCAGCGTACGGAATACAAGGCGCATGGCAACGGTAAATTCACCAAAGGCAAGGTGGTCGTGTTGGTTGATGGCTATACGGCTTCAGCGGCAGAGATTGTGACGGGAGCCATTCAGGATCAGGATCGTGGTCTGGTGGTGGGCCGTCGCACGTTTGGCAAGGGTCTGGTTCAACGTCCCATCGACCTGCCTGACGGTTCGATGATTCGTCTGACCATCGCGCATTATTATACGCCCTCAGGACGTTGCATCCAGAAGCCTTATACCAAAGGCGGGGGCAAGGACTATGCGATGGATATGGTGAACCGTCTGAAGAGTGGTGAGCTGACCAATGCCGATAGTGTTCATTTTGCCGATTCGCTGAAGTATGAGACCCTTCGCCAGCATCGTACCGTCTATGGCGGCGGCGGTATCATGCCCGACTATTTCGTGCCACTCGATACCACCGTTTACACCCGTTATCATCGTGAATTGGCGGCTAAGGGCATCATTATCCAGCAGAACCTGCGCTATGTCGACAACCATCGTAAAGAGTTGAAGAAGCGCTGGCAGTCGTTTGATGATTTCAAGCAGCAGTTCGAAGTGCCCCAGCGTCTGCTCGACGATGTGGTAGCTGAGGGTAAGAAGCAGAAGATAGAGCCCAAGGATGAGGCTGAACTCGAGAAGTCGCTGGCCTATATCCGTTTGCAGCTGAAGGCTTTAATAGCGCGAGATATCTGGGATATGAGCGAATACTTCTCTGTAATCAACGAACGGAGCGAGATCGTTAAGAAAGCACTAGAAATAATGGAAAAATGATAATGAAAAATAGCAAAGTCTTTCTTTATTTTGTTTGTTGCATAGCGTCAATGGGCGGACTGCTCTTCGGCTATGATTGGGTTGTAATCGGAGGCGCAAAGCCGTTCTATGAGGAGTTTTTTGGTATCAGCGATTCGCCAGTGTTGCAAGGTGTTGCTATGTCGACAGCTTTAGTGGGCTGTTTGATAGGTGCAATGGTGGCTGGTGCTGCTGCCGACAGATTTGGGCGTAAGTTGCTGCTGATAGTGGCAGCAATGCTGTTTACGGTATCAGCCATCGCCACAGGCTTGTTCAATGATTTCACCTTGTTTAATATCGCTCGCTTTATCGGTGGCGTGGGTATCGGCGTGGCTTCTGCTCTCTCACCGATGTATATCGCAGAAGTGAGTCCCACAGCAATTCGTGGACGAATGGTTTCATTGAATCAGTTGACCATTGTGTTGGGAATCTTATCGGCGCAGGTAGTGAATATGTTACTGGCGAGAGACACATCTGTGGCAGAGAGTCAGGCATGGAACCTGGAATGGGGCTGGCGCTGGATGTTCTGGGCCGAGACGGTACCTGCAGCCATATTTCTTGTCATGAGCTTTTTTATTCCTGAGAGCCCTGTATACCTGAGGATGAAGAATGAGGATGAAGAAAAGGCTATCGAGGAATTGATCATTACGGAAGAAGATTATATCGTTTCTACTCCGGATGATAGATTTGATATGGATTATTCTCGTGCAGGGGTGATGCATAAATTGTCAATGCTGATAACTCAGTCCTCATTTAGGAAAGTGTTGCTGTTGGGTTTGGTGATAGCAGTGTTCCAGCAATGGTGTGGAACAAACGTAATTTTCAACTATGCTCAGGAAATCTTCGTAGGGGCAGGCTTCGATGTCGACAGCATGTTTATCAACATCGTGATAACAGGCATCGCCAATGTCATCTTCACCATCGTGGCACTTTATACGATTGAGAGGTGGGGTCGTCGTACTTTGATACTGTTGGGTGCTGGTGGCTTGGGACTCATTTATCTGATGCTTGGAACCTGCTATTTCTTCGAAGTGAAAGGCTTTGCGATGGTGTGTCTCGTGGTGGCTGCAATTTCTACTTATGCGATGACGTTGGGACCTGTTACCTGGACGCTGTTGGCGGAGATTTTCCCCAATCGTATTCGTGGTATCGCGATGGCCACTTGTACCTTCGCTCTTTGGGCGGGTTGCTGCACGCTCACTTTCTCGTTCCCCTCGATGAATGCTGCTTTAGGTTCCAGCGGCACTTTCTGGATTTATAGCGCCATCTGCGTTTGTGCTTTCATTTTCCTTTGGAACCGTTGTCCAGAAACCAAGGGTAAGAGTTTGGAGGAATTGGAACAAGAGCTGACAGCAGAGCAACCATTTCTAAACGATAAACTTTAAACTCTTTACAAAGAATATGGTAAAGGCTTGGAGAGAGTTGGTGACGATACCAACCTATGAAATAGGCAAGGCGGAGAAAGCTCCGATGTTTTTGGAGAAACGCGTGTATCAGGGGTCAAGCGGTGTGGTCTATCCTTACCCCGTCATCGAGTCTATCAGCGATGAGAAGGTAGACAAGGACTACAAGGCCGTATATCTCGAGAATGAGTATATCAAGGTGATGATTCTGCCAGAGTTGGGTGGACGTATCCAGATGGCCTACGACAAGATTAAGCAGCGTCACTTCGTTTATTATAACCATGTAGTGAAACCTGCACTTGTGGGATTGGCTGGTCCTTGGATCAGTGGCGGCATCGAGTTTAACTGGCCTCAGCACCATCGTCCTTCAACCTTTATGCCTGTTGACTGCGACATTGTGGAGAACGAGGATGGTTCAGTGACGGTATGGGTGAACGAGATGGAGCGGATGTTCCATCAGAAGGGTATGGCTGGCTTTACACTGCGACCTGGTTGTGCCTGTCTTGAGATTCAGGGTCGTGTGAGCAATCGTACCAACCTGCCACAGACCTTCCTATGGTGGGCAAACCCGGCTGTCGAGGTAAATGATGCCTATCAGAGTGTGTTCCCGCCTGATGTGAATGCGGTCTTCGATCATGGTAAACGGGCTGTATCCTCGTTCCCCATCGCTACAGGTACCTATTATAAGATGGACTATTCCGCAGGTGTGGATATCTCGAACTACAAGAATATCCCTGTGCCGACGTCCTATATGGCCGTCAATTCGAAGTATGACTTCGAGGGCGGTTATGAGAACGATACGAAGGGCGGTATGCTGCATGTGGCCAGCCATCACTTCTCGCCAGGCAAGAAGCAATGGACCTGGGGCAATGGCGACTTTGGGCGCGCCTGGGATCGTAATCTCACGGATGAGACTATAGGAACGACAGCAGACGGTCTGCCCGTCGGAACTGTCCGTAAAGGCTTCCGGCCGTATATCGAACTGATGGCGGGTGTCTATACGGAGAACCAGCCCGACTTCACATGGCTCATGCCCTACGAAGAGAAACAGTTTGTGCAGTACTTCATGCCTTATCGTGAAATCGGTATTGTGAAACAGGCTTCGAAGGACTTTATTCTCAATATTGAGGATGCCGGAGAGGGTAAGGTGACTCTTAAGATTCTGGCTACGTCGAAACAGACGGTCAGAATTGTTCTCGATGGAGAGGAATGCGAAGAATATTATAATAAGGTAGTGACATTGTCGCCAGAAGACGTACTCATTGAGACCGTTTCAATTGGTCATGAAACGCTGAAAAACCTGCGATTGGTCATCGACCGCGCTGACCAAAACCGACAATTCCCGTTGCAGGAGTGGCATGCCGAGCCTGATGAGATACGTCCTATTCCAGATGCTGCTGAGGCTGCCTTATCGCCACATGATACGAAAACGATAGACCAACTCTATCTGACAGGTCTGCATCTCGAACAATACCGTCATGCGACTTGGAGAGCCCTCGATTATTACGAGGAAGCTTTGCGACGTGATCCGTTGGACTATCGCTGCAATATGCAGACGGGATTGTGGTATCTTCGTCGTGCGCGCTTCGAGAAAGCGGAGCCGTATCTCCAGACGGCTGTCAAGGTATTGAAGAAGCGCAATCCTAATCCCTATGATGGTGAACCGTTATTCTATCTGGGCATCGTCAAACGATTCCGTCATCAATGGCGAGAGGCCTATGAGCTGTTCTGGAAGTCTACGTGGAACAAGGCGTGGGCCGATGCCGGCTATTATGAGGCAGCCTGTATCAGTATGTACCAGGAACGCTGGGAGGATGCCCTCGACGAACTCGAGCGCGCCTTGATCAGCAACAGTCATAATCATCAGGCACGTGCGCTGAAGGCCGTTACTCTGCGTAAACTCGGAAGAAAAGACGAGGCGCTTAGTTGGATCAAGGAGAGTTACAAGATAGACCCCTTCAACTATGTCTGTATGTTTGAGGAATATCAGCTGACAAACGATCATGCACCCTTGGAGCATATGGTCGAACTGATGCATGGCAGTATCTGTAACTATCACGAGACGGCGCTCGATTATGCCCATGCGGGGTTGACGGACGAGGCAACACAAGTGCTTCAGACGGCCATTGACAAGGGTGTGGAGGAATCTCCATTGACCTATTACTATCTGGCTTATTGGAATAAATTATCTGGGAGTAATGATTATCTTGAAAAAGCCGTCACTATCAGTCCCGACTATTGCTTCCCCAATCGTCTGGAGGATGCTGAAATACTTGGATTCCTGATGGAACTGCCATTTGTCGAAGATGCCAGAATCCCCTATTATCTCGGTTGTCTGTATTACGACAAGCGTCAGTATGACGTTGCTATCAGGAATTGGGAATGCTCAGCGAAACTCGATCCCAACTTCCCTATTGTATGGCGCAATCTTGCATTGGCTCGTTTCAACAAAGAGAATCGTCAGGATGAGGCTCTCGAATATATGGAGAAGGCTTTCCATTTAGATGAGACAGACAGTCGCATGCTGATGGAGCTCGACCAGCTTTATAAGCGTCTGCATAAGCCCCATCAGGTGCGTCTTGACTTCCTGCAGAAGTATCCCCAACTCATTCAACAGCGCGATGACCTTGTGCTCGAAGAGATTACATTGCTCAATCAACTTGGCCGCTATGAGGAGGCTATGAAAAAGCTTGATGCTCATCAGTTCCATCCTTGGGAGGGTGGTGAAGGCAAAGTGTCCTCGCAATATCAGATATGTCGTGTGGAACTGGCGAAGCAGGAGCTGGCAAAGCAAGACAAACAAGAAAGAAAAGATAATATAAATAAGGCAATACGACTTTTGGAGGAATGCCTCGAATATCCGCCCCATTTGGGCGAGGGTAAGCTCTATGGTGCGCAGGAGAACGATTTCTATTATCTGCTTGGTGTCGCTTACGATGCCCTTGGTCAGACAGAAAAGGCTGTTGCCTGTTGGCAGGAGGCCACGAAAGGCCCTCAGGAGCCTGCTGCTGCAATGTACTACAACGACGCTAAGCCCGACAAGATTTTCTATCAGGGTCTGGCATTACGGAAACTGGGACGTGAAGATGAGGCGCATGGCCGTTTCTACAAACTCATTAATTACGGTAAGCAGCACATCTACGACAAGGTGGTGATGGACTACTTTGCGGTGTCATTGCCCGATCTGCTGATTTGGGAGGATTCGCTCGATATCAAGAATCTCATCCACTGTAAATACATGTTGGCTCTTGGCTATTACGGTATGGGCGATAAGGAAAAGGGGTTGAGATATCTTTCAGAAGTCGAGAATCTCGACAATAACCATCAGGGTATTCAGCAGTTCCGTACGCTCATCTCATAGCCAACGCCTTGTCTTCTGCGGCTTCCATGATTTCACGCTCACCTGGCCCTTTGTCGTTGATGCCGCAGAGGTGAAGGATGCCGTGTATGATCACCCGATGCAGCTCTTCATCGTAGGGCCGTCCGAACTTGTCAGCATTGGTGAAGACGGTGTCGAGCGAAATATACAGGTCACCGTTCAGTATCTTGCCTTCAGAATAGTCGAAGGTGATGATGTCCGTGTAGTAGTCATGACCTAAGAACTCATTGTTCACCTCAAGAATCTTGTCATCGTTTACGAACATATAGCCAATCTCACCGATCTTCTTTCCGTAAGTGGCTGCCACCTCCTTAATCCAGTTCGAGGTTTCACGCTTCTTGATATTGGGGAACTTCACCCCTTCGCTGCTATAGCTTATCATCTGGCATTGGGATTTGTTATTCACTTTTCTTTGGTAAGTAGGGCGTAATGTCAACACCGAAGTGCTGCAATTCGCGCAGGGCACTCGACGAGATACTAGCCAGTTCGGGCTCCGTATAGAGCAGGATGGTCTCAATGCCGCCAATCTTGCGGTTGAAGTCAGCCTGCCATTGCTCATACTCAAAGTCACTCACCGACCGTACACCTTTCACAATAAACTGTGCGCCTTCAGCCTTTGCAAAGTCTATTGCTAAGCCGTCATACGACTTTACTTCGATGTGCTCGTCGTTGGCATACAACTGGCGGATAGCCTCCATACGCGCCTCAGCTGAGGGCATGTCGGGTTTATGGACATTATCGCCCACAACGCCAATCACCAGCCTGTCGAACAACGGGAGAGCCCGCTTTACAATCGAGTCATGTCCGATGGTAAACGGATTGAAGCTGCCTACAAATACGCCTGTCCTTATCATGGGTGCAAAGATACAAAGATTTTGGGGAAAAATGAAGAAAAAGAAAAAAAGAATGGAA
>JAEEGI010019037.1_pt1 | contig 13879 bp, 9 predicted proteins | sample 8958751 | NCBI WGS metagenome assembly JAEEGI01 (sample SAMN16246545, study PRJNA631951) | gut metagenome | biome: gut microbiome; feature: rumen; material: KS-attached | host: Bos | place: Iran: Karaj | collected 2018-10
CGGCTCTGTCCACCAGCCACGAGGTTTCTATATCGTGTCCGTAACTGTGAAGATCTATAAGAGACTTATAATCATCGTCAAAAAACACTTCCTGCCTGTGGAGTGTTCTGTTATATACTTTTTCCGCAAAATTATTCAGGATATCCTTCAGTGCATTTTTGACTTCATTGCCCTTCCATACACTGTAAAGCCCCGTGTATGCTTCAAGAACATGAAGCAATGTATTCATGGTCCTGTCCGCCATTACACCATTCTCGGATAGCTTATCATTATCGATCTTATGAAAGCTGCGATCCGATGCTTCAAGATAGCCTTTTTCATCTTTGCATTTACTCTCTATCAGATAAAAAAGCTCTTTTGCCTTTTCCAAAGCATCCGGATCTCCGCCTGCTTCATAATAGGAGGACAAAGCATAGATTGCAAAAGCCTGATTATAAGTATGCTTCGTAGAATCTTTCACTTTCCCGTCATATGTCGTAGACCAGAATATTCCTCCATTTTCCGTATCAAGACAGTGCTTTGTCATATAAGCATAGGCATGGTCAGCTTCACGGAGCAATGATTCATCTTTTAATAACAGATAAGCATTTGAAAAGAACCACAAAATCCTGCTGTTTAATATGCAGCCCTTTTCAGCTCTTTTATCGAGATTAAGGTTATAATCCAAAAATCCGTAATACCCGCCGAATTCATCATCTCTGAGTCCCTTCCAAAAAGGGATAATACATTTTTCGAGATGGTCTTTTACTTTGTTCACCATTGTCTTCATCTGTTTTATCCCTTAACCGCTCCCACCGTAAGTCCGGAATATATCTGTTTCTGGCACAGAACAAACACCAGAAATGCGGGAAGAAGCGATATTATAACTCCGGCGCAGATAAGATTATATTCACTGCCCAAAGGTCCTACGAAGGTATACAAAGACGTGGCGACCGTGGCATATCTGGTCTTATCCTGGAGATAAAGGCTGGCGCAGTAATACTCGTTGTAGGTTCCCACACCTTTCAAAATACAGCTGGTGACAATAGCCGGTTTTAACAGAGGAAAAAGGATCTTATAAAATATGGTGAAATAGCTTGCTCCGTCAATGATGGCAGATTCGTCAAGCGAATAGCTTATATTCTCAAAGAACTGTATATATATGTAGATCGATATAATGTCGGTTCCGCACATCATGATAATGTAACCCATAAGAGAGTTTATGAAACCGAGCTTGTACATGATCTCATATACCGCGATCTGCATTGCAACACCCGGAAGCTGGGAAGCAAAAAGAAACAGCGCTCTGATTATGGTGTTTCCGAAAAATTTGAATCTGTTAAGCACATATGCCAGCTGAGTTCCGATCATTACCGAGAAGAATAAAACACATACCAGGATGATCAACGAGTTTGCAAAGGCTCTTGCCATACCGGCTTGTTTAAAGGCTCTTACGAAATTATCAAAATAAAGCCAGTTTTTGGGCATCGTCATTACATTGGTCGTATGGTATTCTTCATCTGTTTTAAACGCAGTAATTACACATGAAATAACCGGGAGTACCGCACAGAAAGAAAAAAACACCAATGACAGATATTTTACAATTGTAAAAATTACTTTTCCGATCTTACCCATCACTTCCATACTACTTTCCTCCCGCAGCGGATAATCTCTGCTGTCTTTTAATGCTTCTCTTTATTGCTCTCTGTCTTCTGATCTCAGCCCTCGGATCTTCATCCTCGGAATTTTTAAATACATATTTAAAGAACAGTTTTTGGAAAATAGTCACCACGAAAATAATAAGAAGCAGAATTATTGCCATAGCGGAAGCCAGTCCTACCTTCTGCTGAGTATGTGCGATCTCATGCATTACCACAAAATACGTTCCCGTTCCGTTGGCACCGCTCGTAATAACATAAGGAGGTTCAAATGCACTGAGGGAGCCGGTGATCGACAGAATAACATTAAGTGTGATTATGGTTTTTATACTGGGTACGATGATGTATTTAAACTGTTGAAACCTGTTTGCTCCGTCAAGCATAGCTGCTTCATATAATTCGGAATCAACCGACATGATAGCCCCGATAAATAAAACCATGTTCTGGCCGAAGTATCTCCAGATAGAAGTTCCGACCAGCGAAAAATTATTGATCCTCTGATCTTTCAGCCAATAAGGAAGATCCTCAAGATTAAACCCGCACCACTGAAGAACAGTGTCAAAAACAAATCCCCTTGTGTAAAAGAATTTAAAAATAAAACCTATTGCAATTCCGTTGATAAGAAACGGAAAAAACATAAATCCCTTAAATATATTTCCGCCTTTTACCTTAAAGCTCAGTATTGTTGCCAGATACAGAGCAAGCGACAACTGCACGATCGATCCAAGCATGTAGTACAGGCTCAGTTTTAATGCATCAAAGCAATCGTCTCTCTGAAATACTTTTATATAGTTCTTGAGTCCGACAAATTTGCGTTCTCCGATGTATTTCATGTTATAAAAACTGAAACTAAACATTTTGCCGAAAGGCAAATATGTAAATACAAACAAAAGAAGAAGAGGAACGACCATAAAGGCAAACATAACAAGCACCTGCTGCCCGTCCCTGCTTTTTATCCATTCTTTAAATGTTCTCTTTTTTTTCATACCTGTTCTCCATCCAGGTTGCAAAACGGTCCGCCTATTTTCATAAATATAGCCGGAGAGACTTTAGGACTCTCCGGCTATGAAGGAAGCAAAATTAATATTTAACTTCTATTCCCAGTTCTTCCTGAGCTTCCTGCCACTTCTCGGTCCAGTCAGCCATGATCTCATCGAAGGTCTCAGATCCTGTAACACCGGCCTCAACAATTCTCTGAACCTTGTCATTTCCGCCTGCATTGAATGAAAGTTCGGATTCCGAATTCATATCATTGAGAAGGGTCTCCTCACCTGCAATCGAAGGCTGATCCGCAAGAACTTCGCATCCGTCAAACGCTGCATACATATCGGGATTCTTACCGTCCTTTACTACAGTGTAACCGCCTTCGTTGTAGCACCAGTTAGATCTTTCAACCATCCACTTTACGAATATAAGTGCTGCGGTCTTATTCTCATCGGATGAATTGGTATTGATGCCATAGTTATAGTCACCGCCTGCATTTACATACTGCTGACCGTTAACTGTCATAGGGAAAGGCATATATCCGACGTTTTCAGGGGTATCACCGGCTTCCTGCATCTGCGCATAAGCCCATGATCCGAGAACCATAGTGGCAATCTCGCCTCTGTTAAGCATACCCTTGCAGCTTTCCCAGTCGGTTGTTGTGTAGTCATCTTCGATAAGATCTTCAGCGCATGCATCATACAGGATCTTGTAAAGATTATAGATACCTGTTCCGTCACCGGGATCTTCAAAGGGATTCGCGGTATGTACGAATTTCTGATTAAAGAAAGTATTATCTCCGTCAGTTACAATTCCGATGTATGCATCCCATGCACCCATAGTCCATCCGGCAGCATAGTTTGTATAAAGAGGAATCGCATCCGTCTTTTCTTTGACAAGTTTCAGGTCTGCAATAAACTCATCAGGTGTTGCGGGAAGTTCGGTAATACCTGCATCAGCGAAAACTTTCTTGTTGTAAAGAACGCCCTGAGCATTTGCCATATAGGGAATGCCGTAGCAGACATTATTAAACTGCCAGTTATCTACAAAGTTCAGTTTTGCAGACAGGTTGTCGAGTGTATCGAGCGGCATGAAGTATGTAGGAAGATCCGACTTATCTACAGCGGGAATGAACATAATGTCTCCCCAATCACCGGTAGAAAGACGAAGAAGTGAATCCTCTGCATAATCGGTTACCGCTTCGGTGGTTACGGTGATGTTAGGAAATTCCTTATTGAATTCTGCTATCATAGCAGCCATTGTTCCATCAGCCTCACGATCTGTTTTGTGATGGACGAATTTGATCGAAGCAGTAAAATCCGTGTAATCATCAAGATTAAGTGTTGTGTAGGACGGCACTTCCCCTCTTGCCGCATCCGCTTCAACCGGTGTCTGTGATGCAGGGGTACTTACAGTTTCGGAAGTCGCCCCGCAACCCATGGTCGTAACTGCCATAGCTACTGCAGTTAACAGTGACAATACCTTTTTCTTACTCATAATATCCTCCTTGGAAATACACCAACTTTTTTAGCTAACAAATTACTTTTTAGCTAATAATAATTATATTTTATTATTCTTGTTAGTCAAGCGTTAGCTTAGTTTTTACCTAAATTCTACCTAACAAACAAAAAGAGCATCTTGCATTTGGTTATTATTTCCATCGCAAGATGCTCAATATTTATAATTTTATATGTCTCTTTTAAGGTATTTTTTTCACGCTGTCTCTTTCTATGAGTTCACCCTCTACAATGCTCAGGCCTCCTCTGTACTCTTCGCCCCTCAAAGTGTGGAGTATTCTTTTCATTGTCCTGCGGACCATCTCATCCATATCAACCTTATAAGTTGTGATCCCCAGATCGTCACCGCCGCCGGAGTATACGAAATCATCGTATCCGACCACTGATATGTCCTGAGGAACTTTGTATCCTTTTTCCTTCAGGTAATTAATAAAGCGGATCGCGGATATATCGCAGTTACAAACAAATGCGGTGGGCATCTTTTTGGGAAGCTTCACGTATTTTTCCACATCGATGCTTCCTCTGCCCAGTCCTCTGTCATCCAGAACCCAATCAGACTTAACCGGGATTCCGTGTTCCATAAGCGCTCTGGTATATCCAAGATATCTGTCGGTAATGGACGGTGTGGCAAGTACGGTTCCGACATAACCTATATCTTTGTGACCGTTGTCAAAAAGATAGTTTGTCAGGATATATGCCCCGTAATAACTTCCCGATATAACAGAATCCTTTTTATACTTTTTATCCGAGAAATCCATATAAAAAGTGGGAGTCGAAAGCTGCTCATCCAGCATCAGGAGATAATTCTCATTAAGCGCTCCCATTATCACTACCGCATCTACATTTCCTTCACCGATAAGTTTGGGATAAGCAAGGTCATTTTCATCGTCATCACTTAACACTTCCAGCATTGTAAAGCAGCCCATTCTGGCAGCCTTGGCCGAAAAGATCTGATACATATGACCATAAAAAGAATCCACATTCCCCAGATATCTTGCGGCTATTAATACACCTATCTTAAAACTCTCATTTTCCTTGGTCTGAAATGATTTTTGATAGCCTCTCTCTTCGGCAATATCCATAATGCGGCGGCGCATTTCTTCGCTTACGCCTTTTTGTCCCGATAAAGCTTTGGAAACAGTTACCGTACTGATCCCCAGCTCTGCTGCAATATCAGACATTGTAACTTTTTTTGACATGCTACCCACCTCACACTCGGTTTAGAATAATTAACTTGATTTTACCCGTTTTTTAGCTAAGTCGCAACACAAAACCGGTTCCATACGGAACCGGTTCGCTTAACTGTCTTATTCCACTCAAAACGTTATCAGTTCACCGTCATACGTAGATACCAGATGTACTGCATTAGACAGATACATTCCCGATCTGTCGGTGAATTCGTCCACACCTTCTTCGGTTCTCCCTCCGAATTCGTCATAGAGGGCCATCTTCCCATCGGAACCGAATGTGAAGATCATGCATGAATAAAAAAGCTGTCCCTGCATAGCTCTGGACGGATAATAATATATCAGATAAGATCTTCCTTCAATTTTCGTAACATAGTAGCTTTTCCACCCCGCACTGGGCAGAGCAAACATGCTTCTCCAATATTCTGTTCCGTCAGCTGCGGTTAAATAAATGTTCCCTATTCCCTGTGTATCATTTACTATAGCGGAATAATCCACGGTCAGAACGTCATCTGCACCGTCTCCGTCAAAATCTCCGGTATATGTGATAACGTCATCAGCCTTTGCAAATGATGACATATCAATATCACCATCTCCGAAGCTCAGCTCGGTGACATTCTCAGGTTTAATCACGTTATCGGCTTTAATGGCATCAAGCTCACTATCCGCCATATAACAAGCCGCAAGCATTGAGCAGGGATATTCATTCCTGTCCATCCATCTGACTATGCCATCCGTACCTGACGATTCCGTATAAAGAAAACGTCCTTCACCCGTCACGCCGAATATGAAAAATGGTGTAACTTGTAAATATCTGACATTCGTCCAATTCTCGGCATCCTCATATTGTGGAGTTTGTTCATATACTTCAACTGCTACGGTTCCGTCATCTTTTAACCCTGCAGTAATATATAGCTGTGCCGATATTTGGATAATGTTATTCCAGTTATTTATATCGGAAGCAAGGTAATATGCGTTCGATACTGTGAGCAGTCTTCCGTCTTCGGTCAGTCCGAAGGGGACAAGTCCGTCCGCTATATGAGCTACATCTGCCCAGCTTTCCGTCTTGGAATAGAGGTTATTATCATAGGTCTGTTCAACAGGGTTCAGATAAACCTTACCGTCACTGTAAAGTGCAATTTCCGGTATTGAATCAGAGTCATTGTACGCTATCTGAACTACCTTTGACCAATCGATCCAATCCAAAGTGTCAGAGCATACCCACTTGCCGTCAGAACGTATAGCCCAGCAATCGGGTGATGTAAAATACATGTCCTCTACATGTCCGTTACATCTACTAAGTTCATCGTAGAAAGGACCGATCATTTCTTCGTAATGATCTATACTTTCTCCGCAAAAAACATCGAAAGCACTGACTGTACCCGAGTCATCAAGCATAAAAATCTGCCATCCGTTTCTGAAGATTGCATTCACATTTTCAACGCCGGGTAAATATCCGTAATCCACAGCACCGCCGCCATAATTCATCACATAATAAACTCTGTTGTCGGTCGTGATATAGGCAACATAGCTCTCACCGAGAACAATCTTGCAGGAATCCGCATCAGACAATATATAATCCGATGCTTTTTTTAAAGGATCATCCGTGATTACGGATATTTGATTACCGACAATCGGAGGATCCGTGACCTGAGTATCGGCTTCACTCACGCATCCGCATAGAAATATAAGCATTGTAAGAATTATCGATATTTTTTTCATTCCGAGTACCACCTTACATATTTCATATACCCATATAATTTCACATACCATATTTTATGTCCGATTATCAATAGTAAAAGGAAACGGTTCTCCCGGCACATAACCCAAGTGCCGGAAGAACCGTTTCCTTTTCTATATCGTCAATTACTTATTTCCTTCTTACGGGTCTTCCCTTTTCACCCATTTCATACTTCCGGGCAAAGTCCGGATTGATGGAAGCAATCCTGTCATATTCTTCAGGATTAGCCATTACATACTGAAAAGCAACTCCCGCTTTCGTCCTGATGTTTTCCTCTGCCCACTTCTCATTTAGCTGATCGGTAAGCTTCCTGCCTACATAAATAAACAGAAATAAAGCAAGTGCTGCGAGTACAACGCAAAGTGCAACACCGAGTACTTTGTTCTCGATCATGGCAACCGCAACGACTGCGCCGATTCCGGCAAGATATCCACCAATATTGGCCAAAACAGAAATGAGTGTTGCCTTAGTAGAATAAGGGTAGTTCCGATAATAAAAAACCATAATCTGTAAATCCTCCTCAGCCGCCTATATATTTAACCTACAGCGGAGCTTTTGCAAAATGCCATAAACTCATGCTCCGGCATAGGCTTGGCATAATAGTAACCCTGGATGTATTCACATCCCATATCCGAAAACCACATTGCCTTCTCTTCATCTTCGACGCCTTCAACAACTATCTCGGCACCGAGACTTTTAAGCAGGCTGATGGTCTGTCTCATTATATCATAGCTTCTGTTGTCTACAAGTCCGTCTACAAGAGATTTATCAAGCTTGATGATCCTGTAGGGGAAGCTCATGACACGGCTTAGATTCGAATATCCGGATCCGTAATCGTCAAGAGAAAAGCCGTTACCGTTTGTAGTGATATCCCTCATGGTCCTGAGAACCGCATCTCCCAGATAATCCGAAGCAGTCTCCGTAATCTCAAAGTTGATCCTGTCCGGATTGATCTTATACTCATCAAGGATATCCTTGATCTTATCCGCCATGTTAGACTGCATGCACTGAACGACTGAGAGGTTTACTTCCACGAATTTGATACCTGTGTTTGCGATATCTCCTTCCGATATAAATCTGCAGACATCCTTGATCACAAATTCACCTATCTGCAGAATGCTTCCGCTCTTCTCGGCCGCAGGGATAAACAGTGCCGGGGAGATGAATCCGAGCTGTTCATCCTTAAGTCTGATAAGTGCTTCCGCAGATACAAACTTATCATCCTTGGTTGAATAGATGGGCTGGTAATACATCTCGAACCTGTTGTTCTTGATGGCATCGGTTATGATCCTGTCCAGATTATTCTTAACAACGAAATCCTTCTCCGGAGCCATCTCCGAATATCTTACGTATTTATTCAGAGGAACGGCACTGTCAAATGTTTCGGACAGCTTTACCAGCTGCTTATCATTGCTGATCTCATTGGGAATAACAACTCCGCATATGGCAAAATCCAGTTTCAGTCTGATACCGTCAACAACGAAGAGATCTCTTAATTTGGGGATCATCTCTCCCGCAGTTTTCTCGATCTCATCCAAATGATACTTTCCACGAACCACATATGCGAACAATCCATTCTTAAGGTAATACAGATTAATATCATCGCTGCGATAGTCCTTCAGCATATCGTAGAAATTATCGGAGATTGCCTTCAGAAGATCTATATACATCTCATATCCGAGAGTAGCCCTGATGGATGCAATGTTTTGAAGTTTGCCGAACATGACATAAGCGTCATCTTTCGCTTCATAAAGATTTCTGGCTGCTCTTCTGAACGCGGTGTAAGACCTCGCCCCTGTCTCCATATCAACATTCTCTTCGGGACTGATGACAAAGAAACTGAGCACAAGGGCCGTTATCGCAAATCCGAACATCTGCGCCAATATTTCGGGATGAATCATCTGAACATTGAATGCGATGATATTGATGGGAAATACCACCATCATCGCTGCATATTTAACCTTATCCAGGCTCTTATGTAAGAAACAATGGGTAATAAGAATGAATGCAAAGAACACATAGTAATATCCGATAGCGATGACCATCCACAGATAAGGACCTCTGTTGTACTGGACGTCAATGCCCGATCTTGTGTAATCAAACAATATATGAGTTCGGAAATTGATCGCGAGAATAACAAGCTCTGCAACAACGGGTAATCCATAGCAGATCGCATAGAACGGAGTCCGCACTATTCTGCGAAAAGTCCCGGTCATTCTTCCGACCATATGAATATACATTGCATAGCTGATAACATTCAGAAAATTATAGATACTGCATACGATCTCTCTGAATAGAATCGAATCCGAAAGAGGATGAAGAAAACGTAATGGAGCCGATCTTAAAACATCGGTAACAGACAGAACAAGAAGAATAACGACATACTTAACAAACGCCTGATTATCACGTCCCCTGTTCATTCTTCTGAAGATAAGTGACGCTAAGAGCGCTGACAGTACAAAAATTGCTGCAACATCCAGGTAGTAAACTCGATACATTTTGTCCCCTAAAAAATATATAGAATTCCCCCCGATCATTATCACACAACCGGGGGGATTATATCTATTGTAAATAATACGATTTTTAGGGTACTTTTTTCGGCAAAATCACATATCGTTTCTCTCTGTGATCAGATTGTCGTCAAGCAGGTTCATGACCGCTTCTTCAAGGCGTCTTCCGTTTACCGGCTTGGATACGAAATCATCAAAGCCCTGTCTCAGATATTCTTCTCTTGCACCTGAAAGTGCATTGGCAGTTATGGCGATGAAAGACGTGCTTGCGTTCTTTACTCTTTCTATCTGTCTTGCACGTCTCAGGGCTTCGACTCCGTCCATATCAGGCATGATGTGATCGAGAAGGACCACGTCATAGCTTGTTCTGGTAAGTTCCTCCAGCATCTGTTTTCCGCCGGATACCTGATGAGTTATAACGCTCGTTTCCTTGAGGAGCATCGCTTCGAGAACACGGTTGATATCATTATCATCAACTATGAGAACCTTGGCCTCGGGAGCTTTGAAAAGAGGCCCCTCATGAGCCTTCTCTCCGTACGAGGGATTATCAACATCCTCATTGATCAGATCGGACTGCTCTGCTATCTTCTGAGGTATCTTAACGGTAAAAACGGATCCTTCACCATACTTACTCTCAACAGTGACTTCACCGTTCATCATATCGGTAAGCTTGGATACTATGGCAAGTCCCAGTCCGACACCGTCACCCGCTCTGGATCTGGTATCACCCAGACGATCGAAGGTTCCGAAGACTTTACCGAGCTCCTCCTCCTTGATACCTCTTCCTGTATCGGTAATCTCGATCTCAAGCCTGATGCTCTTTCCGTCAAGTGCAGAGGATCCGACATAGAGGCTTACACCTCCGGTGGAAGTATATTTGATGGCATTTCCGATCAGGTTGAGCATTATCTGTCTGATCCTTACAACGTCACCCACCAGTATCTCAGGCACTAGGCTGCCCACATCGCAGTTAAGCCTGAGCCCTTTCTCATCCGCCCTGAACAGACATGTCTGATATACATCCTTCACAAGGGAAGATACTCTATAAGGAGCATTTACGACATCGAGCTTTCCGGTCTCGATATCCGCATAATCAAGAATCTTGTTAATGGTTTCCATAAGAGTAAGTCCGGCACTTTCGATATCCCTGGCATAACCGGTTATATACTCGTCCTTGCTCTCCCTTAAGATCAGTTCATCCATTCCAAGGACCGTACTCATGGGAGTTTTAATATCTCTCGATACGGATGTAAGGAATTCGCTCTTAATCCTCTTTGCCTTCTCAGCTTCGATCCTGCAAGCGTCCAGCTCTCTCAAAGTCTCCTGAAGGTGGGCATAATCGGGAGTCTCCACAAAGAGCAGAATGATCATTACTCCCAGCGTCCCGAAAAAGAAAACAAGCAGCGTTTCGGGTACGACAAGTGCCTGAAAGATCGTTCCGACCGTGATAAAGATAAAGCCCGAAAGAGATATCATCTCACGAAGATTCAGGCTCTTATAGTGCATGAGGGCATAAACAAGAGCATAGACTATAAAATAGAAAGTCGGGATATAGCACAGAAAGTGCATGGGTCCGAAATTGTAAACATTATTATCTCCCAGATAGAATATCCATCCCGAGCGCATATTGATGACCAGCACCGCTGCATATACGATCATAAGTGCCATATTCACTTTGATCATCACTTTGTCAAAATTATTCTGTTCTCCGACAAAAGCCTCGGCATATCTGAGGTAAGCATATCCGGCGAAAGCCGCGAAGAAGAAATAGATATTATTGATAATGAGGGCTGCAGTCCGGTTGAAGTATTCCGGAACCGCTATGGATACTGCACCGAGAATATCAAAGATGAGTCCGCACAGTATGGTGATCATAAGGATCAAAAACTTCTTATATCTCTCTGTTCTGGATCTTCTCATCATCACCAGACAGGCTATGGATATGACCATGAAAAAAACCGAGGCCACTTCATATGAAATGTTGTAATTACTCATAACCGGTCCACTCTTTCACATATGTCTTTTGAAAATAAAAAGGCGCGTCACCGAAAAGGGTTTCCGCACCTTTATTTTATATTATTTCAGTAAAAAAAACCAGCAAATCACTGAACGTCATCCGTACGTTCTTCCTGTTCTTTCTGAACCTCGGGAAGTGCGGAATACATGGGTTTTACATCCTTGCCTTTGATAACACGGTCAATATAATTACGCGTGATCTTCATTACCGTTCCGCTGAGCACCACAACACCGATAAGGTTAGGCATTGCCATAAGACCGTTGAAGGTATCGGAAAGATCCCAGGCCAGAGAAAGATCCATGGTCGCACCGATGATGACGAAAACCACAAATACGATCTTGTACGCAAACATGGCCTTGGTTCCGAAGAGATACTCGAATGCCTTACTGCCGTATACGCTCCATCCCAGTACGGTGGAAAATGCAAAAAGAGTGATCGCTATAGCTATGAACCAGCCTCCTGCCACACCTAAAGTTCCGGAGAAAGCTTCCGCAACAAGAGCAGTCTTTTCGGATGTTGAGATCATCTCGCCCGTTTCCAGATTCATTACTCCTGATGAAAGAACAGCAAGTGCGGTGAGAGTGCAAACAACGATGGTGTCGGCAAATACTTCGAAGATTCCCCACATACCCTGTCTTACAGGCTCTTTAACATTGGATGCCGAGTGAACCATAACCGAAGAACCTAAGCCTGCTTCATTGGAGAAGACACCTCTTTTCATACCCCAGGTGATAGCCATCTTTACACCGCTTCCTACGATACCGCCGCCTACAGCCTTCATGGCAAATGCACCCTTGAAGATCGCTGTGAATGCAGGACCCACAAGTGAGATATTGGCGCATACGATAACGATACATCCGATTACATACAAAACCGCCATAACGGGAACAAGCTTCTCGGTTACACTGGCGATTCTCTTAAGTCCGCCTACGATAACCAGTCCTGCAAAGATCATCAGGATTCCGCCCGTCATAACATAAGGAATCTTGAATACGGAATTGAGATTGACCGCGATGGAATTGATCTGGCTCATATTTCCGATTCCGAATGAAGCAATGACGCAGAAAATGCTGAAAAGAACGGCAAGAACCGCACCGATCTGTTTGCAGCCCTTCTTGGAGCCGAGACCGTCCTTGAGATAATACATGGCGCCCCCGCACCACTCTCCCTCGGAATTCTTTCTTCTATAATAGATACCGAGTACATTTTCGGAGTAATTGGTCATCATCCCGAAAAATGCAACGATCCACATCCAGAAGATCGCACCCGGTCCTCCTGATGCAAGAGCCGCAGCGACACCCGCGATATTACCGGTTCCGATGGTTGCCGCAAGAGCGGTACAAAGACTCTGGAACTGGCTTATCTGGCGATCGTGGCTTTCGGTATGCGCAGTTACATGTTTGTTTCCGAATATTCCCCCAAGTGTGTTTTTGAACCAATGACCGATACGGCTTATCTGGAAAAATCCGGTAAGCACGGTCATGAGAATGCCGGTTCCCACGAGAAGCACCAGCATCGGGAGTCCCCACACAAAATCGTTTACGGCCGAATTAACATTTTCTATCAGCTGCACTTTTTGTTCTCCTCTCAAAAAAAATAAGACGCCAATCTATTGAATTGGCGCCTTTGTCAACAAAATCATTTTAAGCAAAAAACGTTTCTTACGCAAGTCTTTTTATTTCAAACATCATCTGAGCATAATCTCCGGGAAGGAGCGGAAGTATGACCCCCGCATTTATGAGAGTGCTACCGCTGAGCGTTCCGGGCGCAAGGGCCTCCCATGCTTTCTTTTTATCCCTTCCGCAAAAGAGAGAATCCTCCCTTTCGGAACCTATAAGCTTAAGTTCATATACTCCATCCGGATCCAGTCCTTTAAGCTTAACGCATCTGCCTTTGCCGTTAGGATATGCTCTGCACTGGACATATGTAAGAAGTGCTCTGCTGCCATCCTTAAGTACAGACATCCATGCATCATAACAGCCTGTTTCTGCCTCAGAGGCTATGCGGAAATAATCACCTTCGCGGACAATTTCTCCGTATCTGTGATATATCTCTACCTGTTCCGGGATAGCTCTTCTTTCTTCCTCCGGTATCTTGGTAATATCCAGTTCATATCCGAAGGTTCCGGAAAGAGCCACTGCACCTCTCACGTCAAAGGGCATGCTTCTGCCCGTGATGTGATTGGGAGAAGCTGACACATGGGCTCCCGTAGAGCTTAGGGGATACAGCATCTCCGTTCCTGCCTGAATGGATAACCTCTCATATGCATCCGTATCGTCGGAGCAC
>JAEEGI010019039.1_pt1 | contig 13879 bp, 13 predicted proteins | sample 8958751 | NCBI WGS metagenome assembly JAEEGI01 (sample SAMN16246545, study PRJNA631951) | gut metagenome | biome: gut microbiome; feature: rumen; material: KS-attached | host: Bos | place: Iran: Karaj | collected 2018-10
CGGTCGGCAAATACCGCGAGCTTACCGAGAAGGAGGTTCATTCCCTTCTCGTGATTTCCGGCGCAGTCAAAGATAAAACGGAGTGATACCGATGATAAAGAGTATGACCGGATACGGCAGGCAGCAGGCCGCCGTTGATGGAATGAATATTACGGTTGAAATCAAGAGCGTAAACCACCGCTATTTTGAATTCAACTCGCGCCTTCCCCGTAATTACGGTTTTCTGGATGAAAAGCTTAAAAACTATTTCACCGGAAAGATTACAAGGGGAAAGACGGAATGCTATGTTTCGATAGAGGCGACCGATGAGCCTGATATCGTGGTTGAGGTGAATACGCCTCTCGTCAGCAGCTATCTGAAAGCATATAAAGAAATCGAAGAGACCTTCGCTCTCGAAAATGATGTGAAGGTTTCCGATATAGTCAAAGCCCCCGACGCACTGCTTATCCGTAAGCAGGAGGCAGACGAGGAAAGAATCTGGGTGGCTGTTGAGCAGGTCGCAGGTGAAGCGCTTGCAAAATTCCTCTCAATGCGCGAAAAAGAGGGCGAAAGGCTCAGAGCGGATGTGAATTCGCGCCTTGATACCATTCTTGAGAGAGTCGCATTTGTCGAGGAGCGTTCACCCGAAACCGTCAAAGAATATAATGAGAAACTTCTCGCCCGTCTCAACGAGCTTCTCGGCGACGTGCATATCGATGAGCAGAGGATTCTGACGGAAGCTGCCATATTCGCCGATAAGATAGCGGTTGCCGAGGAGACGGTAAGGCTTCGCAGCCATATCGACCAAATGCGCGTGTTCCTCGATTCCGATGAGGCAATCGGCAAGAAGATGGATTTCCTCGTTCAGGAGATGAACAGGGAGGCAAATACCATCGGCTCCAAGGCAAACGATGTTGAAATTGCCCGCACGGTGGTCGATATCAAAGCGGAGATCGAAAAAATCCGCGAGCAGATTCAGAATATTGAGTAGGGTGGTAAAGTGAAACTTATCAATATCGGCTACGGAAATATGGTCAATGCCGACAGAGTAGTTGCGGTTGTCAGCCCCGAATCCGCACCCGTGAAGCGTATGATTCAGGAAGCTAAAGCGGCGGGCACGATAATCGATGCCACTCACGGCAGAAAGACGATGTCTGTTATCATAACCGACAGCGATCATATAATTCTGACCTATTTCCCGAGCGAAAAGGTTGCGGACCGCATTCACGATACCGATACAGGAAACGAGGAGGATTAAGATGGCAGATAAACAGGGGATTCTCATAGTCCTTTCGGGTCCGTCCGGCAGCGGCAAGGATACGGTTCTGAGAAAACTAATAGAGAAGAATGATGACATCAAAGTCTCAATCTCAATGACGACCAGATCTATGCGAGACGGTGAGATTGACGGCGCGGATTACTATTTTGTCACGACCGACTATTTTGAGAAAAAAATTGCGGACGGCGAAATGCTCGAATACGCGCAGTATGCCGGCAATTATTACGGAACTCCCAAAGCGCCCGTGGATGAAATGCTCAGGGCGGGAATAAATGTAGTGCTGGAAATTGAGGTTCAGGGTGCGGAAAAAATCCGCAAGATATATCCCGATGCCGTTTCGGTATTTCTTATGCCTCCGTCAATCCCGGTTCTTGAGGAACGCCTGCGCCTGAGAGGCACAGAGGATGACGAAGCGCTCTCGCACCGTCTTTTCATAGCGGAGCAGGAGATACGCAGAGCCGGCGAATTCAACTATATCGTCGTCAACGATTCCATCGAACACGCGGTCAGCGATTTCGAGACGGTCATCAAAGCGGAAAAAATGCGTTTTTCACGCAATAAGAATATAATCAGTGAGGTAATCAACAATGTTTAATCCCGATTTAAGCGGCGTACTTCAGAATCATCTGAGCCGCTATTCACTTGTAACAGCTACTGCAAAGAGAGCCAGAGAAATTGCCGAGGAGGCAAATGACGACGGTGAGATTCTTACCGAAAAGCCTGTTTCTCTTGCGCTTGACGAAATTCTCGACGGAGAATACGTTATCGTAGAGCCGGAAGAAATCAGAAATCTTTAATAAGCGTCTGCATTGCCGCAGAGCGGGGGTGAGTAAATGAAGTATGCAAAAGTTGCGGTTGAGGCCGCGAATTATTCCTTTGATACCGATTTTACTTATATCATCCCGGGTGAGCTTACGGATAAGGTTATGCCCGGATGCAGGGTGACCGTCCCCTTCGGCAGCGGCAACAGAAAGTCTCTCGGCATAGTTTTTGAGGTGACGGATGAGCGCCCCGAGGGGAAGCTAAAAAGGATTTTGGAGCTCAGGGATGAAACCCCTCTTCTCAGCGAAGAGATGCTTGCTCTTGCAAGGAATATAGCGGATAAAACCTTCTGCACTCTCTATGAGGCCGCGAAGGCTATGCTTCCCGCAGGAATAAACTGCAGGATTGTGAAATTTTATGCCGCTAATCCCGATGCGTCTCAGAAGAAGCTTGAAAAGCTTGAAGGAGCAGAGAAGGAAGTTTATGACTTTTTGCTCGCAAGAGGAGAATTTGTCAGGGAGGATCTGATTTTCAAGAATCTTTCTCTCAAACCGGAAACGGTCTCTCTTGATTCGCTTGCAAAAAAAGAACTGCTTCTTTCACGCGCCGATGCCGTGAGAAACCTCGGCGACCTTACCGCAAAAATGGTCAGGGCTTTTCCCGAGGATGATTTTGAGACAAAGCTCAGCAAGAAGCAGAAGGAGGTCTACGACCTGCTCTGCGACACAGGTCCCGCGTCTGTCAGAGAGATATGCTATTTTACCGGCTATACGCCCGCCGTTGTCAATGCTATTGTGAAAAACGGCGCGGCAGAATTCTTTGAGGCTGAAATTGATTTTTTCGCAAATGCCGATATTAACGAAGGTGTCAGAAATCCGATCAATCTCACCGCCGAGCAGCAGGAAGCTTCCGATAAGCTTGTTTCTCTCGCGTTTTCGGGCAAACGCTCGACCGCACTGCTTTACGGAGTTACAGGCAGCGGAAAAACATCGGTCTATATCAGCGTAATAGACAAGGTGATCGATGCCGGCAAAACCGTAATCTTGCTTGTGCCCGAAATCGGGCTTACTCCGCAGGCGCTCGGTATATTCTGCTCCCGTTACGGCAGCGATGTTGCGGTGTTTCATTCCGCTCTCTCAATCAGAGAGAGAAGCGAGCAGTGGAAGAGCGTAAAAAAAGGCGAGAAGAAAATTGTTATCGGCACAAGAAGCGCGATTTTTGCCCCGCTTGAGAATATCGGCCTGATAATTATCGACGAGGAGCAGGAGCATACAGATAAATCCGAGCAGACTCCTAGATACGATGCGGCGGATGTTGCAAAATTCAGATGTGCTTACAATAATTCCCTGCTTATACTCGCCTCGGCAACGCCGAGAGTTGAGAGCTATGCAAATGCCCTTAAGGGAAAATATGAGCTCTGCCGTCTGACATCCAGATACGGGAGCGCGGTTATGCCCGATGTGCTGACAGTTGATATGCGCTCAAGTGAAAAGATGAAGGATTGCAGCGAAGTCAGCAGAGACTTATATGAGGCAATCAATTCAAATATGCAAAACGGCAAGCAGTCCATACTGCTTATCAACCGCAGAGGATATAACACCTTCGCGGTCTGCGATGCCTGCGGCAAGGTCATCACCTGCCCGCATTGCAGTATATCGTTGACATATCACAGAGCAAACAACCGTCTGATATGTCATTACTGCGGGTATTCAGCGCCGTTTACCGGCGAATGCCCCGAGTGCCGTGAGCAGTCCGTGAGATATGCGGGCTTCGGTACTCAGAAGATTCAGGATGAGCTTTCAAAACTGTTTCCTGATGCCCGTATTCTGCGTATGGACGCGGATACTACCGGCTCAAAGGACAGTCACGAAAAGCTTTTCCACGCCTTCGAGCAGGGCGATTACGATATTATGCTCGGAACCCAGATGGTAGCCAAGGGACTAGATTTTCCGAATGTCACGCTGGTTGGGGTAATATCGATAGACCAGCAGCTGTATAACGACGATTTCAGGTCGCTCGAAAAGACATTTTCGCTTTTGACCCAGGTTATAGGCAGAAGCGGAAGGGGAGAGAGCAGGGGCACGGCGATAGTGCAGACCCTGACTCCCGAGAATGAAATAATACGTCTTGCCGCAAAGCAGGATTATGATGAGTTTTTCAATACCGAAATCAGAATCCGCAAAGCGATGATTTATCCTCCATATTGCGATCTGTGTGTTCTCGGATTTACCGGGAGCGATGAGCAGAAGGTCAGAATTGCGGCGAGGGAGGCCGTCAATGTCATCAGAGAGATGGCGGGCGGCGAATACAAAGGTGAAAAAATAATCGTGCTCGGTCCGGTCCCCGCGAGGGTATCGAAGATTGCGGGCAGATACAGATACAGAATAATTATCAAATGCAGAAATTCCGCACGCTTCAGGTCAATGATTTCAGGTTTGCTGAAGCTTACGGGAACGGATGCAAGATTCAGAAGCGTTACGGTTTATGCGGATATGAATCCCGATACCGTGCTATGAGGTGAAATATGGCAACGAGAAATATAGTGAAAGTCGGCGACGATATTCTCAGAAAGAAGTCGCGCCCGGTTGAAAAATTCGATAAACGCCTGTGGCAGCTGCTCGATGATATGAAGGAGACTATGTATCTCGCGAACGGAGTCGGTCTCGCCGCGGTGCAGGTCGGAGTTCTCAGGAGAGTGGTTGTGCTTGATTGCTCTCAGGACAGAAGCGATTATCTTGAACTGATAAATCCCGAGATTATCGATACCGAAGGCGAGCAGCGCGAACAGGAGGGATGCCTTTCCCTGCCCGGCGAATGCGGAATAACTCTTAGACCCGCAGTGGTCAGAGTCAAAGCTCAGGACAGAGACGGCAACTGGTGTGTTTACAAGGGCGAAGGTCTCAAGGCGAGATGCTTCTGCCATGAAATAGATCATCTTGACGGCATTCTTTTTACCGACAGAGAGATAAAGGATGTCGCTGAGATTCAGAATGAAACGGGTAGCGGTCAATGAGAATTGTTTTTATGGGAACTCCCGGTTTTGCCGTTCCCTGCCTTCAGCGTCTGATAGATACAGGGCACGAGGTGGCGGGAGTATTCACGCAGCCTGATAAGCCGAAGGGCAGGCACGGCACTCTCACGCCTCCTCCGGTAAAGGAACTGGCGCTTAAATACGATATTCCCGTTTTTCAGCCCGTTAAAATGAAAGACGGCACGGCTCTTGAAATGCTCAGGAGCGTTTCACCCGAGCTTGTTATAGTTGTTGCTTACGGCAAGATTCTTCCTCCCGAAATCCTTCATCTTCCGGAATACGGCTGTATAAACATCCATGCCTCGCTTCTTCCGGAACTCAGAGGCGCGGCCCCGATACAGTGGGCTATTCTCAACGGCTTTGATAAGACGGGCGTGACATCAATGCAGATGGATGAAGGCCTTGATACGGGCGATATGCTTATAAAGGCCGAGATCCCGATCGGTGAAAACATGAATGCCGAAGAGCTGCACGATGCGCTCTCCGCTCTCGGAGCCGATGTTATGGAAAAGACAATCAACGCTTTGATTGAAGGAAAACTCGTTCCCGAGAAGCAGAGCGGAGAATCCTCCTACGCTTCAATGCTTTCGAAGGATCTTTCTCCGATAGACTGGAATAAATCGGCGCTGGAAGTTCATAACCATATCAGAGGTCTTTACGGCTGGCCGTGCGCGAGCGCGAAACTCGGCGGTAAGACAGTCAAGATTCACCGCAGCGTAATTGACGGTGAAACAGATAAGAAGCCCGGAGAGATAATTCAGAAAGACGGCTGTCTCAAGGTCGCCTGCGGCGACGGCAGGGCAATCGGGATTCTCAGCCTTCAGGCAGAGAATAAGAAAGCGATGAGCACCGCCGATTATCTCAGAGGCAATCCGATAAGCGAAGACAGATTTGATTGAGAGGTGAATACCTATGTTTTGGGGTTTTGACCCGTTGTATTTCATACTAGTCGTACCGTTTATCATTGTATCGGTAATAGCGCAATATAAAGTCAAATCGACTTATAATAAGTATTCGCAGGTTCGCAATACCCGAGGCCTGACCGGAGCTCAGGCGGCGCAGGAGATTCTTGCCTATTACGGTGTCACCGATGTAGCCATACAGGCGATAGGCGGCACGCTGACAGATAATTTCAATCCGAAGACGAGAGTGATTTCTCTTTCTCAGGATGTTTACAGCGGCACTTCTATCGCCGCGGTCGGAGTTGCATGCCACGAAGCGGGACACGCCGCGCAGTATGCCGAGAATTATGCGCCCATCAAGTTGCGTAATTCGATAATACCCATCTGCAATATCGGCTCGACAATATCTATCCCGCTGATTATACTCGGCTTTTTCCTTGCTTCGAGAGTTGCGTCGTTTTTCAGCGTTCTTATCACGATAGGCATTCTGCTATATGCGACCGTATTCGTTTTCCAGCTTGTTACGCTGCCTGTTGAATTCAACGCGAGCGCAAGGGCGATAAAAGTTATCAGCGAAACGAATCTCCTCTATGATGAGGAAGTTTCGGGCGCCAAAAAAGTGCTCGGAGCTGCCGCTATGACCTATGTCGCCGCGATGCTCGTATCCCTCGCAAACCTTCTGAGAATCATAATTAGATTCTCCGGCAGAAGAAACTGAGGCTTACCGCCTAAGGAGTTATAAATGAAAAATCCCCGTCAGATTGCCTTTGAGGCATTGCTGAAAATTCATAAAGAGGGCGCGTATTCAAACCTTGTGCTCGACAGTATGCTCAGCGCGAATCCGGAACTTGATGAGAGAGACAGGGCGTTTATCTCAAATCTTGTTTACGGCTCGCTCGATCATATGATTATTATCGATTATAATCTGAGCCTGTATCTCAATCAGCCTTCAAAGAAGCTCAAGCCCGAGCTTCATACGATTCTGGTTCTGGGAGCTTATCAGATTCTGTTTATGGACAGAGTGCCCAATCATGCCGCGGTCAGCGAGAGCGTTCAGCTTGCGAAGGTCAATAAATCCTCGTTTTCCGCTTCGCTTGTAAATGCGGTTCTCAGGAGAGTTTCGGAAAACGGTCTGAAGTATCCCGAGAAGAAAGAGAATTCTGCGGAATATCTTTCAATCAGGTATTCCTGCCCGCAGTGGCTTATTGAGCTGTGGGTTGAATCATACGGGTTTGAAAACGCCGAAGGTCTTGCTTCAAAAGCTCTAGAGGCGCCGGGCGTTACAATCAGAGCGAATAATCTCAGAACCACTCCCGATGACCTTATGTGGAAACTCGCGGAGGAGGGCGTGGTGGCGCAGACGCTTCCCGCTCCCGAAAACGCGATGAAGCTTACCGCTTCCGTCGCGGTGGATAGTCTGAACGCTTATGTGGACGGCCTCTTTCACGTTCAGGATCTTTCCTCGCAGCTCTGCTGCCTTGCCCTTGATCCGAAAGAAACCGATACGGTATTCGATATGTGCGCTGCCCCGGGCGGCAAGACCTTCACGCTTGCCGAAATGATTGGCGGGAAGGGTACGGTCAAAGCGTTCGACATATATCAGTCCAGAGTTGAGTTGATAAAATCGGGCGCGAAACGTCTCGGACTCGATAACGTGAGAGCATATTTTTCCGACGCGCAGTTTTTTAATTCCAATTACGGTCAGGCGGATAAGATTCTCTGCGATGTTCCTTGTTCGGGGCTCGGAATCATCAGGCGCAAGCCCGAAATCCGCTTCAAGAATAAAACCGAAATTGACAAACTCCCCGAACTTCAATACAAGATTCTTTCCAATGCAGTGAATTATCTTAAACCGGGAGGCAGGCTCGTCTATTCAACCTGCACTCTGAATCCCGCCGAAAACGATTCGGTATGCAATAAGTTCCTCGCGGAGCATTCCGACTTCGCTGCGGTTCAGTTCCTGCCTCAGGTAAAGAGATACGGCAGCAATGACAGATACCTTACCCTTATGCCCCATATTCACGGGACGGACGGTTTCTTTATAGCAGTATTTGAACGCATCAATTGATTTACGGAGATTATATGGATATTCTTTCCGCCGGCTTTGACGAACTGTCACAGGCTTTCAAGGAAAATTCAATACAGGCCTTCAGGGCAAAGCAGGTATGGGAATGGCTTCATAAGCATCTTGTGCTCGATTATGCCGATATGCTCAATCTCCCGAAGTCCCTTCGCGAAGAGCTCGCGGAAAAGTTCCCGATTTCCGCCTGCCGCGTGAAGGGCAAGCAGGTCGCTTCCGACGGCACGGTAAAAATGCTCTATGAGCTTCCCGACGGCGACTATGTTGAATGCGTAATTATGAAGTATAGATACGGCAATTCAATCTGCGTTTCCACCGAGGTCGGTTGCAAGATGGGTTGCGCTTTCTGCGCTTCGACCATCGGAGGTTTCAAAAGGAGACTGTCAGCGGGCGAAATGCTTTCGGAAGTCTATCTCGCCCAAAAAGAGACGGGAGAGAGAATCTCCCACATAGTTCTAATGGGAATGGGCGAGCCGCTTGATAATTTCGATAATGTAATGCGTTTCATATCGCTTGTTACCGATGAAAGCGGACTGAATATTTCGATGAGAAATATCTCGCTCTCGACCTGCGGTCTTGTGCCCGAAATCGGGAAACTTATGCAAAAGCATCTTCAGCTTACCCTTTCGGTTTCTCTCCACGCGCCGAATAACGAAATCAGAAACAGAATTATGCCTGTCAACAGTCGGTATCCCGTCGAGGAACTCCTTGACGCGTGCCGTGAATATACATCAAAAACCTCGCGCAGGATTTCATTTGAATATTCAATGCTCTCGGGCGTGAATGATTCGGATGACTGCGCACGGGAGCTTGCTTCAAAGCTGAGGGGTATGCTCTGCCACGTGAATCTCATTCCCGTCAATGAGGTCGAGGGCAGTCCTTTCAGGCCCAGCAGCTCCGAAAGAATCAAGAAATTCACCGAAATTCTGGAAAAGAACGGAATAAACGCTACCGTCAGGCGAAAGCTCGGTTCGGATATCGATGCCTCCTGCGGTCAGCTCCGTCTCAAGGAGAAGAAAAAGGGGGAATTGATATGATACTCGCCGCTAAAACAGATACGGGTCATGTCAGAAAAGACAATCAGGATTCCTACTCGCTCGGCGAACTCACTCCGGGCACCTGCTACGCGATTATATGCGACGGTATGGGCGGTGCCGCAGAGGGACAGCTTGCCTCGGGAGAATGCGTAAGAATAGTACGCGAGAGGATAAAAAGCGGATATTATGACGGAATGAGCGATATTTCTATAAGGTCACTTTTGTTCACCGCCGTCGAATATGCCAATAAATACATTTACCAGCTTTCGCTTACCGAGAAAAAGTATGAGGGAATGGGTACTACGGTGGTCGCCGCGATTGTGACAGGCGAATTCGTTTATGTTGTTCACGCGGGGGACAGCCGCGCATATCTTGTAAATCCCCCGAAGGGCGAAATAATTCAGCTCACCCGCGATCACTCAGTGGTTCAGCGAATGGTTGATGACGGCCAGATTACCGCCGAGGAAGCAAAGGATCACCCGAAGAAAAACTGGATTACCCGCGCTGTCGGAGTTGACAGCGAGGTGCGAACCGATTTCTGTCAGGAAGATGTAGCTCCGGGCGATATAATACTGCTGTGTACGGACGGCCTTACAAATTATGTTCCCGTTGAAGGCCTTGTTAATCTCGCAGTGAATACTCCGCTTGAGGAATATGTCGGCAAACTTGTTGAAACAGCAAACAATAACGGCGGCAGAGATAATGTGACCGCAGTTGCGATAACAGTCTGATTTGAAAGGAATTTTGTGTTATGGATGATTATACCGGTAAAAGACTGGACGGTCGATATGAGATTCAGGAGGTCATGGGCGTCGGCGGAATGGCGGTCGTCTATAAGGCCTATGACAATATTGACGACAGAATAGTTGCTGTCAAAATCTTGAAGGACGAATTCCTTGCAAATGAGGAGTTCCGCCGCAGATTCAAGAATGAATCCAAGGCAATTTCACTGCTGTCGCATCCCAATATTGTTAAGATTTATAATGTTAACTACGGCGACAGGCTGCAGTATATTGTCATGGAATATGTTGAGGGTATTACTCTCAAGGAATACATTGAGCAGCAGGGGCATCTCGGCATCAAGGAGACCATTCATTTCACGATGCAGATTCTCCGCGCTCTTCAGCACGCTCACGATAAGGGCATCATTCACCGCGACATAAAACCGCAGAATATTATGCTTCTTTCAAACGGCAGTATTAAGGTCACGGATTTCGGTATTGCGCGTTTTTCATACAGCACCGCCACCATGACCGATTCGGCCATCGGCTCCGTGCATTATATCAGCCCGGAGCAGGCGAGAGGAAACTCAATTGATGAGCGTACTGATATTTATTCTGTCGGCGTTGTGATGTATGAAATGCTCACCGGCCGCCTGCCCTTCGTCTCTGAAAACAGCGTGTCTGTCGCTCTTATGCAGCTTCAGACAGAGCCCAAGCGTATCAGCGAAATCAATCCCAATATTCCGGTCGGTCTCGAGCAGATAGTGAACAGGGCTATGGCGAAGGATACAAAATCAAGATATCAGACTGCCAGCGAAATGCTTCTCGACATTGAGGAATTCAAGAGAAACCCGAATGTCAAATTCGAGCAGAGCTATTTTGTTGATACCGACCCCACAAAATTTGCGAGCAAAGCCACACCCGAGCCGCAGCTCCCGCCACAGATCAGCCGTCAGCCTGTCTCTCAGCCGCCGATAGTTCTGCCGGGCGATGAGGATGATGACGATGAACCCAAGAGCAAGGCAGGGCCGATTATTGCGGGTATTATTATAGGTCTTATAGTTCTTGCCGGACTTGCCGCGGGCGCACTGGCGCTGTTTCATATAAATCCGTTTACTCTCTTTGCCAAGGAATTCACAGTGGTTCCCGAATTTGTCGGCAAGAATTACGCCGAAGAAATCGAGAATAATTCGGATTACAAGAAGAATTTCAAATTCACGGTTATCAAAGAGGCAAACAGTCTCTACGAAGACGGTATCGTTGCCGCTCAGGATCCCGCTGACGGCACAAAGATTACCTCCACTCCCGTTGAAATCGTTCTTACGGTTGTTGACAATACCGCCCCGGTAGTGATTCCCGATGTCAGCGGAATGAACTGGGAGAAAGCGCAGACAACCCTTGAAAATAAAGGATTCAAGGTGAATCTCCTTCCCGTCACGACAACAGTGGAGGATTACGGTACGGTTATTAAGACAATTCCTGCGGCAAATACCCAGGCGGCAAGCGGCGATATAGTCACGATTTATTACGCGAGCGATGATGAACTCATTGAGGTTCCGAGCCTTGTAGGATGGAATGTCGCGACAGCCAAAGAAAAGCTTGAGTCGATGAATCTCTCGCTCAATGAGAATTATCAGACCGAGGATTCCTCGCTTCCCAAGGGTCAGATAATTTCTCAGAATCCCATTGAGGGTGATAAGGTAATACCGGGCTCGAGGATAACGGTAGTTGTCTCAAGCGGTGTTCCCGAGAATGCGAGCGCCAATATTACCATCAGACTTCCGAGCACCAATACCGAGCAGACCTTTGTGGTCTATGTCAATAACGAATCCCAGATAAATACAAGAAAACTTATGGACGGTGTCACCTACACCTTCTCTGTCAGGGGAAGCGGTTCGGGTGTTCCCGTAAAAGTTCATATCGGCGGCAGCGAATACTATTCCTGCACGGTTGATTTCACCACGAATCCCGGCACCGTCTCGAACCCGTTCTATTCATCCACGGGCTCAAGTTCACCCTCCTCTCTTCTGCCCAATGTTGTAGGCATGACCTATGAGGAAGCTACAAGCGCTTTGCGCGGCAGAGGTTTTACCAATGTCAGTACCACCTATACGCCGACGAGCGATTCAAGCCAGAACGGCAAGGTAATAAGCCAGTCTCCTCAGGGAAGCAACGGTTCTATTATCGGCTCAATCGGAGCGCTCTATCCCACGAATACTCAGGTTACAATAGTTATCGGTCAGGTAGAAGGAGTAGGCACGAGTGAACAGACAACCGGTTGACGGAATTATTATCAAAGGCATCGGCGGCTTCTATTATGTCGAGGCTGCCGACGGCGAAATATATGAATGCAAGGCGAAGGGGATTTTTCGCAAAAAAGGAATCACTCCGCTCGCCGGCGACAGAGTAATAATCTCAGTTAACGAAAACGCGGAGAATACTATAGACGAAATCAAAGAGCGGAAAAGCGAGATGCTCCGCCCGCCCGTAGCTAATGTCGACCGCCTGTTTATCGTTTCGTCCACCGTTGAGCCGAAACCGGTGCTGTTCATTATCGATAAGCTCACCGTTCTCGCCGAGGACAGGGGAATAGAGCCTGTAGTCGTTTTTACAAAATGCGATATGTCACCCGGTGATGAATATGCCGCAATCTACCGTAAAATCGGCATCAAGGCTTTTTGCGTATCGAATAAAACAGGTGAAGGGGCGGATGAAGTCGCCGCCGAATTTACGGGACACATCAGTGCCTTGTGCGGTAATTCGGGAGTGGGAAAATCTTCTCTTCTGAATTCGGTATTTCCTCATCTCGATCTGAAAACCGCCGAAATCAGTGAAAAACTCGGCAGAGGCAGACACACTACGCGTCACAGTGAGCTCTTCAAGGTTAACGGCGGATATGTTGCCGATACACCCGGCTTTGCCTCGATAGTATCCGAAGACAGTGAGAATATTATTCCCGAAAATCTGCCTTTTGCCTTCAGGGAATTCGTACCGTTTCTCGGCAAATGCAAATTCTCCACCTGCACTCACGTAAAAGACAAGGGTTGCAGGATTCTCGAGGCTGTTGAAAACGGGATTATTCCCGCGTCACGCCATGAGAGCTACTGCCTTATGCTTGAGCAGGCGAAAAAGCTTAAAAAGTATTGATAAGCTGTATTATAGACCGCTGAAATCTTTTGACTTTAAGGCGGGTTTATGATAAAATGAAATTTGTGAAAATATATTTTTAGGAGGAATTTTCAATGGAAACAAGACCTTATGTACCCTGGGAACTGGTTAACTCTTTCATGATTGACGTTTTCAAGGCCTACGGAGTCCCCGAAGAGGACGCAAAAATCTGCGCGGATGTTCTCCTCGAATCAGACCGCCGCGGTATTGAGAGCCACGGCTGCAACAGATTCAAGCCCATCTACCTTGACAGAATCGACAACGGCACTCTGCTCCCCGTAACCAAAATCGACATCGTCAAAGAGACCCCGACCACAGTAGTTATGGACGCTAACAACGGTATGGGTATGGTAGCGAGCTACCGTATGATGGAGATGCTTATCGCCAAGGCGAAGGAATACGGCATGGCAGGCGGCGCTATTTATAATTCAACCCATTACGGCATTGCCGGTTACTGGACCACGATGGCCGAGAAGGCCGGCATGATCGGCGTATCGGGCACAAACGCCCGTCCTTCAGTTGCACCCACCTGGGGTATTGAGCCGATGATGGGCACCAATCCCTTCACTTTCACAATGCCTACCGACGAAGAGTTCCCGTTCAATTTCGACTGCGCGACAAGTATCGTTCAGAACGGCAAAATCGAGTATTATGAGAGAAGCGGCAAAGAGACTCCCGCAGGCCTTGTAGTTACCAAAGACGGCGGCACAATGACCGATTCCGGCAAGATTCTCAAGGATATGCGTGCGGGCAACTGCGCTCTGCTTTCAATCGGCGGCATCGGCGAAGCAACCGGCGGCTATAAGGGCTACGGCTTCACCACTATCGTTGAAATCCTCTCCGCGGCTCTCGCGGGCGGCCCGTTCATGAAGGCGCTCAGCGGCAAGGATGCCGACGGCAACAATGCTTTCTACAGACT
>JAEEGI010019042.1_pt1 | contig 13875 bp, 11 predicted proteins | sample 8958751 | NCBI WGS metagenome assembly JAEEGI01 (sample SAMN16246545, study PRJNA631951) | gut metagenome | biome: gut microbiome; feature: rumen; material: KS-attached | host: Bos | place: Iran: Karaj | collected 2018-10
TAAAGGGATTTCTGGGATCTTTTGGAATTCAACAGAAGAATGTAACAAGATTTACTTTATTTTTATATTCTGTGTGGTGTGCAAGGTGAGGAGCGATTCCAACAGGAGAAAAACCTCTGCATGTATTAGAATTTTGCTGAACTGCAGTCTCATCTAAAAACAATAATATTCCGTTATCTTCTTCAACTTCTTTAATTATTTGAGGATATATGTCTGTTTTAAATGTATCTATCGCTTCTTGATCGCGCTTGATTGAGAATTTGGCTGGACGACGAAACACGAAACCGAGGCTATGCAGTATTTTTGAAATCGTATTATAACTATATTTAACATTAAATACAATTTGCAAATATTCACCTACGCTTTTCCTGTCCCATAAGCATCTCGATACACCAAAATCACTAGGATATTTAGTAGTTATGTCTTTTTTAAGCTTTTCTATTTGGTAATAACTTAAATACTTCGATCCTCTTTTTTTAGGACCTCTTTTATATCCAGATATTCCACTACCATTATTTTCCTTTTCTTGCCTGTACCAATTGTAAAAACTTGTTCTTGGGACGTTTGCTATATTTTTATATATATCTCTATCTGAGAATTTTTTAGTCTGTCCATTTTTAATTCTTTCTTCTTCTATAATTTTGAGTCTCATTGCGAAGTTTCTTCTAATAAGCTTTTCTTCTGCATTGCACTTATAATATGGAAGTTTGAATTGACTATAATCAACTTTATACGCTAGTTCTTTTTTGGTTTCCATTTTAGCTTTTCCTAGTTATTGATAAATCATTTGCCACAAAATCTTTCATTTTAAAAGTAAATCGATGGTTGTAGTGGCATAATCTAGACAAAAGATAAAATAACTAGCTATCTAGAAAAATACAAGTGCTTACAAAAAGCACTTTTTTAAAGCATTTCTTTGTACATTTTGCAAAAGATCCAACAATCAGTTTACACCGTAATACTTGCAGAATTATAGCGGTCCTCCCTTGTCTCTATCTTTGCCTATACGAAGAGAGCCATATGACAATAGGGAGGTGCGACGATTTTTCACATGTTTTATGCCTGACAGGCAGTTTTTCCTGCGACTTATCAATGAACGGCATGGCATGCCTTCTCATTTAATGTCTTTTTTGAAAGGTTTGGTGCCGATTGCGCAGGTGCCATTACCTTTAGTCCCGTGAAGACGGACTATGACGGGGAGAGAGATGTCACGAACAATATAGACCAGTGGCTTGCCATGCCGGACGATGCATGCCGTCCGTCGCTTTTTTCAACGTGCCGAGCCCGTCTTTCCATTGCAGGCACCTAGGACAAGCTGCCGTGCATCGCACGAGGAGGGCGCTACATTCTTCCTGCGCCGGGAACGCCGACGACGCATATTGTGAAGCCTCCGTCGCCCTTTTTCCCGGGACTGCCGGAAAACGAGGCCTTCTGCCTTGACCTTGCCAGCGCCTGCGGGCTGCCCTGCGCGGAAAGCGGCCTTGATTTCCGCAGAGACGGCGTCCTTTTCGTGACGAAGCGCTGGGACCGCAGGTCGCGGCAGGACAGGATAGAGCGCATCCATCAGGAGGACATGCGCCAGGTGCTTGGACTGCGTCCTGAAAGCAAGTATCAGGAGAGCGGGGACTACGGGGGCTTGCCGGCCCTCTTCGAGGCCGCCCGCAGGCACGGCATCAAGGGGCCGGGTGGAACGGATCCCGCCATGTTCCTGGCCATGGCCGCCGTCTTCAGCTGGCTTGCGGGCAACTGCGACGCGCACGCCGGCAACTTTGCCGTGCTGCACGGGCCTGAAGGGCCTCAGTTCGCCCCGCTCTACGACATTGTCTGCACGCGCGTCTACCCAAATCTTGCCACGGAACTTGCCATGACCATAGGCGGAGCATCGGATGCCCAGGCTGTCAGGGAGGAGGACTTTGTCCAGCTCGCCGGAGAACTAGATCTAGCCCCTGAATGCTTGCTTGCCGAGGCGCACAGGCAGAAGGAGGCCCTCCGTCGCCGTCTTGCGGCACGGCCTGCGTCAGGGATGGGCGCTGAAGTGGCCCGCTTCGTTGAAGAGCGCTGCGCCGACGTCGACTGCTGGCAGGATCCGCGCCCACGCGCAGAGTGCACCCAGCCCTTCGCGCCTCCTTCGTCCGTCCCGCAGCGCTGATAGTGCCGCTTTGCCTTCCGGACAGGGATGCCCTGCCGGTATCCTCGCGCCGTGGGAGCCGGCAGAGGGGAGAGCGTGCAGGGCGCGTCCCGGAGCCGGATGCCAGGCCGGATGTCAGCGACAGTCCGGCTTGGCATGTGCGGGCGGTTTGCGTGCATGGAAGCCTTCGGCACGCCGCGAAGCGGCAGAGGGGCGCGACAGGCAGGACGGCCGCTGACTCAGGCTGGAACCGGCGCTTTGCCGCTACTTGCAGAAGAAGACCGGGGCCTTGCGCTCGCAGGGCTTGGTCTCGTGCTTCCTGAAGCCCATGGAAAGCGTGGCCACGAGCTTGAAGTTTGCCGGGACCTTGTGGGCCTGCTTGAATTCGGGATCGTCAAAGAGGGCTTCGGCAAAGCCTATCCAGCAGGTGCCTATGCCCTGCTCCTCGGCCAGGAGCATGAGGTTGCCGGCAACGAGGCTGCAGTCGTAGACGCACCAGGGCGAGGCCGTGTCGCCGTAGATGACGAGCACGGTGCCGGCGTGGTTGAAGATGCTGTACTTCTCGTTCTTGAGCCAGCTTTCGTACTGCGCGAACTCGGGGTATGCGGCGATGTTTTCGCAGACCTTCTTCTTGATCTGTTCGGAGAGGGCATCGATTTCGGCCTTGTCCTGGAGCAGGGCAAAGCCCCAGGGCTGGAGGCCCGATCCCGTCGGCGCCTTGACGGCGAGTTCGACCAGGGCTTCGATGGTCTCAGGGGAAATGGGGGCGTCGGTGTAGCTTCTGACGCTGCGGCGCTGAAGAATGGCGTCTTTGAGTTCCATGGGGCGGCTCCTTGCTTGGGGGGTGGCGGCAGTCGATTTTGCCATGGCTGGCAGAGGCGAGGGCGTCGCGCGGGACCTGCATGGGCAAGCGCTGCGTAAAAAGGGCCTGCCGGGAACGCCGGCCCTGGGCGCTCCCGGCAGAGGCGAAAGAGGGGATGTCAGGCTAGAGGACCTTGAGTTCGTACTGGCGCGAGCCCATGCCGATGGCTTCGCCGTGGGAGAGCTGGATCTGGCCCGTGGTGTGCGGCCAGCGGGCCGTGAAGATGTCCCTGCCCTTCAGGTCGAGGTCGGCCAGCAGCGGGGCCTTCTGGACAAGGTCGAAGCAGGCCTGGTCGAGGGCCACGGGATCGGTGGAGGCGAGTATGCCCACGTCGGCGATGAGCGGGCGGTCGGACCAGCCGGCGCAGTCGCAGTCGGGGGTGACGTTCATCACGAAGTTGACGTAGCAGACGTGGTCCTCCTTGCCCTTGACCGCGCCGTAGCCGTACTCGGTGAGGCGTTCGGTGAAGAGGGGCACGTCCGTTGCCCAGTCGATCTCCACGGCCTTCTGCTCGCAGACGGTCATGCACTCGAAGCAGCCTATGCATCTGCTCTTGTCGCAGACGCACTTCTTGTCCTTGAGGGACATGGCCTGCTCGGGACAGGCCTTGACGCAGGTGCCGCAGCCTATGCACTTCTCGGCGTTGACCTGCACCGAGGTGGCATGCTGCTCGCGCTTGCCGAGCTTGGAGGCGCCGCCCATGGCGAGGTTCTTGATGGCGCCGCCGAAGCCGGCCATTTCGTGGCCCTTGAAGTGGGAGAGCACCACCATGGCCGGCGCCCTGGCGATCTCCGTGGCGATGCGCACGGCATGGAAGTGCTTGCCGTCGACGACCACGGGCACGTCGTTCTCGCCGTAGAGGCCGTCGGCGATGATGACGGGGCAGTTGACCACGCTCGGGGCGAAGCCGTGGCGCACCGCCGTTTCGAGGTGGTCCACGGCGTTATGGCGGGAGCCCGAGTAGAGGGTGGTGGTGTCGGTCAGGAAGGGCTTGGCGCCGGCTTCGCGGATTTTGTCCACCACGATGCGCACGAGCTGGGGATTGAGATGGGTGTCGTTGCCCATCTCGCCGAAGTGCAGCTTCACGGCGCAGGGCTCGCCCTGGACCACGCGGTCCTTGAGGCCCACCAGGGCCAGCAGGCGCGCCACTTTGGCCTCCTTGGTCTGGTGGTGGTTGCGGCAGGACATGGAATAGAAGTAGACGGTAGAAGCCATGTTGTCTCCTTGGCTTGCGGGTGGCTTGGGGGTTGCCCGGAATACGCCGAGGCCCGGCGGGGCGCCCTCACCGCCAAGTATGCCAAATCACAAAAAAAGTAAATATTTTCCGGCAGTAAGCTAAAGGAAGCAGATCGTCCTTGGCCTTGCCTGCCGGCTGCGGGAGAAATGCCTTGCCTGGGCTTGTCTGGCCTGCCAGCAATTGCAGGCAGTTGGGGGTGCTGGGCTGGGGCCGCCTGTGCCTGCCCTGAGCGCTTCAGGCAAGATTGCTCCTGGCGCTGGAGCCAGCCTTGAAGGCTGCAGACAGGCTGGAGCTTCAAGCTTCAGTTGAAGGGCCATTGCCTGCCAGCCTGAAAAAGGCTAGAAAGCGGAGGACACGAGCCAGAGAGGAAGCCATGGACATACGACAAAGCTACGTGGTCAAAACCGATGCCAAGCGCCGCATCCTGCTGCGCGGCAAGCCCTACCCCTACTACCGCGTCCGCGAGTTCAGCAACGGCTGCCTTTTGCTGGAGCCGCGCGAGATGGTTGCCCCCCAGGGGATCACGGCAGGCGATCTGGAGGATCTGGAGAACATGGCCGAGGCCTTCCCCAGAGGCGAAGATGACGCCGACTGAGGAACAGGCTCGTCAGCCCAAAGCCCATGCGGCCGGCGCTGTCCTGTCAGAAGCCGTCCCCCCGGGCTCTGCCTCTGCGGAGGCGGGCGCCTGTCCTGTCCAGGCCGTGGCAGGGCATCCCGCCCTCGGGCCCGCCAGAGAGGCGTCGGCCCGCGCCTCGCTGGCAGGGCTGGTGCTCAGGCCTGAGATCCTTGCCCGCCTGGAGGCCGTCGTCCAGGAGAACAGCCGCGCCGACGTCCTTTTCTCAAGAGGCCTTGCGCCCTGCCGGCGCCTTTTGATGGCAGGTCCCGACGGCTGCGGACGGCGTCTTGCGGCCCGCTACATAGCCTCCCGTCTGGGGCTTCCCGTGGCCAGCTTCGATCTGGCCCTGCTGCTGGGCCTGCCCCGCGCCAAGGCCAGGCGCAGCATAGAGAACCTCTTTGCCAAGGCAGACCAGGCCCGCTCCTGCTTCCTGCTCCCGGGATTTGGCAGCCTCCTGGCAGCCTCCCGCGCCCAGCCTCCGCTGGGGCTCGCTGAAGCCCTGCTCCACGAGCTTGCCGGCGACGCATCGGCCAGCCTCTTCTTCGTCCTTGCGGGCGCAGATGTCCTTGGCGAAGCCGATGTGACGCGGGCCTTCGACGACGCGCTCGCCTTCGCCCTGCCCGATCCGGCGGCCGCCGTGGAGCTGGTGCGCCGCAGCCTCGGGGACTTTGCCGGTACCCTTCCTTCCCGCCCTGCCCTGCTCGAAGCCTGTCGCGGACTCAGCCACAGGAGCATAGCCCTCGCCTGCCAGGACGAGCTCAAGGCCTGCGTGCTCGCCGGACAGACAACGGTGGATCCGGCCTCTCTCCTGCGATCCCTGCGGCGCAGGGCCTTTGCCGAATAGCGGCCTTGCGGACAGCCGGGCAGCCCGAAGAGCCGGGCAGTCGCCCCCTGAAGACGCGAAAAAGGCCGGAAGCCAGAGGCTCCCGGCCGGAATGGCGCCTTGGGGCGGGCTGCTAGAGCACGTATTTGGAGATGTAGGACACGACCTCGGCAGGCGTGTCGAGCATGACGGAATACTTGTCGATTTCGGCCTCGGTGATGAAGCCCCGGCCGGCCATCTGGGCCCGCAGCCAGTCCACGAAGCCCTTCCAGTAGGTGCTGTCGTAGAGGATGATGGGGAAGGGCTTGATGCGCTGGGTCTGGGCCAGGACGAAGGCCTCGCAGAGCTCGTCGATGGTGCCCATGCCGCCGGGCATGACCACGTAGGCCTTGGCGTACTTCACGAACATGAGCTTGCGGGTGAAGAAGTAGCGGAAGTTGCAGCGGATGCGCACGTACTCGTTGCAGCCCTGCTCGTGAGGCAGGTGGATGTGCAGGCCGATGGAGGGGCCGCCGCCCTCGACGGCGCCCTTGTTGGCCGCTTCCATGATGCCGGGCCCGCCGCCGCTGATGATGCCGAAGCCGGCTTCAGCGAGAGCCTTGGCGAGGGCCACCGTGTCCTTGTACTCCTGCTCGTCGGGCTTGACGCGGGCAGAGCCGAAGATGGAAATGCAGTTTTCCTTGATGTCGTTGAGCGTGTCGAAGGCATTCACCATTTCGCCGAGGATGCGGAAGGTGCGCCAGGACTCGGTGGTCGTGTTGAGCTCGTCGATGATGCTGCGCTGAAACTCAGGCATGGGGAACTCCTGCGTGGAAGGCCGGGCCTTCCGTTGTGGTTCGTTGAAGAAGGCTGCTGAACGATGCATTTGGCCTTGAACCTGCAGGAAAAGCGCGTTGCCGTCAAGGTGTGGATCGTCCGTGTTCAGCCGGCCTGCCTTGCGTTCCCCGCGTTTCGGACTGCTTGCGGAGCAGGACGGCATGCGGCAGCATCAAGGCTTGTGAATTTTGCGGCAAGCCCCCCTGGCGGGGCTCGCCACCAAACGCGAGACCGGATGCCCGACGGCGTGACCGAAAGGCCCGGCAGGAGGAAAAGTGCCAATGGAAGACAAGCGCACGCAGGCGCCCGCATCCCCCGCATCCCTCGACAGCCTCGTGGCGCGCGTGGGCCGGGCCCAGCGCATCTTCGCCGGCTTCACGCAGGAGCAGGTGGACGCCGTGTTCCAGCATGCGGCCGCCAGAGCCGTTGCGGCCCGCATCGAGCTCGCCCGTCTGGCCGTCGAGGAGACGGGCATGGGCGTGCTGGAGGACAAGGTCGTGAAGAACCACTTCGCGGCCGAGCACGTCTACAGCAAGTACAAGGACACGCGCACCTGCGGCGTGCTCGAGGACGATCCCGCAGGGGGCTTCCGCCAGATAGCGGCCCCCGTCGGCGTCGTGGCCGGCATCGTCCCCAGCACCAATCCCACATCCACGGCCATTTTCAAGGCCCTGCTCTGCCTGAAGACCCGCAACGGCATCGTCTTCTCGCCCCACCCGGCAGCCAGGCGCTCCACCATAGCCGCAGCCAGGCTCCTGCACGAGGCCGCCGTGGAGGCCGGCGCACCCGAAGGCATCATAGGCTGGATAGAGGAGCCCTCGTCCGAACTCTCGGCCAGGCTCATGGGGCATCCCGGCATAGCCCTCATCCTCGCCACCGGCGGGCCCGGCATGGTCAAGGCCGCCTACAGCTCCGGCACGCCGGCCATAGGCGTCGGCGCCGGCAACACGCCCTGCCTCATCGACGAGACCGCAGACCTGCGCATGGCCGTCAACTCCGTCCTGCTCAGCAAGACCTTCGACAACGGCATGATCTGCGCCTCGGAACAGACCCTAGTCTGCGTGGAGAGCATTGCGGACAAGGTGAAAGAGGAGCTCGTCTTCCGCGGGGCCTGGTTCGCCGCGCCCGACGAGGCGGAAAAGCTCTGCGCCGTCCTCTTCAGGAACGGGCGCCTCAATAGCGCCGTCGTCGGCCAGCCGGCCTCGAAGATAGCCGCCATGGCAGGCATAGCCATTCCCGCCTCCGCCAAGGTCGTCGTCGCCGAGCGCGCGTGCGTGTCCCCGGACGATCCCTTTGCCCACGAGAAGCTCTCGCCGGTGCTCGGCTTCTACCGGGCCCCAGACTTCGAATCCGCTATGGCCACGGCCCACAGCCTCGTGCTGCTGGGCGGCGCAGGCCACACCTCGGTGCTCTACACGGGCGATGCCGCCCGCGTGCAGGCCTTCGAGGATCGCATGCCCACGGGCCGCGTGCTCGTCAACATGCCGGCCTCCCAGGGCGCCATCGGCGATGTCTACAACTTCCGCGTCCCGCCCTCCCTCACCTTGGGCTGCGGCAGCTGGGGCGGCAATTCCGTGAGCGAAAACATTGGAGTGAAGCACCTGATGAACGTCAAGACCGTGGCCTGCCGCCGCGAGAACATGCTCTGGTACCGCGTTCCGCAGCGCATCTACTTCAAGCCGGACTGCCTGGCCCAGGCCTTGCAGGAGTTTGCGGGAAGAAAGCGCGCCCTGCTCGTCACCGACGATCCCCTCGTCGCCCTCGGCCTCGCCGACAGGGTGGTGCGCCTTCTCGAGGAGATGGGCTTGAGCGTGCGCGTCTTCAGCCAGGTCAGGCCCGATCCCGGCATGGACTGCGTCAGGAGCTGCCTTGAGCTTGCCCGCGCCTTCCAGCCCGACATGTTCGTTGCCCTGGGCGGCGGCTCGCCCATGGACGCGGCCAAGATGGCCTGGCTGCTCTACGAGGTGCCGGACATGAAGGTCGAGGATCTTGCCCTGCGCTTCCAGGACATCAGAAAGCGCGTGGCCTCCTTCCCCCGCGGGGGCCGGAAGGCCGTCATGGTCTGCATCCCGACCACCTCGGGCACGGGCTCCGAGGTCACGCCCTTCGCCGTGGTCAGCGACGAAGCCACGGGCCAGAAGCTGGCCATCACCGACTACGCGCTCACGCCCGACATGGCCATCGTCGATCCCGACCTGGCCCGGGGCATGCCCGACTCCCTGGCCGCGGCCTCAGGCATCGACGTCCTCACCCACGCCGTCGAGGCCTACACCTCGGTCATGGCCAGCAACATGGCCGACGGCCATGCCGTGGAGGCTGTGCGCCTGGTCTTCAAGTATCTTGGCGACTCGGTGAACCACGGCGAGCGCTTCGAGCAGGCCAGGGAGAAGATGCACTATGCGGCCACCATCGCCGGCATGGCCTTCGGCAACGCCTTCCTCGGCGTCTGCCACTCCCTTGCCCACGCCCTGGGCTCGGCCTTCCACATCGCGCACGGGCTGGCCAACGCCCTCCTGCTCTCCTACGTCATCGAGTACAACGCCACCGACCAGCCCGCCAAGCAGGGCATGCTCCCCCAGTACAAGTACCCCTGGGTGAAGGGTCGCTACGCGCGCCTCTGCGACATGCTCCACCTGGCAGACGATCTCGAGGGCGACTCCCCTGACATCCGCCAGGCCAAGACCGCCCGCCTTGTCCGGGCCATCGAGGCCCTCAAGCGGGACTGCCGCATCCCCGGCTCCATACGCGAGGCCGGCATCGAGGAGTCCGCATTCCTGGCGAAGCTCGACGAGATGGCCCTGGCAGCCTTCGACGACCAGTGCACCTCGGCCAATCCCCGCTACCCCCTCGTCGACGAGCTCAAGGAACTCTACCGCAAGGCCTACTACGGCGAGCCGCTGGCCAGCCTCACGGAGGCTGAGGCGGCAGGATAGCAGTCCGACTTCCGCTCCTCTAGCCTTGTAGAGCCGCAAGGGCGCCTTTCCCGCAGCAGGGAGAGGCGCCCTTCGTTGTCTGGGGCCCCGGAGCCAGGCTGGCGCGGCCACCTGCCGAAGTCCGCCGCGTCCGGGATGCCGGAGACCTTGGGGCCAGCACGGGCCAGCGCTGGCGAGGGTGGCAGTCTTTCCCAATAAGCACATTTTTGCTTGCAAGTTTTTCCCAAAATATGCCAAGGTGCTCCTGTCCGAGGGAATGACAGGGAACGCCCTCTGCCGATCCCCTGCCCTCCCCTTGCCGGCTGAGCAGGTCTTGGCCTTGGTGCTGCACATCCCTCCCCCTGACAGGAGCATAGCCATGATCGTCGAAAGCGCTGTTCTGGAAAACTACGGCCCCTTTCTCAGCTGCCGTGCCAGCCTGAAGGCTGGCGGATGCGCCGGCGTGCCGGAGCTATCCCAGAAGGCTCCCTCTGGCGCTGCCTGCGGCGGTTCGGCCTGGCTTATCGCCGGCGGGAGCAGGCTGGAGCAGAGCTGCTTTCTGGACGGGCTGGCACGTCTGCTGTCCTGCTTCGTCCAGGCCATGCGCCGAAGCCGGCGGGCCGGCGTCCTTGCGGGCCTGCCTTCCCCTCTCCCTTCCCCCCTGCCAGTCCCCTCTGCCGGTGGCCTGCAGCCTGTTCCTGACGATCAGGCTGACCCGGCAGGCGTTGTGCCTGCCCTGTCCAGCCTTGCCTGCACGGTGCGCGACGGCAGAAGCATCTTTGGCTGGCGCTTGGCCAAGGCCGGGGAGGGATCCCGCACGCGCAGGGCCAGCGCCCTGGGCGATGCCCGCTTCCTCGCAGGGCTCTATCTGCAGCGCAGAGTCAGGGACGCGTCCTGCTCCCTGCCCCTTGTCGCCTGCTATCCCCGGGACCGCCGGCTCTTTGCCGGGACAGGAAAGCGGAGCAGGGACGCGGCCGGCCCGAAGGCCTCCGGCGCCTGCCATGCCTACCATGCCTACGATGCCTGCGGTGCCGGCCTGGGCGCGCCGGCTGCCCTGTGCCGCTTCCTGGCCCTGCTGTCAGACGGCCATTCGGGCGAAGCGTCGGGGAACGCCCCTGACGGCGGCCCTGCGCCGTCCCCGCTTCCCATCCCGAAGGCCACGTCCCCGGAGCGGCTGAAGGCCTGCATCCTCGGTGCCCTCCAGCGCCTCTTTCCGGACTGCACGGACCTTGAGCTGCAGGCTGGCCTCAGCCCGCGCCTCCTGCTCGTCCGGGAAGGGCGCCTGCGCGACCTGGCCTTTCTGCCCCGGGGCGATGCCCTGCTAGGCGCTCTGGCCGCCGATCTGGCCTGCCGGCTGGCCCTGCTCAATCCCGCCCTGGCCAATCCTCTGGAGGGCGGTGGCATCGTGCTCGTCGACGGACTTGATCTGGACCTGCCAGCCCTCGATGCCCAGCCCCCCGCTGATCCGGCCCTCAACGATCTGGTCTGGCCTCGTCCTTCGCTCTCGCTCGCCAGCGCCGTGCGGGGCCTGCGGGCGGCCTTTCCCGGCTGCCAGTTCGTCTTCACGCAAGGCTCTGCTTCGGGCCGTCCTGCAGCTGCAGAGCTTGGCCTTGCCCTTGCCGAAGCCTGCGGGGTCCTGCCCTGCGTGCTCGCGCTGGAACGCCGGCAGCCTGCCAGCGGGGCTGCCTGAGCGCCAGGTCTCCCCTGCTCTCCTGCTCCCCTAGCACCCTCTGGTCTCGCACTAGGGGGCATCTGGACACCTTGCGGGGCGCTCCGCGCCGAAAGCTGCGCTTATTCCAGAAATATAGCTTTAAAGTCAATGACTTGTGCACGGGACCGCTAGCGCGCTTCCTCAAGGCGCCTGCGGGCCCAGAAAGAAAAACAACATTTTTTTACCAAAAGGGAAAAATATGCTTGCCATATATTCCCAAAACAAGTAATACTGTCCCTGCCGGCAGGAAGCGGGCGGATGTCCCTCCCGCAAGCCTGGCGGAAGTCCGAAGCGCCCCGGGATTGCCGGGAGGCGCACGCATCAACGCCGCCGTCGACCGGAAGCCCGGCAGGAGCCGGAGCTCGAGAACCAACTGAAGCCTGCATCCGGCGGCAAGGAGTACACGCCATGACCAGCCAGCTTTCTTCCGCGTACCGCATTGTTCCCGCCTCCATCCTTCCCTGTGCCGTGCCTCTTGCCAGCGCGTCCGAAGCCGCTGTGGCAGAAGCCTCCGCGCCGGCAGCCTGCTCCCGCAGGCATCTGCTTGAGAACGTCGCCGTCCTTGCCTCTACAGCCGTCGTCGGCCTGTGCCTTGTTGCCGTGATCACGGTCTCCGTCTGCTGGCACGGCCTCTACCTCGACGCCCGTGCCGGCGCGCTGGACAGCACCCTTGACCGGGGCTTCGAACCCGCTGTCCTCGAGGTTGTCGCAACCCCTGGCCAGGCTGGCAGAGCCGGCATGGCGCCGGTGCGCGGCTAGGAACCAGTCCGCCAGGTCCATCACCATCTCCAGCCCTGTCCAGTACATTTCGCCGCTGGCTGGCTCCAGCTGTCTGAATTCCCTCTCTGTCAGCGCATGGTCTCGCACTATGGGGCAAACAGCACTTTTCAGGGATCGCGCCTGGTGGTGCGGGGCGCAGCTTTGACCAAGGACGGCGCGGTTCGTCGTTTTTCCTGCCTGTTTTCGGCGTGTTGCTGAAGTTCTGCCCTGCCCCTGGTCCTTGCCTCTGGCCTTCGGGCAGGGCTTGCGGCGCTGGGCCCGAGCACGCAGGGCAAGGCAGGGAATGGTCTCGCACTAGGGGGTCAAATGGCACTTTGCAGGGATCGCGCTAGGCGCTGCGGGGCGCAGCTTTGACCAAGGACGGCACGGTTCGTCGTTTTTCCTGCCTGTTTTCGGAGTGTTGCTGAAGTTCTGCCTGCCCCTGGTCCTTGCCTCTGGCCTTCGGGCAGGGCTTGCGGCGCTGGGCCCGAGCACGCAGGACAAGGCAGGGAATGGTCTCGCACTAGGGGGGTCAAATGGCACTTTGCAGGGAGTGCGTCTGGCATTGCTGGTACACTTCCGGCTGGCCCCATCAGCCCGTCCAAGAGGAATTTTGAAGAAAAGCAGATTTTTTTACCAAAAGGGAAAAATATGCTTGCAATCTATTCCCAAAACAAGTAACACTGTCTTGCCGGCAGGAAGCGGCTGGATGTCCCTTCCGCCAAGCCTAGCCGGCAGTCCGAAGCGCCCAGGAATTTGCCGAGGGGCGCATGCCGTCAACAGCCGCCGTCGACCGGAAGCCCGGCAGGAGCCGGAGCCCTTTTGACCACCAATTCGCCTGCATCCGGCGGCAAGGAGAACACGCCATGATCAGCCAGCTTTCTTCCGCTTCCCGCATCCAGCCCGTCTCCCCCCTGCCCTGCGCCGTGCCTCTGGCCAGTGTGCCTGAAGTCGCGGCGCCTGCATCCTGCGCCCGCACGAACCTGCTCGAGAACGCTGCCGTCCTTGCCTCGGCCGCTGTGGTCGGCGTGTGCCTTGCAGCTGTGATCACGGTCTCCATCTGCTGGCACGGCCTCTATCTCGAGGCCAGGGAGAACGCCCTGGACAGCACCCTCGAGCGGGGCTTTGAACCCGCAGTCCTCGAGCTTGTGGCGCCCGCCGGCCTCACGCAGGCTGCCCGTGGCGTCGCCGTGGCCAGGGGCGCATAGGGGCAAGCCGGGGCAGGCAGAACATTGCCCGCCTTGCTCCGTCGCGTTTGAGTCCAGTCGCCGTTGGGTTCAGCCGCCGTTGTCCCGTCTGCACCCTGTCTGCTCAGGGCCGCTTCGCTTCGACCCTTCCGGCCTGCTCCGCCATTCGGCCTGCACCAGATTTCCGAGCCTGGATCCGCGGCTTCTTCCGCTCCGCCCGGATCCAGACCTGGCTTGAGACTTCCTCCTTCCAGGCTCTGCTTGTCCGCTCCAGCCCGCGGTGCCGAGCCTGGGAGGAGGTTTTTGCCTTGCCAAGTGAGCCACTTTACCCCGGCAGTCCAGGGCTTAGGGCTGGCCCGCCTTTGCCAGCCCTTCTGCCTGGCCGAGCCGCGCCAGTTCCGCAGACAGCTGGCCTGCCAGAGGCTCTCCGGCGCCGCGCCGGATGTCCTCCACGGCACCGGGGATGCGCAGGGCCTCCCCAAGGACAAGGCGGATGCGCTCCGGCGTCAGGTTGTAGCTGTAGCGCTGGTAGAGCAGGAAGTAGTCGCTCTCGCGCGAGCGGCGCCAGGCTTCGTCCATGATGCGGGTGACGTCGCACAGCCTGCCGCTGGGGAGCGTGAGCTCCACGTGGGCGTGGTAGCCACCGTTTCTGCCCACGCAGTGGCCGGTGTTGCCCACGGTGCCGTAGGCCTGCCCCTTGAAGATGCGGGTGCCCCGGGGACAAAGGACGAGGCGCCCGTCGTCGCCCTTGGCGGCAAAGGGCGGAAAGACGGCGGCCATGTGGTAGACGCGCTGGACGGTGCCGGCGGATCGGGAAGAGTGTA
>JAEEGI010019050.1_pt1 | contig 13871 bp, 9 predicted proteins | sample 8958751 | NCBI WGS metagenome assembly JAEEGI01 (sample SAMN16246545, study PRJNA631951) | gut metagenome | biome: gut microbiome; feature: rumen; material: KS-attached | host: Bos | place: Iran: Karaj | collected 2018-10
TTATCTTTATAATTTTTCAACTTTAATTATTATAAATAATATAATTTGAAATTTCAATCCTACTTTCCAAAGTTCATTATTAAAAAATAATATAATAAAAAATAAAAAAAAATAACCCAAAAAAAAGAAAATCATCAAAAAAACCTAATAAAAAAAAATCTTTTTTAAAATAAAAATAAAAAAAAATGGAAAACCCTCCTTCAGACCAAAAAGTAGTATCAACAAACATTCAGAACTCTCCCTCACAATCACAGAAAGAAAAGCATGAATATGATACCAAAAAGTCTTTTCCAGAAGAATACCAATCTCCTCATCATTCACCTCATCATTCTCCTCATCATTCTCCTCATCATTCATCTCATCATTCACCTCATCATTCTCGATCATATCACCGTAGCGACAACTACAATAGAAGAGGATATTATCGAAGTTCTCGTTCACCTCGAATGAAATATCACAGGAAAACATCTCGTGAGAATTCAGCAGAAAATACAGGAAATGTTTTATATGTATCAAATTTTCCAAAATATTTAAGAGATGATGAAATAAAAGAAAAATTTGATAAATATGGAAAAGTAATAAATATTAATATAATTAAGGAACCTCATTCAAAAGAAAATCGAGGATTTGGTTTTGTTACTTTTGATTCTTCGAAAGATGCTCAAAAAGCGATGAATGAAATTAATAATATGGTTATTAATGGAAAGGAAATTAAAGTGGAAATTAGTAAAAGAAGTAAACCTCATAAACCTACTCCTGGTGTTTATTTAGGACCTAAAAGTGATTATTATAGAAGAAGATATGATAGAAATTTTTATTATAGAAGAGAAAGAAGTAGATCAAGAAGTAGAAGTTATGATAGGTATAATAGGTATAATCGACATTCTGGAAGAAATTCTAGAAGTAGAAGTAGGAGTAGAAGTAGAAGCTTTAATAGAGGAAGAAGGTAAACATATTTTACTTTTTTTTTGAGGCTTTCAAAGAGATTTTAAATAATTTTTTCAGATATTTTTTTATTCAAATTATTTTATTTCAAATTATTTTATTTCAAATTATTTTATTTCAAATTATTTTATATTCAAATATTTTATTTCAAACTATTTATATTCAAATTATTATTTTTTCAAGTATTTAATATATTCAAATTTTTTGCTTTCAAATTTTTGCAAAACATAATTTCAAAAGAGAGTATTGTAATGTTAAGTATAAGTCTTTTTATTATATATAATTACTTATTTGAATTATATATTATAAATTGATTTTAATGTAAAAATTCATTATTCCTCTAATTAATTTTCATCATTTTTATAAAATAAATTATTAATAATATTAATTAAAACAATAAATCAAAAGTTATTCAAAAATTTTTATTTAAATACAAAAGCTTTTAATTTTCCAGCAGAATTATCATCTATTTCATTTTTTAAAATCATTTTAATCTTATTAGATAAATCAACATTAATATTTTTATAATTTAATTCTTTTTTTCAGTCATCTATTCATTTAAAATCATATTTTTTTTCAATTGAAAAAGTATCATTAAAAATTTCTTTTTGATTATTAATAATTTCAATGGAATAACTCTAGTTACATAAATTCTTTTTTCATTCTCCAATTTTTTTCATTATTTTCTTCTAATAAACATAAAATATAGAATTTTAATTAGTATATTTTTTATCAAAATTTTTTTAATTTAAAACAAAGTTTATTTTATAACACAAAATTAATGAAAAATATATTTAATAAAAACATATATAATTTTGCATTAAAAGGTAACAGATTTATTTATTTTACATAATAATCAATTTACATAAAATGCAAAATTGTTCTTAATTATCTTCATTGATTAATTGAACATTTATATTACCATTGATACTGTTAAAATACTAAAATAAAATCTGTTTCAATTTATATTCTTTGCCTATCATTTAAAATAATAATTAAAAAATATAAATAACGATAATCTAATCTCGAGTTTCTTAATCTACTATTTTTTAATTGTCTGATTATTTAATGTTTTAGGATTAACAGATTTATGAATTTTAATTGGAGTTTCAAAAGGTTTTCTATCAGAAAAAAGATTATAATTAACTTTCCGAGACACAGAATTTTCATTACACATTTCACTTTTATGATGATTACTTTTTTTATAATTATTAATATCCATTATATCACTTTCTTTTGTAACAATAACACTTTTTAATAAATTTACATTCAATTGAAAAGAATTAATATGTTTTTCTAATTCATTTTTAGCTTTTGAAACAGCATCAACAATTTTATCTTTACATTCGTTTGCAAGAGGAAAAGAAATTTTAATTTTTAAAAATTCCAAAATTAAAATAACACATTCAACAGTTTTTATACAATTACATAAAGAAAGACCAGAATTAGCATCAATTTCATCTCCATCATTAGTTTTATTTAAATGTGAAAAAGTATTATTTACTTTACTATTAGTTTCAACTTGTAATTTATAATTATATAATAATTCAATATTAAAACCAAGAATATAAATTGCTATTTTTTCAGCCATTCTTTTATATTCTGTTACATCATCTATTCCTTCTCTAGGATAAATTTGAACATAAAAGTTAGATATATATAATAAAATTTCCATTTCTACTTTTTTTAAATAATGTTTTAAATTAGAATAAATTGAATGTATTTTTTCATCACTAACGTAACCGAGTAAAATTTCATTAATTGAAAGAATTAATTTTTTATTTTCGAGAATTTCTAATATTTTTTTTGGATTTATACAATAAGTTACAGAATCTTCTAACCAATGATAAAATATTTCACTAACAACAATAATACTTTGATTATGAATTAAACATTCCCATTCACCAGAATCAATTTTCTCTTTCATATCAATAATTTCTTTAAAATTTTGTTCAGTAGCATCTAAAGAACCATTTAAAGCTTTATAAATTTGATTATTAGAATAATTATTTTTCAACTCAATTAAAACATCAAAAGTTAACCAAAATAATTTTGGAATATATAAATTTTTCTTCGAAATATCAATTTCTAAATCACATTGATGTTTAATAAAATAATCAACATCATTTTTATCTTGAGTAAAAATTTTTCTTAAAGTATTTAAAAATTGTCTGAATTTAATACAATAATTCATTTGAGTATTTTTTTCAACACATTTTTTTCTAATTTTTCTTAAATGAGAAACAGCTTCTTCAGCTTGATAATTAGATTTATAAATTAAATAACAAGCAATAACAACACCAGTTCTTCCATTTCCAGCATGACAATGTACTAGTACTTTTTTTTTTTGGAAAAAAATCATTTTATAAATATCTTTAATAATATCAAGCATAAAATACAAAGAATCAGGAACATCCATATCTTTCCATCCAGCTAATTTAACAATAATTCCTTCAGAAGTAAATAATGAAGGAGAATAAGAATAACCACTTAAAGGTTCTAAAGCATTTGGACCACAATAAGGATGTTCTCCTGGTCTTTGTAAATTTACTATCATTCCTATTTTATATTCATGAAATTTTTTTATTAAATTAAATTCTTCTATTAATGTATTACTTGGTCTTTGACTTGCATATATTTCATTATCTATTATATCACAATTTAATCCTTTTATTGGTGTTTTTGAATTATATTTATAATCTTCACATGGACATTTTGTTCCTCCGCAAAATAAACAACGAAATGTATCTTTTAAATCATATAAAGATTTTTTTTCTATAAATTTTGTTTGACTTTGACGAAATTTTATTATTGGGCTATTACTTCCTTTATTTGATACTATTTGCTGTAATTTATTTTGAGGTTCTTGCCTGAATAAAAATGAACGTCTTCTTCCTTTTAATATAAAATTACTTGAATTGTTTTGTGCAAATTGAATTAAGTTTTGATTCTGAGTGGGAAGATATGATGTACCTCTTCTTTTTGGCCTGTGAAACAAACCAAAGCAACATATACATATACGCATTTATTTAGGAAATTTTTTTTTTTTATTTTTTAAATTATTGTATTTTTTAAAAATATTTTGAGAGTTTTAAATATATTTTATAATGTTTTTTTATTATTTTATTTTTCTTTTTTTCATTCATTTATTTAAATTTCTTTTGGATTTTTTCATGTAAGGAATATAAGAAATCTGGATAAGAAATTTCTCCATAATATGAATCTTCGGTTACAATTGATTTTAATTGTTCATTTTTTAAACTACTATTTTTATCTAAGAAATATATTCTTAAAGGAGAATAATTTCCGAAATTTTCACATTTTTTACTTTCTATAAAATTATTTAAATAATCTCCTATTTCTCCATTTAAATTTCCTTCTTCTATTGAATATACTTGATCCATTATACATGAATTATAATCTTCTTTTCCAAAAAATAATTGATAAAATTCACTTTTTTCATTTTCAAAAACATATAAATCTAAAAACATACCATTTGAAATTAAATAAGCTCTATCAAGTTTAATAGTTTCTAAACTTAATCTTTTTTTAATATATAAATTATTTAATTTATCTAAATTAATTTTATACATTTTTGGATATAAATATAACATAATTGAATAAATTGGGCTTTTCATATAGAAATGAATTAAATATATTATATAAACAGAAGTAAAATTTCCTTTATTTGCAGTATAAATTCCTTTTTTGAAAAAAGAATTTATAAATACAGGTAAATATTTAACTTGTGCAGGAAGAACTAATTGACCTGAATTTGTTTGTTTAGTTTCTTTTTTATAATAATAAAACATATTCGTTAATTTATTTAAAATATTTTCTCTAATATCTTTCTGTGAAGAATTATAAATAAAAGTTAATTCTTTCATAAGTATTAATTTAGTTAAAACATCAATATCACAATATGAATAAATTTGACTAATATCATTACAAGTTTTATTTGTATAATTAAAAACTCTTAAATATCTTTTATTAAAATTATCAGTATAAAAAACAACTAATTGAAAACCAACTTTTTGTTCAGTATTAAAAGAATCACTTATTCTTAAATGATAAAAAAATGAAGAATCAGGATCTAAGCTAGGAATAGAAAAATTATCAGTTAATTTTTTATAAAAAGCACCTAAAATTTCTAAAACTTCAAAACCAATAGTATATCGTAAATTAACTTTAATATCATAATAATTAGGTCTACTAATAATTCTAAATACATCATTAGATAACTTTTCAAAATTTTGGTTAATTAAAATAGGATTATCTTTAATATCTCTATATTGAAAATCATAAAATTTAATTGCTCCTCCAGTTAAATTAGAAATATTAGAAAAAGTACTTAAATCATAATAAATATTACCAAAAATAAATTGATCAATAGCGACTCTATATTTTTGGCATTTATCAATAATAGTAGTAAAAAGTTGATGCTGAGGTAAAAATAATTCATATTCTTTATCAGTATTAATAAATTCTTTTTCATTTCTTAATATTGAACCTCCAAAACCTGAACTTGAAGGAGTAGCATTAAATATTAAAATTCTTCCTCCACTTTCACTTAAAGATTCAATTCCAGAATAAATTGCAGTTCCTGCAATATTACCATTTGGAGTTTGTTCTTTTTGTCTTCTTACATCTATATAAGAAATTATTTTTTCTATTAATGTTAATATATCTTCTTCATCATTTCTTACATTATAATATAATTGATCAGGAGAAATTGGACAAAAAGGATTTTTTGAATCGTTCATATGTGTAATATTAATTACTTTATTTTTTCCTAATGAATAATATTGAATTCCTTTCATATCAAATGTTAAAAAACCAATATATGAATTTTCACTATTATGAAAAGAATTTAAATAACTTTGTATTGAATTTAAAATATAAATTGGAAGACCAATTTGATAAGAATAAGTAGATATATCTATACAAAATAAATAATGAGGAATAAAATCTTTAACATCTTTTATCATTATTTCAGGTGCTAAAAAATCTAATGTAGGGTATTTTAATTCATTACAATATTCAAATGGATTTCCAATTAAATATTCTGATTTAAATCCAACAAGTGAATTATCTAAAATATTTTCATATTGACATAAATTACATATTATAACTTGTTTTCTTATTTTTGACATTGTAATAATAAATTGACTATTAATATAAGCATTACATCTTTTACATCTTAAAATCCCATTTTTTAAATTTATTTTAGGAATTTCATTTTCATTTTCTTGAATTTCTGCAAAAGGTTGACAATAGATTCCTAATAAAAGATTAGAATTATTTAATATATATTGTGAAGTAGGAATTTTAATTAATGAAGATCTAATAAATCTACAAGATGAATTTTCTGTTTCTTTTACAATATATTGAGATGATGAATGAGGTGTATGAGAATCAATTGATGTATAATATATATTTTCTTGATTTTCATTTAAATAAATATCTTCAAATTCACTTGGACGTGGAATTATTTTTGGAGCTATTCTATATGATGGAATTTTTTGAATTAATAAATTTGGGTTTTTTTTCATAATTTTATTTGGATTATTTCCAATTTCATTCTATCCAATTTTTTGTTTATATAAATTTATATTTATACTTCAGACTCTTGGTATTCATTTAATTGAGCTCTTAAAGGTTTGCTCATTAAAATAAAAATATATTTATTTTTTGAAAAAAATATAATTTTAAAAAATTCATATTTTTTATAATAATTATTGAAAATCTATTATGAAAAATTTTATATTTTAAAGATAAAGATTTAATTTTATTTTATAGCCTTTATTAATTATAATCAATTTATGGAGATTTAAATGATGATTATATTGGAAAATTTCTTAAAAAATCATTTTTTTTATTGTAAATAAAACAATTGCTCCATTTTGATTTAAACTAAAAACAACAAAACATTTAGATAATGACCACACCAATAATAGAATATGATAATGATAATTCATATACAATTAAAAGTATATCAAATGGTAAATATTTAGGAATTTCAAAAGGGAGAAAATTATCATTAAGATTTACTAAAAATGTTATAAGAAATAATCAAAAATGGTATTTTCTTACAAATAAAAAAATATATTATTATATAGTATCTAAAGATCATTCAAAATGTTCATTATCAATTTTTTATAATCGTAGATTAAAATATAATCAAATATTTTGTTTTCCACCAACAGGAAAAAAAAATCAATTATTTAAATTTTTAAAAGTAAGATTAGAACCTATTAATAAAAGTTAATAATTAACTTAAATTGGATTAAGTATAAATTATTTAAATTAATTGATAACAGATATTTATTAATTAAAAGAGTTTAATAATTACATTCATTTAATTTCTTTTTTTCATTTTTTTTCATATCATTCTTAGTTCTTAAATTTATATAGATAATAAATCTTTTATAAATAATTAAAAATTAATTATAAACTTTTAATTTGATTACGCTTTTCTTATTTCTAATTTCTTTTTATTATTTAAATTTTACAACCATAAATAGATTGAATTATCTTCTTTTTAATCTATGATTTCCTTTTCTTTCAAAAAAAAAATATGTTTAAAAATTTTAGTTAATATTTTAAATTCAAAGAATAATAAAAATAAATTTAAAGCTAAATAATAACAAATAACAAATAAAAATAAAATCAAAGCTAAATAATTACAAATAACAAATAAAAATAAATTCAAATTATATTTCATTTCTATAATCTGAAAAATAATTTGAAATTGCGTTGAACATTAATTCATCTTTAAGAATTAATATTATTTTTAAAAGAAGAAATTTCGTTTAATCTCGTTTTACTTTAATTCCTAAAAGTTGATCTCTCTCTGGAATAATGATCAATTTTCGATCTTTTTTATGAATAATATAGTTTATGTATCCATCCTCATCAATTTCTTTTTGAATATCATATTTTTTATCATAATCTGCATTATTTGGGTCTAGTTTTTTATAAATAAAATCCAAATAAGTCATGTTTAATAATTTCAAAGCATTTCGTTCTTTTCTATTTTCTAATTTTTTGATTATTTCTTCATTAGATTTATTTAAAAGTAAAAATTGTTTAAGTGTTTTCTTAAAAATTTCTCTATTTATAAACCCTGAATTTTGCTTTATAAACCAAATATGGTTTACTTTTTTAATTCTTTCACCTTTTTTTAAAAAAGGTTTAAAATTTATAATAATATCTGATTGAAGATATTTTCTTGTTTTATTGGCAGGAATGTCCTTTCTTTTTTTGTTTTTTCCCTTATATTTGTTTTTTCCAATATTTCCTTTATTTTTCATATTATTTTTATTTTCTTTTCCATCATATATTCCTTCTTGATTATCTAATGTCTTTTTCTTTTCAACAAGATCATTTGGGGTTTGGCTTTCTGTTGAAACAGAGGGTTCATCTATTGGATTGGTCTTATAATTTGATTCCTGAGGTTTTATAAATTTTTCTCCCTTTTGAATATCATTTACATTTTGATTCCATTCATCTCCAACATTAGTCATACTTTATAAAAATATTTACAATAAAAAAACTTTTATATTTTACTTCTTGTAATCTCTTTTTACTAAATCAATAAAAAAAATTTGCCAAATTCTTTTCTTTCAAATTAATTTTTCAGGTTTTGAATTAAAGTAACAACTTTATTTTTCATTAATTTTTTATAAAGATTCATTTAATAAATTGAAAACTTAGTTCAAAGATTGATTGAATAATGTGTAACATTATTTATCACAAAAAAAATTTTTTTATTAAAATTGTGAATTAAGAGAAAAAAAAGTAAAATATCATCTAAAATAAAAATTAAACTAAAATAATCATAATTATGTTATTAAAAAAGAAATTTGAATTTAGGTATATTAGTTTCCATCATAAATCTTCATTAAAAGAATTGATTCAATATCCAAACATTTATGATAAATCAAATATAATAAAGAATTATTTTTGATATAATTAAAACAAAAAAAATTAAAACTTTCTCAATAAATAACCTATTTATTTACAACCTAAACCGATAAAAATTATTTTTCATTCCTTACAAAAAGAAATGAATTTGCGCAAAAAAATACAAAAATAATAAAAAAATAAAAATAAAAAAATTAAAAAAATAAAAATAAAAAATAAAATATAAAATATAAAAAAAATCAAAATCTCCTTTATAAAAAAAATATATTAAAAAAATGCCATTAGAAGCAACAATGTTACTTTTAGACAACAGTGACTGGACACGTAATGGTGACTATTACCCATCTCGTTGGGAGACGCAGCGTGATGCAGCAGCTATAATAATAGAGAACCGTTGTTCATCGAATCCAGAAAATTCATTAGGAATAATAACAATGGCAGGAAAGAGAGTAGATGTAAATTGTACTTTAACAAATGATGAATCAACTCTATCTCATTCAATGGATAAAATAAATTTAAATGGAGAATGTGATTTTACAACTTCATTAAGAATAGCTATGTTATGTTTAAAACATAGATCTAATACTTCTCAAAGAGAAAGAATTATTTTATTTGTTGGTAGTCCTATTAAAAATACTATGAAAGAAATTCAAAATGTTGCAAGATATTTAAGGAAAAATAATGTTGCTGTTGATATTGTTAGTTTTGGTCATGTTGATGAAAATAGAGAATTATTAAATGAATTATTAAAGGTCGTTAAAAATGAAAATAATTCTTCTATTATTGAAGTACCAGTAGGAGGTTATTTAATGGATTCTTTATGTAATTCCCCAATATTAGGTTCAGAACAAATGATGAATGATTATGGAATTAATACTAATAATAATAATCAAAATATTAATCAACAAGGAGTTGGAATGAGTGACTTTGAAAGAGAATTAAATTTAGCTATGCAACTTTCAATTGAAGAAATGAAGAAACAAGAAGAAAAAAATAAGAAAGAAGAAGATAAAAATAATAATAATAATAATAATAATGTTACTCCTACACCTAATAATAATAATAATGAAGATGAAGAATTAAAACAAGCTATGCTACTTAGTATTCAGGAAGGAGAAAAAAATAAAAAAAAAGAAAAAGAAAAACAAATTGAAAAAGAAACTTTAGGTTCTCCAGATTTTATTATGAGTATTATGAATGCTATTGATGCTCAAGCTAGTAAAAAAGATGTTGATGAAATCGTTGATAAGTTAAATGATAAAGATAAGGAAAAAAAAAAGATGATAAAAAAAATGATGATAAAAAAGAAAATGATAAAAAAGATAATGATAAAAATGATGATAAAATGGATATTGATAAAGAAAAGAAAAAATAATTATCTTATTAAATTTTTTATTAAATTTAAATATACTTTTTTTATCTTTTTTATTATTTCAATCTTAAATCAAAAAGTCAAAACGAAATATATTCATCATTAACAAAATTAAAAGGAAAAGGAACATTTAATAAGTTATTATGAAATATTGTTTCTTAAAAAAAAATTAGAAAAAGGATTAAATTTTTTAAGGAAGTAAAGTTAAATCAGATAAATAAAAAGAATAATAAAACAAATTATTTTTCTTTGCTTAAATTATTTTTATTTTTTTCTTTTATTTATTGTTATTAATTTACATTAATATATTTTTTTTGACTTTAAATATTTTTTGAATGTTTTACTTTTAGACAATACCAATCATTTATATTTGAAAAATTTAAAATAATCGAATAAAAATTTTAGATTTAAAGAAAAAATAATCATTATAAATATAACAATATAATTATAAATAATAATTTTTTTTATTTTTTTTTTTTAATCAATTCTTTTTTCAAAAAATTAAATATTAACTTGATTTAAAAAAATAAAAACATTAAAAGTCAAACAAAACTAAATAATATATTTTTTATTTCTAATTATAAATAATAAATGATATTTATTTATTTCAAATATTTATTATTTTTCTCCATTTTTTTCTATTACAGAACCTTTCTCTGAATCATTTAAAGGTTCTTTTGAATCAATAGTTTTACTGACTGTAATATCTTCTTTCTTATCTTTTTTACACATATAAGCATAATATAAAATAATTTGAATTAAACATATGAGACTAGAAACACTCCAAGTAATGATTTTTAAATAATTTTCATTTTTCCTTATTACAAAAATTAACCATGAAATTGAATATAATAATCCACTTAAAGAAATAAAAATTGGAATATTTTTATGTTCCCAACCTTCATTTAATATAAGTGGTAATAAAGGTGTTAAAAACATTATTAAATTTAATATCAGATATAAAATATTTAAAAATTCTTTATTAGATATTATTTTTACAATAAAAACTAATAAAATTGTTTCGAATATTAAAAATATTATTATATGAATTGTTGATGAAAATTTTGACATTGATGTATTAATTATATATAATATTAACCATATGGATAATAACATTGCTCCTAAAATTCCTTGCATTAAATGAGGTCCATTTTTTGATTCTTTAATTATTCCTATTGATATCCAATAAAAAGAATTTAATGATCCAAAAATTAGAAAAAATGCTGGAAAATTTTTTCTTCTTTCTTTATCATTCATTACTGATATTAAATTTATAACTGGACTACAATAAAATAATACTGAACATATAAATAAAAATAAATCTCCGTATTCATCTATTATACTCATTTAATATGAAAATGAATAAATTTATTAAAAATATTATTTATATATTCAAGATTTTGGGAATAAAATTCTTTTAAAAAAAATTTAATTTTTTTTTAAATAATAAAGTTTTATAAATTAATGGGATGTGATTGTGCTGGTAGAAAGTGTTATGGTAATATGAAAGAAAATAGAGATATTCCCTCAATTCATGAAAGTGACTTTAATATTAAACCAAAAAAATTATCTGAATCAGAAAAAAAAGAAATAAGTAATGTTTTTGGAGAAGAAGTTGATTTAAATATAATATTAAACGAAATCGAAAAATATAAAATATTAATTCTTGAAAAAAAAGATTATTCTGAAAGTGAGAAAATAATTGATTTTTTTGATGACCTTTTTTTTGGTAAAGAAAAAAAAGAAAAAGAATTAAAAATATTATATAAAGATGAAACAAAAGAAGTGATGCTTTCATTTTCAAAATTTAATGAAAGAGAAAAATTTAAAAAAGAATATGATTTAGTAATATCATTTACAAAAGATAAAAATGAAGCAATATCAATAATATCAGAAATAAAAGGCAATGGATTTATATTTCCAAAAGGACATTATTTAAAAAAAGAAATATTAGAAAAATTAAAAGGATTAATATTAAGTAATCAAATAATATTAACAAATCATTATCTTTCAAAATTAAATGAAATAATATTAAAGAAAAAAAAATCAGAAGAAAAAACATTTAGTGATTCTCAAAGTATAAGTTATTCAAGTGTAAAAAGTGAAGATAGATTTATTGAAAATTTAAAGTGTCCTATTTCTGGTGAAATTATGGAAGATCCTGTTATGAGTCCTGGTGGACATACTTATGAAAAAAAATATATTGAGAAATGGATTGAACAAAAAGGATTGTCTCCTTTAACTAAAAATATTCTTAAAAAAGATGATTTAAGAATTAATTATAGTGTTAAAAATATGATTGAGAATTATTATTCTTTTCAAACTAAAAATAATAATAGTGTTAAAGATTTAAAAAATAATTTATTGATTAATAATAATTGAATAATTATTTTTTCTTATTATTATATATTAAAATGCTTTGTTTATTAGTTTTTCAAATAAAACGTTTTGATTATAATATTTTTCCATGAAAAATATTTTAAATTATTATAAAAACTTTATTAAAAAAAATTTGATTAATTAACTAGAAAAAAATTATAAATTAATATAAAAAAATAAAAGAAATATATTAATTAGCATTAAAATTTAAAACTCCAGTTTTACTTCTAATATGATTATTGTTTAATTTATTAAATCCATTCCAATTATTATTTAACAATAATTTAGGAGGAATAAAATTATCTTCTAAAATACTTTTTTTTGGAGTTCTTTGTAATTCATCAATTTTAGAATCTTCATCAGAACATTCATTTTCAAAAGAAATCATAGGAACTAAAAATTGAGATTTATTTCTTTTATTTTTTATTTGAAATTGTTCAAATAATTTTCTTTCTGTTTTTTTTTCTGGAAAATCTAAATGAAAATCAGATATAATAAAAGATTTTTGATGTTCTTGTAATTTATGATTTGATAAATCTATAAATGATTCAAATGTTTCTTCTTTTTTTTTTATTTTTGTAAAAGATTTATTATTCATTTCATTCATATTTAAATTTTTTGCTTTTTCAATTTGGAAAATTTTTTCTTTTTCTATTTTCATTCTTAAATTTCTTAATTCAGAATTTTCATTTTTTCTATTTTCTTCATTTCTTTTATTTAAATTTACTTTTACAAAATCTGATAATATATTTGAACTTTTTTGTCTTAATAATTCATGATTTAATATTTTTTTTTCGGAATTTAAAATATTATTTTTCTCATTAATAATAACATATTCACTTTTATTATCATTAATAATTTCTTTATTTATTTTTTTAGGAAAATTAAAATTTAATTTTTCATATTTTTTAACAAATTTCGATTTAAATATATCTTCAATTTTAAATCTTTTATTAACATCTTCATGTAATAAACCTTTAATTAATTCTTTACATTCATTAGAAATACATTTATCGAATTGTAAATTATGAATTTTAATATTTTCAATAATTTCATTATCATTATTTTTTTGTTTAATAGCTCTAAAAGGAGAATAACCATGAATTAATTCATATAATAAAATCCCTAAACTCCAAACATCAATAGATTTATCATAATTATTCTGAGTGACAATTTCAGGTGCCATATATTCTGTTGTTCCACAATATGTACTTCTTTTTTTTGAAGATAATTCAACACACCAACCAAA
>JAEEGI010019056.1_pt1 | contig 13868 bp, 12 predicted proteins | sample 8958751 | NCBI WGS metagenome assembly JAEEGI01 (sample SAMN16246545, study PRJNA631951) | gut metagenome | biome: gut microbiome; feature: rumen; material: KS-attached | host: Bos | place: Iran: Karaj | collected 2018-10
GACCAATATTTTGACTTTTGCAACGGCAAACTCGACTGGCGTACCGTCCGCTTTGAGACCCGTATCGAAGATACGCCCAACTATCAGGGAAATGCCGTTGTCAACTATACCAGTCATGATGAGCCCTACACCCGCGTCATCGAACACAAGCATTTCGAGATGTTCGGTCAGGAAGTCTACGACTGTCCCAAGACCGTGGTCAGCGAAGAGTACAGCACCGAATACAAAGAAGGCATGGAACCCTATTATCCCGTCAACAATGACCGCAACAACACCCTCGCCAACCAATACCGCCAACTCGCCGCACAAGAGCCCAACGTCATCTTCGGTGGCAGATTGGCCGAATACAAGTACTATGACATGGCGCCTATAATAGAAAAAGTCTTGAAACTTGAATTTTGAATCGCACGAAGTACTATAATGTATAAGTAAGTGTTAAAGTCGGCGTTTATTTTCTTTTTAAGGCACCAATAAACGTGAAGGAACTCAATACTTCTTGTAATGTTCTAGTAATTAAATTATTCTTCCAATTGAACGCTATAACGACTTCAACTTTATATGTTATGGGTCGATTATCGAATAGTTTTTAGGATAACACTTTATGGCAAGTGAATTAAAAAAGAAAACTGTAAGTGGCTTATCATGGGCGGCATTAGATAATTTTGCGAACTATGGTATTAGTTTTTTGCTAATGCTTTTTATGGCTAGGTTACTTAGCCCTAAAGAATATGGTATTATCGGCCTCACTGCTGTATTTCTAGCAATTTCTGCCTGTTTCATTGATAGCGGATTTCCTAATGCTATAATCCGTAAAAAAGATTTGACAGAGGAAGACCTGTCCACTGTTTTTATCTTCAATTTGTTGGTCAGCTTCATTTTTTTTATAATCATTTTCTTAACAGCTCCATACATAGCAGAATTTTACAATGAACCGCTTTTAAGTCCTGTTCTGCGAGTCTTGGACATAAAATTAATATTACAAGCATTCTGTTCAGTACAAAACACAATATTAAGAAAAAGTATTTATTTTAAAAAGATAGCTAAAATATCTGTTTTCAATAATATTATTTCGGGACTCATTGGTGTTTTGTTTGCTTATTTAGGTCTTGGCGTGTGGGCGTTGGTTATTCAATCAATGACAGCAAGTATTTTATTAACCATTTTACTTTGGTCTACCACTCAATGGCATCCTTCTTTCAAATTCTCCAAAAAATCATTCCAAGAGCTATTTAGCTATGGTTCAAAACTGCTTATTTCAAGTCTCATCGACACAACTTATAGACAAATCTACCCTATTGTTATTGGTAAGTTCTTTTCTACCACCACATTGGGTAATTACAGCCGAGCAAGTCATTGGGCAAATCTTGGCTCCAAAAATTTTACTGGAATTCTAAGTGGTGTTTCCTTTCCTGTTTTAGCAAAAATCCAAGATGACGACAAAAGATTGGAAAGTATTTACCGGCGAATGATCAGAACCTCATGCTTCATTATTTTCCCTATAATGATAGGAATGTCTGCCGTAGCCCATCCTTTGACTTTGGTTGTGATTGGTGAAAAATGGGAATTCAGCGCTTATCTTTTACAAATTATCTGTTTTTCTTTGATGTGGTATCCCGTACATTCTTTAAATCTCAATCTGCTGATGGTAAAAGGACGCTCCGACCTATTTCTCAAATTAGAAATCATTAAAAAGATCATGGGTATCTGTATCTTATGCATTTCTGTCCCTTTAGGAATCGTAGCCATGTGCTATTTCGGCATATTATCCTCGATAATTAGCTTAATTATCAATACATACTATACAGGCAAATTAATCAATGTTGGCTTTTTCAAGCAGATGCGTGATATTGCGCCCACACTTATACTTTCAATGGTGATGTGGGTGGCTGTTTTGTTTACTATACAATATCTCCCAAACATATATATCCAACTACCCGTCGGCATTCTGATTGGTGCGCTCATATATTTAGCAGGTTCTTATCTTTTAAAATTTCCGGAACTGAATGAAGTTCTTGTCATGTATAAAGACATAAAAAACAGGAAGAAATAATGCTCATCAAGTCACTTTTACATACAGAGAATACCATTCATTCCACGTTAGATATAAAAAAGTGGATTGAACAACGCAATCGTGAAGTTAAGGTTCAGGTAGATAGAGTACCCTTTTCACAGTTGGATAAATGGCATATAGATTCTGACGGATCCGTACGCCACGATTCTGGCAAATTCTTTTCTATTGAAGGGATTAAAATTGAGACCGACTATGGGAATAAGAAGAGCTGGACGCAACCCATTATTAATCAGCCCGAGGTCGGATATTTGGGTATCCTTACTAAAGAAATAGATGGAATCCTTTATTTCCTGATGCAAGCCAAGATTGAACCGGGGAATGTGAATTGCGTACAGATTTCGCCTACGCTCCAAGCCACCAAGAGTAATTATTCTCGTGTACATCAAGGAAAGGCACCCCATTATCTAGATTATTTTGTCAATGCTAAGCCCAACCAGATTATTTTAGACCAACTGCAATCCGAACAGGGAGCCCGTTTCCTGCGCAAACGAAACCGTAATATCATAATCAAGGTAGAAGAAGATGTTCCGGAATTGGAAGACTTCCGTTGGATGACTTTGGGACAAATCAAAGAGATGATGGGATATGACAATATGGTCAACATGGACACCCGTACCGTGCTGTCCGGATTGAACATTGCTGAATTTACATCTTTGGCCGACGATTTGACGCTTATGGGGTACCGTGGTAAGGATTATCTGCTTTCAGCAACAACCAATCACAGCCTTTATAATATCAATAATCATCTCTCTTGGTTAGCAAACCTGAAAGCAAAATATGACCTCTTTGTCTCGCCTTATCCTATCAATCAAATGGATGATTGGCAGCTGAAAGATGATGAAATATCAAGGCCTGACGGTCTTTATTTTAGAATCATTGGCGTGAATGTCACCATCGAAAACCGGGAAGTGTCATCATGGTGCCAGCCTCTGGTACAGCCAATGCAGGAAGGCGTTTGTGCTTATATCATAAAGAAAATTCATGGCGTTTATCACTTCTTGGTTCAGGCAAAAATGGAATGCGGAAACTTCGATGTGTTGGAGCTTGCACCAACTCTTCAATGCCTGACAGGTAAAGTCCCTTCAAACCATGAACACCGGCCTGTTTTCTACGATTTCATCATGAATGCACCCAAAGACAATATCATATATGATGTCAAGCAAAGTGAAGAAGGAGGACGGTTCTACCATGAGCAAAACAGAAATATGATTGTGGAAGTTGGAGACGATTTCCCAATCGAAGTACCCGAACGTTACACCTGGATGACATTGGAACAAATCTACCAGTTCCTCCGCTTCAATAACTATCTGAACATACAATCGCGTAGCCTCATCGCTGCACTTAACTATATCAATTAAATTATGGAAACAAAAAACATATATGTAACTCAACCTACATTAGCTCCTCTGGAAGAAGTTAATAAGTTGATGAAAGGGATATGGGCAAGTGGTATCATGACTCATAATGGTCCATTGGTCCAGCGTTTTGAAAAAGAATGTGCCGAACATTTAGGCGTTCCACAACTGGTCAGCTGTGTCAATGGCACCATAGGGCTTCAGATGGCCATACGGGCATTAAATCTGCATGGTGAAATTATCACTACACCTTTTACCTTTATTGCCACCATCAGTTCTATTGTATGGGAAAATTGTCAGCCTGTTTTTGTGGACATTGACCCTGAAACCCTTTGCATTGACCCCAAGAAGATTGAAGAGAAAATAACCTGTCACACGGTTGCTATCATGCCAGTACACGTGTTCGGCAACTGCTGTAACATCGAAGAAATAGATGCCATTGCACAGGCACATCATTTGAAAGTTATTTATGATGCCTGCCATTCCGTTGGCGTCAATTATAAAGGTAAAAGCATTTTCCAATATGGTGACATTTCTGTGACAAGTTTCCATGCCACAAAGATGCTCAACACCACAGAAGGAGGCGGTTGTTTTACACTTGACAAAGAATTGGATGCTTCGCTCCGTCGTATTCGCTTTTTCGGCTTTGAGAATCATGCTGACATTATTCAAGACGGCACCAATGGCAAGATGACCGAAGTTCATGCCGCCGTGGGTATTGCCAATCTGAAGTATCTGGATGTTGCTCTAGCAGACCGTAAAAAGAAATACCATCTTTATAAAGAAGAACTTTCAAAGGATTCCTCCCTCAGTTTCCAGAAAATCAATGAGGCGTGCAACTATAGTTATTTTCCTGTCATCTTCAAGGACGAAGAAACATGTCTGAAAGTGATGAATAACCTGCAGACAGAACATATCTTCCCGAGAAGATATTTCTGGCCGTCGGTCAATACCTTTACAAAGTATCTTCCCTATACTTCTATGCCAATATCTGAGGACATTGCCAGCAGAATACTCTGCTTGCCCCTCTATTTCACTTTGGATGAAAGTGACATGCAGCGCATCATTGACATCACACTGAAGAGTCTATGATTAAAATAGGAATCATTTGTCCTTCAGAAATAGCATTCCGCCGATTTCTTCCCGCATTGCAAAAGGCGAATGACGAGATTCAATTTGCCGGAATCGCCATAGCTTCGCCCGAAGAATGGTTTGGAGATGTTAGCAAAGTCTCTGAGACGACCATTCAGGGACAACAGGAACGTGAACGCTCCAAGGCTCAGAACTTTATCGACAACTACGGGGGCAAAATCTATGACAGTTATCATGCGATTTGCGAAACTTCCGAGTTAGAAGCCCTTTACACCCCGCTACCTCCCGCACTTCATTTCAAATGGGCAAAGTTGGCTTTGGAACATGGCAAACATGTTTTCATAGAGAAACCATCCACTACATGTTTGGCCGATACAGAAGAACTAGTACGATTGGCCGACGAAAAAGGACTTGCTCTTCACGAGAACTACATGTTCGTATTTCATGACCAACTGAAAGCTCTTGATAAAGTGGTAAAAGATGGAGAAATCGGGCAGGTACGCCTATATCGTATTAGTTTTGGCTTCCCGATGCGTGCAAAAAATGACTTCCGTTATAACAAAGCATTAGGTGGAGGTGCACTTTTGGATGCAGGCGGCTATTGCATGAAATATGCTTCTTATCTTTTGGGGGATACCGTCCGTCTAACCACCGCACAATCAAATCACCTTGAAGGATTCGAAGTAGATATGTATGGTTCTGCCACAATGGCTAATGACGCAGGTCAAGTCGCCCAAATTGCCTTTGGTATGGACAACGACTACAAGTGTGAAATCGAAATCTGGGGCAGTCAGGGCACTATTGTCTCCAATCGTATCCTTACTGCACCTGCAGGTTTTGTTCCCACCTACACGATTAAGAAAAACCAAGATTACGAAACCCTCGAACTGCCTGCTGACGATGCTTTCTACAAATCCATTCTGCGTTTCACTCATTGTGTAAAAAATGAAATCATCCGTGAAGAGAACTATCAGCTACTTTTGAAACAAGAATCATTAGTAGAACAGTTCAAGCAACTCGCCAACTTAGAATATTAAAATGAAGCAATTACTAATTATTGGGGCAAGAGGCTTCGGAAGAGAGAACTGTACCAGTATTATGATGCGACCTGATTATGGAAGTGACTACATAATAAAAGGGTTTCTGGACGATAAAGCAACAGCATTGGATGGTTTTGATAATTATCCGCCAATCATAGGTCCTGTTGAATCTTATCAAATTGAAAAAGATGATGTCTTCTTTTGTGCTTTAGGAAGTTCTAAATGGAGAAAATATTACACAGAGATTATCAAATCAAGGGGGGGGCGTTTTATTTCGTTTATTCATCCCACTGCTATTGTTCATCCTAATGCTAAACTTGGTGAAGGAATTTGGGTTTCCTCATTTTGTGTAATTTCATCAAATACTATAATTGGCGATTCCACAGTAATTTTGCCACATTCTAACATTGGCCATGATGCACAAGTTGGGAATTATTGTACAATAGAATCATATTCTTTTATGGGCGGTTTCTCACAAGTTGGAGATATGGTAACCTTAAACACACGTTCAACTATACTGCCCCATATAAAGGTAGGAGAAGGCGCAAATGTGGGAGCAGGGAGTGTTGTAATTAGGAACGTTAAGCCAAACATTACTGTATTTGGAGTTCCAGCAAAAAAAATAGAATATTAATATAAAACAAAAGAGTATTATGGAAATTAAAGAATTTGTTGCTCTTTTCGCAGAGCAGTTTGACGAAACAAATGCCAACGAGATTCTGGCAAACACAAAATTCCACGATTTAGATGAGTGGTCTTCACTTATTGCCCTTAGTATTATAGCAATGGTAGATGAAGAGTATGACGTAACTCTTAAAGGAGACGATATTAAAGATGCTATAACAATTGAGGATTTATTTAATACCGTAAAAGAAAAAGCTAAATAAGTATTTATTTCTATATGGTATTTAAGAACGTTAGGATCGCTAGCATGCTAGCGTTCCTAAACGTTAAATCTATGATTTTACCATTATAGATTGTTCAGACATGTTGAGATGAACAATAAGAAGAAAGTAAGAAGTATGTCGTATAATGCATTTTCATTAGAAGGGAAAACTATATTGATAACAGGAGCTTCATCTGGTATTGGGAAAGCTACTGCTATCGAATGCTCAAAGATGGGAGCACTTGTTGTAATAACCGGTCGAAATGAAGAGCATCTAAATGAAACTTTTTCCCTATTAGAAGGAGAAGGGCATAAGGTTATTATTGCTGATCTCAATTCACAAAATGACATTGACAATCTTATTGACGCATGCCCGATATTAGACGGTTTAGTGAATAATGCGGGAAAAGGAAAAAGAAAACCTGTAAATTATCTGAAATTAGAAGACTTTCAGGATGTATACCAAACCAATCTTTTTGGTATGGCTCTTTTAACCAAAGGTCTTTTAAGAAAGAAAAAACTTCATAGGGGTTCGTCAATCGTTTTCACTTCGTCAATCTCATCATATATTACAGCTACTGGCTTGTCTTTATACGCTTCTTCCAAAGCAGCCGTTTGTGGCTATATGCGTACTTGTGCTATAGAGCTTAGTGTAAAAGGTATTAGAAGCAATGCTGTCTTACCAGGTATGGTTGATACAAAATTCATTAACAACGGAACTTATACGGTGGAGGATAAGCAGAAAGACATAAACTTCTATCCTTTAGGACGATATGGCAGACCATCGGATATTGCATATGGTATCGTATTTCTATTGAGTAACGCAAGTTCTTGGATTACTGGTACGGAACTTGTAATTGATGGAGGGAGGATGCTTAAATAATTCCAATATTTTGAAACTTTATCTTTTTACTTTTTTCAAAAGAGATACTTTATTTTTTTAATTGATCATGGCGATTGTAACTTATAAAGGAGTTGGAATAACAGCCCTTGCTGCCTGTATACCCAGTCGGGTAATAGACAACTATCATTACGATTTGGATATTTGGCCTGAAAAGGAAGTAAGAAAAGTAGTAGATAAAGTAGGGGTGGTTGAACGACGTTTTGCAGATGAAAAGACTTGCGCCTCTGATTTATGCTTTGCTGCAGCTGAAAAACTAATAGCTGATAATAACATAGACAGAAATGAGATAGACTTGGTCGTTTTTCTATCACAGACACCCGATTACCGTATGCCAGCCACTAGTATCCTTTTGCAAGACCGCTTGGGATTACCCATGTCAACTATGGCATTTGATATATCACTAGGTTGTTCTGGTTTCATCAGTACATTAAGTATTGTATATGCAATGATGCAGAATAATGGGTTCCACAAAGCTCTACTATTGGATGGAGAGACGCGTTCGAAGGTATACAGTCGTAAAGATCGGCGCGAGGCATTTATTTTTGGTGATGCGGGAGTAGCTGCTTTAATAGAACACGATGTAAAATTTGGAAAAAGTCATTTTTCTATTAATTCTGATGGTTCACGAGGTGACTTAATTATGATTCCCGGTGGTGGCTATCGAAATATGAGTTCGGTTGAAACACTGAAAGAAAAAATTGTTGATGAATATGGTAACATCCGTTCAGACGAGCATGGACATATGAACGGAGCTGATGTGTTTAACTTCGTAATTATTGAAGTACCAAAAGATATCAAGAGACTGATAACAGCATCTGGAGAGGATATTCAATCTATGGACTACTATGTATTTCATCAAGCAAATTCGTTTATAAACAACTATATTGCAAAGAAAATGAAACTAGATAAAGAGCGTATTCCATGGACTATACAAAAATATGGCAACACCTCTTCTGTTTCTGTTCCCCTTACTATCGTCAGCGAACTAAAAAACAAGATGCAAGGAAAGAAAAAGCTAATGCTCAGTGCTTTTGGTGTGGGTATGGCGTGGGCTACGGCAATTGTTCCTTTTGTAGATTGTAAAATAAGCGAAATAGTAGAGATTTAATTTGTCAATAGCATATACATGACTGATAAATTACTAATACATTCTTATATCTAATGTCAATATAATTTATTTGTATATTTTTAAACCTAATAAAACAGTTGGTCATATACTCAAAAGTTTTTGGTGGATTTGTAGTTTGGAGATAAGTTATACTTTTAATAATTTAGTGTTTCATTAATTTTTTTTACAAATATGTTTGAAATAAAAACCACAAATGACCCTATAGAAATGGCAGAGATAGGGAAAAATCTATTTCGTAAACGTCGCCTTTTCACAAAGAATCAAGTTGAGGAGGTAAAGCATACAATTAAAAGATTTATGCCTAATTCTACAGAAAAAGAATTAGATGATTTCTTTTACCGTTATTATTATGATTATATGATGTATGGGTTTGCTGCAGAACAAGAATTTTGTTATCATCTGCTTGATAAGACTCACGAAGAAAAATCCAAATATCTATCCCATGCTTCAAAATTCCTTTACTATTCTCGATTAAATAAAAGGAGTTCGATGCACATATTGGAAGACAAGTATGAAGCTTATTTACTTCTAAAAGATTATTATGGTCGAGAAGTTATAAAGGTCATCAATGATACAGATTATCCAATATTTGAAAATTTTATAAAGAGGTTTCCTGTATTCGTTGTAAAACCTATTGATTTGAGTAATGGTTTGGGAGTCCATAAAATAGATGCAAATGAGTACCCAGATAAATATAGCCTTTTTAAATACATTTTGGGTGTAAGTGATGAATTCGATAAGTCTCAAGATTACAAATGGTCAAATGCAAGGGGGGCCGTCCTTGAAGAAATCATTCAACAAGACGAATCAATAAATTCCATGAATAGATCTTCAGTGAATGGGATACGATTAACAACTATTCGTGTTAATGGCAAAATTCATATCTACTATCCGTGGATTAAGGTTGGTTCTGGTGGGGAATTTGTCGTGAGTGCTATTTTGGGAGGTTTTGATGCTTGTATTAATGCAGAAACAGGAATAGTAGAAACAGACGGGTTTTTGGAGTCAGGGAAAAAAATTCAGTTCCATCCAGACACTAACTGTAAAATTAAAGGCTTCCAAATTCCACGGTGGAAAGAGCTCATTCAAATAGCAAAAGAGGTGGCATCGAAAATGGATTCAACAATTAATTATGTTGGCTGGGACTTTGTTTTAACACCTAAAGGATGGGTTATCATGGAGGGTAATTTCTATGGTGACGCAATGTGGCAAAGGTGTTATGATAAAGGCATGAAGGAAGATTTTGAGAATCTTATAGGCTGGAAACCAGAAAAAAAATATTGGTGGCAATACTCATTAGCAGAACTTGAACAATAAAGCCATGTTGTTTGAGGAATTAGAAAAAGATTATCGCTTTAAAGAAGGGTATCACACTTGTATCAATTGTGGTACATGTACGGCTGTATGCCCAGCAGCAGAATTCTATCGCTACGATCCAAGAAAGATCGTAGATATAGTTCAGACAAGGGACGATGCTCATATTAAGGATTTGTTAAAGTCAGATACTATCTGGTATTGTGGCGAATGCATGAGTTGTGTCACGCGTTGTCCCAGAAAGAATGGGCCAGGCCTTGTTATCATGGCATTAAGGGATTTAAGTATCAGGTTGGGCTATTTTGTAGAGTCAGAAAAAGGGCGTCAGATATTACCTCTTTCCCGTGTTTTTTACCATAACATTTTAAAATACGGCTATTGTGTCCATCCTGAAACTTTTAAATGGGATGACCATAAAGAGTCTGGCCCCGTTTTCAAGTGGCATTTAGAGCATTTGGAAAAGAGTATGGAGCGCCTTGGGGCCAATTACAAAGGGGAAGGTCCTGGAGTACTTCGTGCTATACCGCAGGAGTCTTTAGACGAACTCCAAGCTATCTTCGATGAAACGGGGGCTACAGACCGTATCCTATTGGTTGAGGATTTCTCTAGGAAAAAAGCCTCAGAGATGGATATTCCTTTGGATAAGTATGAAACGATGGCATTTGAATATTGTTCAGATAAGCATTTCAACGAATGATTTACGAAGGCAAGCAAAAAATATGGGCTGATTATCAGAAAGAAATACCTAATGATCACTGGTATTATGTACGCAGTTGCATTAGACAGAATTTCTTTCCTGCCAGTGAACGAATGTTTACTGAAATAACCCAGAATGTTCTTCATAAAGATGTATTTGAGACTCCTTATCACACAACTTGTGGTGGAATTGCCTATCATAATGACGTAATTCCTCAGGAGACTGTTATGACCATTATTGCTCGTCAGTTCTCATTGATGACAGAGACAGGATACGAGAACTATGCTCCAAGTTGTATCACATCTTTTGGTAACTATGCTGAAACATTGGAAACATGGAGGGAGTTCCCAGAGTTGGAGGCACGTATTCGAGAACATCTTTGGAAGTCATGCAAAAGAGAATTCAAAAAGCCTAAATATCTCGCTCATTCGAGTGATTTGATTTATCATTGGCGTAATGAGATAGCTGAGCATGCAAAGTTCCGTCTCATTGATAAAGAAACAGGCAACCCACTGCGCATTGCGGAACATATTGGCTGTCATTATGCCAAAATGTTCCCTAGTAAAAGTGTTGGAGGTGCCGAATATCCCTACGTCCTCTGTGGAATGATTGAGGCCTGGGGTGGCCAAGTTATAGACTATCCAGAGCGAAGACATTGCTGCGGCTATGGATTCAGACAATATCATGCTAAGGCCAACCGTGGCTATAGCATATCTAATACATATAAAAAATTTGAGTCAATTGAACCCTATCATGTCGATGCCATCATCACAAATTGTCCAGGTTGTCCTTATTTTTTGGATCGCTGGCAATATGTGATTGCAGAGCAAACAGGTAAGACGTATGGTCGGAATGGCTATGGTATTCCGGTCTTAACCTATGAAGAGCTGGCTGGTATTGTGTTAGGGTACGACCCTTGGGACCTAGGCTTGCAGTTGCATCAGGTTGCGGTGGAACCCCTTTTGGATAAAATAGGTATAGAATATGACCCAAAAGCTAAGTATGTCGGGATTAATAAAGAAGACTTGTTGAAACCCGAGATGCCAGATTCGATAAAATGTTGCTGAGATGAAAGAGAATGTAGTGATTATTGGTGATGGAATTGCTGGTATGGAGGCTGCAAAGCAGTTACTTCTTCTGCAGTATAATCCCATTATCGTAGAGAAAAAAGACCATTTAGGCGGACATGTTGCTCAATGGAACAATCTCTTTCCTGACATGGCTTCTGCCCAAGATCTTATACGGAATCTTGGAGATAAGATATCGGATGCGAACATCTTTCTTGAAACTAGGGTAAAGTCAATAAACCGACTTAGTGATGGTTATGTGACGATGCTCTCCAATGGTGTCAGCATTACATGTAAGGCTATTCTATTAACAACAGGCTTCAATCTTTTTGATGCGACAAGGAAAGAAGAATACGGTTACGGGATTTATAATCATGTGATAACAAATTCTGATTTAGAAGCATGGTTTAATGGAAATTATGACAATCGGGTCCCAGATAATCCGAAGGCCATTGGTTTTGTGCATTGCGTTGGGTCGCGCGATTTGAAGGCCGGTAATAGCCAATGTTCAAAGGTTTGCTGCATTACTGCCATTAAACAGGCAATAGAGATGAAACAGAAGTTCCCTGATGCTCAAATCTACTGCTTTTATATGGACTTACGTCTTTTTGGAAAGAAGTATGAAGATTTCTATATCAATGCCCAAAAGGACTATCAGGTGCAGTTCATACGTGGTAGGGTGTCAGAGGTGGGAGAAACCATTGATGGTAGACTTCAATTGAAGGCTGAGGATACGCTTTTGGGAAAGCCTTTGAAGGTAAGATTGGACATGTTAGTCCTGATGTCTGGTATACTCTGCAATCCTCAAGCAACCGATATTGCAAGGATGGTTAGTATCAGCATTGATAGTGATGGATTTCTGAAGAGTAGGAATAATATTACAGATATCACGTCTTCCAATCGTTCCGGCATCTTTTATGCGGGCAGTTGTACAGGACCAAAGACCATACCCGAGACTCTAGCTGAAGCCGATTCGGCAGCCTTTGGCATTCACCGTTATTTACAGGGATTATGGTAGATTTTGGCTTTAAGTTAAGTAAAAGCTCTACAATCGATCTTGATCAGGCCGACACTTCTTTCTATGAGCAATTGTGTTCGGCTGAATCCGATGCGCGCATCTGTATCAATTGTGGTTCTTGTTCTGCAACTTGTACAGCTGCATCTTTTGGTGGCATGAGTTTAAGGCAGGTGATACTACGGCTGCAACGTGGTGAGGATGTTAAAAGCATGCTTGGAAATTGCCAGTTGTGCGGTAAATGTATTATGGTTTGCCCACGAGGTATCAATACTCGACGTTTGATTCTTGAGATTTGCAAAAACTATGGTTGATCTTTTTCCTTCAGGTTTTGACTGGTTCGTACTGCCATTCCTGATAGGTTTGACATTTGTCCTGGGTTATTGCATTCTGGGAGTTTTTAGGATATTCTATCAACTTTCCATGAGTGAAAGGAAAAGACTTGTTCTTTCCTTAGTGAACCCCAAGATCATCTACAAGGACATTCGCGACATATTTTTGGATTGTCTATTGCACGTTAGACTATGGAAACGAAATCGTTTGCTCGGCTACATGCATTCTAGTATAGCATTCGGATGGTTCATGCTAATTGTCTTGGGGCATATTGAAGTGCTTCTTTTCTTCCCTCAAAGGTTACACTATCTATATTATCCGATTTTCTTTAATTATTTTGTCGCCGAGACAGGTACTTCGCAGATTCATTCTGTGATGTTTTTCTTACTAGACTTTTTCTTGCTGGTTGTTCTTAGCGGCATTGCCCTTGCTATGTTTAAGAGGGTACATTCGCTAGTGTTTGGCATGCGCAGAACAGCGCAGCCTTCTTTTATAAACCGTATAGGAATGTATGCCTTATGGTCTATATTCCCTTTGAGATTATTGGCCGAAAGCTTTACTGCCCATCTTAGTGGAGGTTCTTTTTTGATACTTCCCGCTAACTGGATTATCCGACAGCTTTTCGGAAATGATCCTAATGCCATCTTCTTTTGGTGGGCTTATTCAATAGCGTTGGCTGTTTTTTTCTTTGTACTGCCTTTTTCGAGATATATGCATATTCCGGCCGAGATGTTTTTAATCCCACTCAGAAATGCCGGTATTAAACTGTCAAATGCCCGCCGGGGATTTGCTAAAGTTCAGGTGCTTTCATGTCCGAATTGTGGAGTATGTATTGATGCCTGCCCTATGAGTGCTGATAAGGCGAATATCAAGGACGCTACAGTTTATTTGACCCGACAATTAAGGTGTAGAAATGAGCAAAGAATTGCAGAAATAAGCGACAAATGTCTTCTATGCGGAAAATG
>JAEEGI010019059.1_pt1 | contig 13867 bp, 8 predicted proteins | sample 8958751 | NCBI WGS metagenome assembly JAEEGI01 (sample SAMN16246545, study PRJNA631951) | gut metagenome | biome: gut microbiome; feature: rumen; material: KS-attached | host: Bos | place: Iran: Karaj | collected 2018-10
TGCCCGGAGCATCTGCTCGTGTCTTGCCTTGTGGGCGGCATATTTCTCTTCAAAGTTTTCGAGGATATCCCCTACCCTGAGTCCGTTGCGCGACACCTTGTCGGTGTAGGTCGGTCCGATACCTTTTCCTGTGGTACCTACTTTGTTCTTACCTTTAGCTGCCTCGTAAGCCGCATCGAGGATGCGGTGGGTAGGCATGATGAGGTGGGCTTTCTTGGAGATGTGGAGCCTTGACTTGAGGTCATGCCCGCTTTTCTCGAGCTCGCGCGCCTCGTCCATGAAGAGGTCGGGGGCGAGCACCACACCGTTGCCGATGATATTGATTTTGTTGCCCTGGAAAATTCCTGACGGAATGGACCTAAGCACATATTTCTGTCTTTCAAACTCGAGCGTGTGTCCTGCATTCGGTCCACCCTGGAACCTTGCCACGACATCATACTTAGGTGTGAGCACGTCAACCACCTTTCCTTTACCTTCATCTCCCCACTGGAGACCTAAGAGAACATCCACTTTCATACGCGAATTAATGCGAATTATTATATTTAAAAACGACGAATTAACACGAATTTTACGAATTATTTTTTTTGAGCATTGCCTTTTTCTTGGCTTCCGCCTCTTCGAATTTCTTTCTCATCCTGGTGGCTTTCGACTGGCAAGAGGAACAGATGCCGTAGATGGATGTGACGATTTGCTCAGGATGGAAACGGCGGTATTTGATGTTGTTGAAGGCGTAGGTGACGTTGGGCGCCTGAATGCGAGTGACTTTTCCACAACGTGTGCAGATGGTCTTGAAGTAATCGCGTTCACCGAAGCATGCCTCGTACTTGACCGCTGTGCCTTCCTCGTGCTTGATGAGAAGTCCGAGGGAATAGAAGAGCTCCACATTATTGTAGATGGTGGCTCTGCTGACGCGGAAGGACTCCGACATGATGTCATAGACCTCATCCGCCGAGTGCATCCCTCCTTTTTTGTAGAAGAGCTCGAGAATGGCGTTGCGCTCGGGTGTGTTCCGCATCCGGTTCTCCTTGATATACCTGGCGAGAATGAGCTTTACCGCCTCCAAAATCTCTTCCTGTTCCATATTGAGATAAGCAACGACAAAAACCTTGCAAAATTAACGAAAAAATTTGTAATAGCCACGCATTTGGCAGGTTATCCTTCGATTCTGTCCAAAATTTTTGTCGCCACGGTCCTCAAATGGGTGTTATCGGCCTGTGCCGCCGTCAAGGCCTGGTCGTGGAGTTCGTCTTTTGCCCTCGGATTGAGACGTCCGGTTCGGATGAGGTGGAGGATGGTGTAGAAGCCCGTGATTTGCTTCATCTCCCGTTCATCGGCAATCCACCTGAAGGCGGCTTGGGAGGCAGCTGGGATTTTTGAGAAGAGGTAGAGGGCAGCGAGCTGTGCGATTTCCACGGTCCTGATGTCGTCGGTCCAGAGGTCAGCAAGATCAGGCTCCATGAGCTGGCTGGGATAGAGCATGGTGGCGAGTATGCGGCATTCCCTGACCGATTCTTTCCAGAGCTGCTGTGCGAGGCTTTGCAGCTGCTGCTGAGGGTTTTGGTCCTTCGGCAGCATGTTGGTTGCGATGTCGTTGGCAATGGCTTGGATCCGCGGTATTTCGATGCCGAAATTGAGCCGATAATCGGCAGTCATGCCGGCGTCACGCATCATTTTTGATGCGACGCCGTTCATGTTGGCACGAAGTTCGGCCTTGATTTCTTGGATGAGCACTTTTTGAAAAATTAGGAATTAGGAATTAGGAATTAGGAATAATTTGCCATCCGGGTGGTTGTTTTTTTTGCCATCCGGGTGGTTGTTTTTTTTGCCATCCGGGTGGTTGTTTTTTTTTGCCATCCGGGTGGGTTTTGGCCATCCGGGTGGTTGCTTTTTTGGGTGTTCGGATGGGGGTTCACTCGTTGATGAGAGGGAGGGGTGCATATTGCTGAGAATAGCGTAGCATTTGGTGTGCGTAGGATTCGTCGTAAGAGACTTTGACGTCGGTGATGTTTCCCTGGGCATCGCACACGGCTGTGTAAACCGGGTTGATGAAACCCTTATACGGTGCGAGGTTGAGTTTCTCGTAGCGTTCGAGCACCTCCTTGTGGAGTTGTGGGTCGATTTTCACGCCGTATCCCTCGACGAGTGCCTGAGCCCCTTTGAAGTCGCCCGTGCTCTTCACACGCTGGATTTCTGCGAGGAGCTGTCCGAAGAGGTTGCGGAGTTTCTCGTAGTCGTTGATCTGGACGTAGGTCTTTCCGTTTTTCTTGACCAGCTCCACCACGTTGTCCTTTTTTCCCTTCTCATAGCACCAGTTGGCGATGAGTGCGCGGTTGCGCATGTGTGCCTCCTCGATGTCGTTGCCGAGCTGGATACGCATGAGCTGGGTCATGAGTCCGTTCATCATATAGGTGTAGTACTGTGCCTTATATGCTTCCATGTTCGGTGTGAGTCCGAGTTCCACCATCTTCGGGTCTGCCACATAGTAGAGTCCGAAAAGGTCGGCACGTGCCTCCTCGATGGTGGACCCGTAGGCTTTGAGACTGTCGCCATCGACTCCGTCGAGCAGTCGTCCGCTTCCATGTCCGAGGCATTCGTGGAGGTCGGTGTGAAGGTCGTCGGTGATGTCGGCATATTGGTCAACCAGTTGGAGCACCTGCTTGTCGATGATGAACTCATCGCGGAATCCGTTGCCTTTGGCTGCGAGATTATAGGCCTCTGTGAGGTTTCCGATAGTGACGGACTTGGAACCGTGCTCCTTGCGCACCCAGTCGCTGTTAGGCAGGTTGATGCCGATGGCGGTTGACGGATAGAGGTCGCCTCCGAGAATGGCCGCTGTGATGACCTTGGCACTGATTCCCTTCACCTTCTCCTTCTTGAAGCGGCTGTCAACCGGTGAGTGGTCCTCAAACCACTGAGCGTTGGCGCTGAGCGTCTCGGTGCGCTTGGTCGCCTCCATGTCCTTGAAGTTGACGATGCTCTCCCAGGATGCCTTCAGTCCGAGCGGGTCGCCATAGCTCTCGGTGAATCCGTTGACGAAATCCACCTGCGGAGCGGTGTTTCCCGCCCAGAGGATGGTGTATTCATCGAAAGTGTGGAGGTCGCCCGTCCGATAGAATTCCACCAGTTTATCGATGACCGCCTGCTGTTCGGCATCCTCGGCAAACGGTCTTGCTTTGGTAAGGCAATCGACGATGTGCGTGATGGCCTTTCCATAGAGTCCGTCGGTTTTCCACACCCTCTCCTGTATTTTTCCGTTTTTCTTAACCAGTCGGCTGTTGAGTCCGAACATGACCGGATGGGGGTCAGCGGGGTTCTTCATGTTGCCGTAGAACTCCTCTGCCTCCTGCTGGTTGACACCGTCGTAGTAGTTGCTGGCAGAAGTGAGAATCAGGTCTTGTCCCTCAGCAAGGTTAACCCTTTTCTGCATGAGGTTGGGGTTGAAAATGACCTCAGCGATTTCGTTGAGTTGTTTTTGGTAAGGTTTGAGCATCTTGTCCTCGTTCATCACCCTCTCCGCCTCTTTCTCGAACCAAGCCCTTGAGAATTCAGGCACAAACTTCTCGCATCCATAGTGATGGTGTATGCCGTTGGAGAACCAGAGGCGCTTGAGATAGACCTCGAAAGCGGTGAAGTCCTTGCTGTTCCTGTCGCCCTTGAAGGTGGTGTAGATATCCTCCATGATTCTTCTGATGCGGAGGTTGTACTTTCCGTTTTGGTCGAACAGGATATCACGTCCCCAGAGCGCCGCTTCCTGCAGGTGATAAATGAAGGTTTTCTGCTTGAGCGAGAGTTGGTCGAAACCCTTGACCTGGTAGCGTAGCATCTGCAGGTCGGCGAATCGCTCGTTGTTATACTCAAAATTGTCGTTTTGTGCGGTGGCTTTTTCTGCTCCCGCAGCAAGAATCGCACTGATTGCCATTATTTTCATTATTTTTCTCATAGTTTCTTTAATTGCTCCTGCAAATTTACATAAAAATATTTATTTTTCCTGTAGGATTAAATTCTATTTTTATGGGAGAGGATGGGAGTTATGGGAGCCATGCGGAAGGTAGGAAACAAAAAAAAACTGCAGGAGTTGCCTGCAGTTTTTTTATCACTTTATGATTTTGGTGGTTTTGACTGTTCCGTTGGATAGGATTTGTCGGCGGATGGTGATGACGCCTTGTGCAGGCTGGGAAATTTTCCGTCCGCTGATGTCAAAGAAATCGGTTCGGATGACGTCCGCCTCTCCAGCCTCGATGGTGTTGATGGCCGTGGAATGCTGGTAGAAGTCGATCACGCCGTCGTGGATGTAGAACTTCATTCGGTTGTTTTTGTCACCTCCCGAAGTGTAAGGGAGCACATATTCATCGTAGCCTTTCTCCTTTGACACTACAGAGCAATAATAGTCGCCTTCAGGAATGTCGGCCGGCACTAAGCACTTGACAAGTCCGAACGGATTCTTTCCGTAATTGCTGCTGAGGGTGACGGTGAGGTTATCCGATGGCACGGATATCTCCTGCACCAATTTTCCTGTGACATCATAGAGATTGATGCCGATGGTGTAGGTGGCTGCATAGGTTCCGTGGTTGTAGATGGCACCGATTTTGAGGTTGAAATTGCTTCCAAGCTTGGCGCTTGTGCCTTTAGCCGCAGAGAGCGAGTCGGTCATCCACATCCGAAACTGCTTGCGCTGCGTATGTTCCTCGTTTTCGTCGGGTATGATGCCCACCACCATCTCCTGACGCTGCGAGAAGGTGTATCCTCCCGGATTGAGTAGCGTGATGTCGTAATACCCGTTGTTGTCGCCGTTCCATCCCCAGTTGACGTGGACGATGTGGTTGGAGTCATATCCGTCGATGACGAATGCATGTCCCGCCGCATCAGGACCGCCTCCCGAGGACGAAGCGCCGGCATAGAGCACCGGCCTTCTGGCGTCGAGCTCAGCAAAGAGGATGTCGTTCCATTCCTCCTGAGAATCCATGGCTTCCCTCATGAGGAGGGTGATGGACTCCGCATTATATTTGAAATGCTGTGAGAGGGCGTTGTAGGCATCGACGATGGTTGCTCCACTTCCTGTCTGGTCGTATTCCATATAGCATGCCACTCCGCAGTCGAAGCAAAGCTTTGCCACGTTCTTTCCCGCATCTTTCTTCCAGTCGAGCTGCGCAAACTTGTCTTTCATGATCGACCAGTCGTAGTTGCTCTCCGCGAAGTTGACGGTGATCATGGATTCCGACCCGCCATAGGTGATTTCCCCTTTTCCTGATGCAGGGAATTTCCAGTAGTTCATGATTTGTGACATGGCCGTTGCGACACATCCCACGGGCCACTGGTTAGGGCAATAGTAGTTGTATGGGCTTCCCTGTCCCCAAACCGTAGAGAGGAGTGGCTCCACAACCACATCGCCTGTGATGTCGCCCGGCACCCTCCTTGCAGGTGCTTCCGCCTCACCATTCCTGACCGCCTCCACATAGGCTGCATAAGCCCGGAGAAATTCGACGAGAGCCGGTGCCATTTCCGCCTCATCGGTGAACTGTCCTTTATCGGAGTATGCCACCATCTGCGGGAAGAGGTCATCACCAGCGATGATGGCGAATCCATTTCCTCCCGCATTGTTGAAGGCATAGTAGGCCGGGGACTCCACATCCGCCTGCAATGTTCTTCCTTTCACCTTTGCCTCAAGATTGAAGTCAACGGGTTGTGAAAGAGATGGATTCAAGCGGTTGAAGGCTTGGCTTGCGATGGCTCTTGCCTTGGCGCGGGAGATTGGAGCCGCTGCCAGAAATACCGGAGCGAAAGAGAGGATAATGAGCGTAATTGTTTTTTTCATAAGAAAGGAATAAGAGAATTTAAAGACAACTTGCATTTAGGTTCAATTGATGTTTACAACATGCGTACAGCATTGTACTTGGGTTTTTCAAGTCCCGTTGCACGACGCAAGATGCGTCGTCCCCATGTAATGTGAGCAGAGCGTCATGATGACATATGGTTAGATGGGGGTCTGCAAGTTTAAAAAAGCAGTATTTATTGTTGTTATAAAGTAAAGGTAAAAGCGGACGCACACTCACACAGTGTACGTCCGCAGTTATAGTTGGTTTATTGACTTAGAACTTAGCGAACGGCTGAATCATGTCCTTGACCGTCTTGGAGCTGTTGCGATGAGCCACGTGAGGTTTGCGATCCTTGACAGATGCGTTTCCTGTGATTGCGAACTGCTCAAATCCATAAGCAACCCATCCTGCTGACACACGGTAACCGATATTGAAGTAGAAGATAGCTTTCTCAGTGTCCACATATCCTGGGTCTTCATCATCGTAAATAGAAGCCCTATCGTAGCAAATCACGTCGCCATACTCTCCGTAGGTGTCGCCGAGGAAGAACGGATCGAAGCTGATGGTGTTGTCCTCATTCCAAGTGAAGATGAAGTCAACACCTCCACCCCAGTTCTCAATCTTCCATACTGCTGGATTCTGCTCGAGGTTGTAGAGTGTGAGTCCTGTGTCGTCGCCCTCATAGTATGCAGAATAAGTGAAGTCGCCGACATAGCGAGGAATCCAAGTCTCGGCCGGAGCTTCAGCAGTGGTGAATGATGAAACTTGAGTTCCGTAAACCACTTCAGAATTTGACGTCACGATATAAGGGCGTACATAATAAGTGGTTTCTGGTTCCAGCTCATCAAGAGGAATGGAAAGTTCCGTAGCCGCTTCATTCTCATAAATGTTGATATAGTCAGAGAACTCAGGATCGATGTCCAATTGCACACCCTGCTCAATCACGTTGGTCACATCGCTGCAAGTAAGTTGCAAAGTGGCGGTCTTATGTGTGATATCGGTGGCACCGGCAAAAGCGAACGTCGGAATGTCGAACGATTTGACATATTTGCTGTCGATATCCGCCTTGTCGTCCATGGTGTCGTTGCAGCTTGCCATGAGGGCAAGAGCTGCAAGACATCCTAATGATTTCAATATTATCTTTTTCATAATTGTTCAATTTAATGATTATCCAAAAAGCCGCTACCGATTAAGGGTTCTGATCCTCTTCAGAGATGAGGTCGTTCTCCTGGATTTCGTTCTGCGGAATCTGATAGGTCCATCTCACGTCCTGAGCTGGCACCACCTTGCGGGCACTCTCGAGGTGGTTGGTGCCATCGTAGGTGCGGTCGATACCCTTGTTGCAACGTTTGAGGTCGAAGAATCCGAAGCCTTCGCCCCAAAGTTCGATACGACGCTGGAGGAGTACATCCTCAACATCGACAGACGTCATGTTCCATCCTGGCTGGCGGTTAGCCATGAGTTCTTTCATCACCTTGGCTGCATCAGCACCTTTACCCTGGCGGGCAAGTGCCTCAGCCTCGATGAGCACCATCTCAGCCGCACGCATATAGATATAGTCCATGGTCCAGTCGCCCTTGTCGCCGAACTTGAGCGGAGCATACGGCATCTGTGCGCCTACAGACTTCTGAGTTGCGTTTCCTTCTGGTCCGTTGAAGAGCTGCTTGCGGTAGTCGTTGTCAGGAATCTGGCTGTAGAGACGTGCATCCATCACCTTCGTGCAGTAGCCAGCGCCAGAGTAACCAGGAGCGATAGCAGAGATATGTGAGAAGTAAGATGCGAATGTGGTCTCGGTGTCGGCCGTGTGGTTGAATCCCCACATCACGTCGGAAGCGAGCACATCCATGAATCCGTCCTTAAGTCCGGCTGCATCACGCTGTGTGTAGCCCTGACGTGCGGCATTGGCTGCCTTTGCTGCACCGTCCCAGTTCTGAACGAGGAGGTAGTAGCGTGCGAGGAGACCGTTAGCCACGTTCTGGTCGATGTAGTTCTTACCGTTTTCGCCTTCAGGACGCACATATCCTTCGCCGAGGAGCTCCACGGCGCGTGTGAGGTCCTTCTCGCACTGAGCGAGCACGTCCTTGACGGTGTTACGTCCCTTGAAGGCGGCGATTTCATCCAATGTGTAGCCGTCAGCCTGGGTGTACATGAGCGGCACGCCCGGTGCATCCTCAGCAATGTTTCCAGCCTCGTCGAGGTAATGGGTGAAGAGCTGCACGAGGTAGTAGTATGACATACCACGTATTGCGAGAGCCTGTCCAAGAAGTCCCTTCTCGTTCGGAGTCTCACCTCCATCAGGGTAGATGTTGATGATTTCGTTGGCCTTAGAGATGGCCGTATAGAAAGTACCCCAGTTGATATATACACGACGGTAGTTCCACATGCGGTTGTCGTGTTCATAGTCGTAGATGAAATAGTGGCTCGCCGTGAATGCGATGTCCTCAGTCATGCAGTCACCTGCAAGAAGCACAGACATGAATCCGAAATCGTCGTGGGAAGTGGAACCAGCACCACCGAACTCCACTAACCAGGACCAAATACCATTGAGGAAGATGTCCGGCTGTCTTCCGGCAGCCTCAGCCACTGCATCCGGCTCAAGCGCTTTCCTGTCCTCCGTGTCGAGGTAGTCGCCGCCACAAGAAACGAGTCCAGCAGCCAACAAGACACTGATAGATAAATATTTTAATGTTTTCATTGTTCTTATATTTTATGATTTATATTAGAATGACAGATTGATACCGAAAGAGTAAGAGCTGAGTGCAGAGTAGATACCATAGGCAGTAGCACCGCTGAATGACTGACGAGGGTCAAGTCCCTTACGCTTCGAGCGGAGCCAGATGTTGTCGCCAGAGAAGAACACACGGAGGTTGTCGATACCCCACTTGGTGGTGATGTACTTCGGCAGGGTGTAGCCGAGCGTGATGTTCTTGAGGCTGAAGTAGCTTGCCTTGGTAAGGAAATAGTCAGATGTTCCGTCGATTCCTGCCTCCTGAGACTCAGTGATAAGGATAGGAATGTTGGTGTCGGTGTGCGCCGGTGTCCAACGGTTGAAGAGATCCTTGTGGTATCCCTGTCCGAGGCTCTGCACACTGAGGAGCGCAGCATACTGGTTATCCACCACATATCCACCGAGCTGGAAAGCCGTAGCGATTGAGAGGTCGAAACCTTTCCATTCGAGTCCAGTGGAGAAACCACCGATGAGGTCAGGAATAGCCGACTTGTTGGTTCTGCGCTGCTTGGTGTCGGAAGTCTTGTTGACATAGCTGTCCCATTCGTCCTCCACCAGCTTGTAGTTGCCTTCGCCCAGTGCCTGTGCGTCAGCAGCAGAGATGCGGTTGCCTTCGAGGTCGTAGTAGTGGTCTGCATACTTGTTGTAGCGAGGAGCACCTGTCTGAGGGTCAACGCCTGCATACTCATAGAGGAAGAAGTCGTAGAGCGAGCCACCGATACGTCTCCAGTAAGAACCAGCCTGATATCCGTCAGGATAGAGTTCCTTTGGTTTGGAAGCCGGGAGACGTGTGAGCTTGTTCTTGTAGTGCATGAAGTTGAACTGAGCCCACCAGCGGAGATCCTTATTCTTGATGATGTCGCCGTTGATTGTGAGTTCAATACCGGTATTCTTCATGTCCATCTCGTTGCGCCAGATGTAGTTAGGCGTACCTTCTGAACGTGCGAGCGGGCTCTGATAGAGGAGGTCGTCAGTCTTCTTGATGAAGAAGTCGAACTCGATGTCGAGACGATTCCAGAATCCAGCCTCGAAACCGAGGTTGAAGTTCTTACTCTTCTCCCAAGTGAGGTCTGGGTTACCACGGAGCGACTTGCTGAAACCAGCACCTGCGTCGGAACGCACCACGTCGTACTGGTCAACGTAAGCGTGGATAAGACCGATGTTGTCGTTACCCTGTGTACCGTAGCTGACTTTGAGCTTGGCCTTGCTCACCCAGTTCACGTTCTTGAGCCATGGCTCTTCCTTGAGACGCCAGCTTGCACCAACAGCCCAGAACGTACCCCAACGGTTGTCCTTGGAGAAGATGGAGCTACCATCACGACGGATAGATGCGTTGAAGTAGTAACGGTCGAGATAGTTGTAGTCGCCACGGAGGAAATATGCATCGCGGGTGGTCTCGTAAGTGTAGCTATTGAGTCCCTGGTAGTTGTTTGCGTTGGCAAACTCAGGGTTGCTCCAGTCCACGAATCCAGCCATAGAGCCAGTGAGGTATTTCACATCATCTTTCTGGTTCTCATGACCGAGCTGGAAGTGGAGAGCATGGTCGCCGTAAGTGTGGTTCCACTCGAGGAGCTGCTGTGCGTCGAGAGAAGCGGTGCGGCTGTTGGTCTTGTATCCACGTCCACCCACTGTGAGGGCGTCGCCACCCATAGGGGTCATGAAGTCAGTAGTCCAGATGTTACGTGTGTCGTAACCAATGTTGGCGAGGAACTTGAAGTCCTTGAGGAAGTTAGCCTCGAAGTATCCACGAGTGGTGATGTAGTCTCTTGTGACGTTGTAGATATCCTCAGCAGTGGTTGCATACGGGTTGGCCTCAGAAGAATATGGGCGGAGGTACTCGCGTCCGAAGTCATACTTCTGCTTGCCGTTCTCGTCGAGCCAAGGGGTTCCATCCTCATGATAGAGATAGATTGGATAGATTGGTGCGAGACCCTGAGCGAAATAGAAGAGGTTTCCGTAGCGGTTGGTACCTTCATTACGCTGTGCATCAGACTCTGTGCGGGTGTAAGCCACGCTACCACCGACCTTGATATACTGACCAATCATCTGGTCGAGTTTGATTTTTCCGTTGTAACGTTTGAAGTCAGAGTTCTTCACATAACCCTTATCGCCGAGGTAGCCGAGAGAGGCATAGACCTTAGTGATGTCGTTACCTGCCGACACGTTGGCGGTGTATTCCTGACGGAGTCCGTTGGAGAACGGCTCTTTGAGCCAGTCGTCACCCCACTTGTAGGTCTTGGCGTTCGGGTTGAGCTTGCCGGTGAGCGGGTCGATAAGCTGATTGTCGGCCACCCCTGCAAACTTGTTGTATTTGAGGTATTTTGAGATGAGGTTCTCAGCCACATACTGGTTGGCGTATGCATATCCCTGTCCGCCATTGATGGCAAGCTGGTTGCGGATAGCCTCGTATGCGAGTTCGTAGTACTCACCTGCATCGGTCACGATGTCGTAGAACGGCACACCCTTGGCGTTCCAACCAAGCTTAGCGCTGAAGTCCACGCGAGCCTTACCTGTACGTCCACTCTTGGTGGTCACCATGATCACACCGTTTGCACCACGGCTACCATACATAGAGTTGGCGGCAGCATCCTTAAGGATGGTGAGGGACTCGATATCCTGAGTTGGGATAGAGCTGAGCGCTCCGGTGTAAGGCACACCGTCGAGTACGATGAGAGGTTCCTGGCTTGCGCTGATGGAACCGATACCACGGATACGGATAGAAGACTCAGAACCTGGCTGACCCGAAGCTGAAGCGGTGTAAACACCAGCCACAGAACCTTCGAGTGCTTTCGACACGTTAGAGATGTTGAGGTTCTCGAGCGACTCTCCCTTCACCGTAGAAGCTGCACCTGTGAAGGCAGCCTTCTTCTGCGATCCGTAAGCTACCACGAGCACCTCGTCGAGTGCTGCGTCAGTAGATTCCATACGGATGAGGAGGTTAGGTTTCACAGCCACTTCCGTTTCTTTAAGTCCCAGATAGGACACACGGAGTTTAGCTGAGCTTGGTACATTCTTCAAAGAGAAGTTACCGTTCAGGTCGGTCTGCACACCGGTTTGTGTGCCCACGACAAGAACAGCTGCTCCCACAACAGGATCGCCCGTGTCGGACTCAATGACCTTACCAGTCACATTAGTCTGGGCGAATGCCATACCCACAGACATAAAGCATAGGGTAAGAATCAAGCATAATTTTTTTCCCATTCTTTTTAGTTTTAGTTAATAATTGAATTAGTATTTTCTTATCTTGTGTTTCATCTCATCTTTCTCAAATGTGTCTTCCTCTCATTCCTCCGCGCACATTTCCCTGAAAACTGACACCTTATTATATTTAAATAATAAATTCTCCGATACAGACCGATTGAATGTCGCATACCACAGAAACCTGTCAGGTTAAAGAGAAATTAAATCTTCAGATTTCGTAACAAACCGTTATTTTTCCACCCTTAAAATTAAGGGATTTTTAGTTTATCTTGCAAATATATAAAAAAAACTTTTATAAAACTAATTTTTTATTAAAATTTGTAAAAAAACGGTCGTTTTGGGAGTGTTTTCCGATTTTTTGTTTCATTTTGCACCACTTTAAGAACAAATCCCAAACAAAATGGATATTTTCAACATATTTATTCAAAAAGACAATAAAAACAGGCTTATGAAAAACAAAATGCAATTTATCATCCACAAAAACGAAAGCATTCAAGAAATGTCCAGCGGTCATGCTTCGCAACATTCTGACATCTACAGAAAAGAAATGACATTATCCGACCTTCTGCATGAATATCAGGAAAAGAAGAGACGGGCACATCGGAGTGAATCTACAATCCGCAACATCAAGAACACACTGGAACATCTACAATTCTATGATGGTGGCAATATTTCCCTTGTTGACGTGGATCGGGATTACCTCACTGGCTTTATCAGTTACTTGAGCCATGACGCTACAGAGAAACGTCATGGAGGGCATAAAAGAATAAAAAGAAGCACGTCAAAACTTTATGCCGGAATCCTGTCCAGCTGTCTTCTGATGGCTTGCAGAGAACATTATCTTCAGTTCAATCCATGGAAAGAAATCGATTCAGACATGAGACGTGAGTTCTCCCATCTGGGCCAGAACAGCCGGCATTATCTGACAACTGACGAAATAGCCATGTTGATGAAGACTCCCATGAAAAACTCCGCCATCAAGAACGCCTTCCTATTCGCTTGCTTCACTGGATTGCGGATTTCAGACATCAGCCGTCTGCAGTGGTCAAATATTATAGAACAGAAGGGTGCTCTTTATCTAACCTTTGAGATGCAGAAGACAAGACTCCCGCTGACGATTAAGTTGAACCAGAGCGCCATCAGCTGTCTGCCCCCGCAAAAAAAGAATGAAAAGGTGTTCGACCTGCCTCGGCATTTAGGGAGCGTGAATTACAGAATAAAAACTTGGGCGAGAAAAGCCGGCATTAACAAAAACATTTCATTCCACACGTCAAGACACACCTTTGCTACCTTGGAGCTGACATTGGGAGCCGACTTGTACGTTGTCAGCAAGCTTCTTGGGCACACAAACATCCAGACCACCCAAATATATGCAGACATTATTGACAAGAAACGGGATGAAGCCATCGACTTAATAGACACCGTCTTTTGAAAACATCCATGATATTATTAATAAACTTATACAGAGAATCAAGAATCCACTCCCATTTTTTAAGTTATTAACTAAAACTAAAAAGAATGGGAAAAAAATTATGCTTGATGCTTACCCTCTGTCTGCTGTCAGTGGGTATGTCATTCGCCCAGAAAACAGTCACAGGTAGTGTCATAGACAATGAGACTGGGGAGCCCATCTATGGTGCTACCGTGAAGGTGGACGGGACGAGTATTGGGACTACAACCAACATTGATGGCGAGTTTACCTTGCAGAATGTCCCAAACACAGCACGTACTTTGAAAGTGACCTACGTAGGTATGAAGGATATGCAATTGGACATCAAACCTAAGATGCGTATCCACATGGATGCAAGAGAGACCCAGACCGACGAAGTGATTGTCGTGGCTTTCGGAACAGCCAAGAAATCCGCTTTTACTGGTTCCGCCAAAGTGGTGAAATCCGATGAGATAGAGAAAAAACAGGTGACCAATGTGTTGGATGCCTTGAATGGTAAGAGTGCTGGTATTCAGCTCTTCAACGCATCCGGTGCTCCAGGGGCAACTTCTCCAAGCATGTATATCCGCGGCATCAGTTCAGTCTCTTCTGGCAACGCCCCATTGATCATTGTGGACGGTGCTCCGTTTGCCGGAGACTTAAACACCATCAACTCAAGCGACATTGAATCAATGA
>JAEEGI010019063.1_pt1 | contig 13866 bp, 6 predicted proteins | sample 8958751 | NCBI WGS metagenome assembly JAEEGI01 (sample SAMN16246545, study PRJNA631951) | gut metagenome | biome: gut microbiome; feature: rumen; material: KS-attached | host: Bos | place: Iran: Karaj | collected 2018-10
CATTAATTTCTTCAAGACCAAGTAATGTATTCATATAATTTTTCACTATTGTATATACAGCGATTATACCACTAATATCTTTTTCTTCTATATATTCATAATCGTTAATTTTTTTAACAGTATTATTTGTAATAAATTTATTTAAATAAATTACTTCTTCTTCACATTTTTTGTAATATTCTTTTATTTCTTTTTCTTTTTCTTCATTATTTTCTATATTATTATCAAAAATTATTGATTGAGATCCATTAATATTATTTTTATCATAAAAATATTTTACATATTTATAGATTTTATTAAATTGACTACCATATATTAATCTTGTAAAAGGGGATTTTACATATATTTCTTTTTCTTTTTTTTCTTGTTGTTCTTCTACTACACTTAATATATCACTTAATTCTTTTACTTTATCACCTTCTTTTTTATATTTTTTTGATTTCACAACATATTTTTCTTCAAATATAAACTCTCTGGATCTTTCACCAGATTGAGAAACCTTTAAATTCTCTGGATTATCTTTTCTGAGAAGACTAATTTCAATATGATTATAGACATTTTCATCATAACCTTTATTTATAATATTTGTTAATTTATTAATAATTTTTTCTACTTCTTCAATTATTTCAATAACTTTTTTCTTTACCTCTGTTTTTTTTTGAGATTCTTCTTTTTTAATTAAAAGAAGTAAATCTTTAAATCTTTTAATTTCTTCAAAATTATCTTTAACTATTTTATCTTTTATTTTCTTTTCTTCATTTTTATTTTCTTCTTTATTATCTTTTTCATCATTATCTTCGTCATTTGGAATTTGTGTAATAACAATACATTTATATCCTTTGTTTAGTTCATATTCTATATTAAATTTACCATTTTGTGAAATTACATCAAATTTTTGTTCTGCAAATACATTTTTATTTAATTTTTTATTAAATATTTCAATTAAATCATTTGTTTTATCAGATAAATTTTTAATTTTTTTTAATAATTTTTCTTTTTCATTTTTTGTTGGATATAACTGAGAAATAAGAGATGAATATTCTTGAACAAAAGAATCAAGATTAGAAATCTTTTTTAAACCATCCTTTAAATTAATTAAGTCTTCTAAATCATTTATATCATTTACAGTTACTACTTGACTTTGTGAAGGATCTATTAATTCTTGAAGACTCATGATATCATTATTATCTTTTTCTTTTATAAATTTTAAAAGTTTTTCATTTGAAAGTAATTGATTAAAAATTTTTTCATAATCTTGTTTTTCCAAAAATAGAGCTTTATCCCATTTAATAATAATATCTTTTATTGCATCAAAATTAGGAAGTACTTTTGATTCTCTTAGTTTACTTCTTAATTTTTCACATTCATCTTTAAAATTATTTGAATTTTGAAAAATGTTATTAAATTTTTCAAAACTTTTCATAAAATCATTAAATTCTGATTTTCTATAAAAGAAAAATATTTTTTCAATTGTATTATTTGTTTTATCTTCCAATAATAAATTAAGTAAATCACTATTATTGCCTTCTAAATTTGATATAACTTGTATATTTTCTTTTAACTCATCAAATGTATTAAAAGAATTTGAAACTATATTAAGTATTTCTTCATCATCATTCTCAATTTCTTTATTTTTAATAATTTCAAAAAATTGATTATAATTTTGTATAGTATGAAGTAAATTTTTATCTGGATCATCTTTAGAATTATTTTTTAAATAATTAAAGATAGACATAAATACTTTTGATTTTGTAAATTCCATTATTTTCTTACCAACTCTTTTTAATATATCATAATCAGGTGCTTGTTCTTTTAATTGTTCAAAATCTTTTAAATTTTTTTCTGAAATAGTTTTTTTTACTTTTTGATATTCTTCTATTCTTTTATTTTTCACAAAAAAAAAATTTAAATAGTTTGAATTATTATAAATATTTTGTTGAATATCTAATGCTTTTTCAATTGTTTCTATCAGTTCAGGCTTTATTTCATTAATTTTTGGTTTGTCTTCCTCTCTAAAAAAAATTAATTTTAATCTTGAGTCTAAGATATTTTTTTTATTTAATTCAAAAATTTTCTCACATTCATCTATTCTAAAATTTTTATCAATAAAATTATTTTTCATTTCTTTCAACAATTTTAGAGTCTCTTTTCCATATCCTTCATTTGTAAATTCAGTGTTTTCAAAATGACCATCTTCGATAAATTTTCCTAATATTATAAGTGATTTACAATCTTCATCTTGTAAAAAATCACTTTTTTGAGGAATAGGGATTAAAAATTTTTGACTTTTTAAATCTTTTTGTGTTAAAATATATTTTAAGTAAGTTTTATTTTTTATTTTAGTTAATAAAACATCAATTTTGTTTTTGTTAAGACTATTTTCAAATAAGTAATTTATTATATCATTATTTATATCTTTATATTTTATTATATTTTCATTTAAAATTGTAGTTAAAATATCTAAAACATGATTAAAAGGTAATTTTGTTCTGATTGTTAAAATTAACTCTTTTATTTGATTGGATCCTATTCCTATAGAGAGCATAAATTTAATAATATTATATAAATATTTCCCTTCATATTCTTTATAATTTTTAAATATATTTCCAATACTCTCAATGATTGTCTTAATTATTTCTTCAAATCTATTTTTTTCTTCTTTTTTTTTTAAGTTATAATCAAAATTAAATAATTTAAGAGTATTTTCTAACACCCTTAAACTGGCAGATGTTATAATTAAAAAACTTTGTTCTAAAAAATAATTCTGTTCTTCATATAATTCATTTAATTTGCAATTTTTAAATTCTTTAATAACTTCATCGGATAAATCTTCTATGTCAAAATAATTTGATAAATTCAAATTTATTTTTCTTTTCATCCAATCAAGGTTTGAAGTTAAATTTTTTTGAATAATTTTACAAATTTCAAGATTAGTTAAATTTGAATTACCAATAATATTTTTTATTACCTCATTAATTGAACTAATCAAATTTTCTTTATCATCAATTACATCTTTTAATAGAAGTAAATTATTTAAATTGTATTCGGATGTGAATTTTGAACAATAATCCTGCCAAATCTTTTTATTTATTGAAAATGAATTAAATTTTTTTTTTATTTCTTTATATCTTTTAATTATTAATTCTATGTTGTCTTCATTAGTTATTTCATAATATCTCTTTGAAAAATCAAAATTAAAGTTATTTGGATTCTTAATTAAAAGAAAATATAAAAAAATAAAATCTGAAAAATATTTACACCGTTTTATAATTTCATATACTTTCTCTTTTTTATTAGATGTTTCTATTTTTTTCCCGATTTTTTTTTCAATATATAATTCCTCAACTTTTTGAATTTGATTTATATCATAATTTATAGATATTTTATCATTTTTATTATTATGATAATATTGTTTAAATTTATCTTCAAATGATAAGCACATATAAATAATTATTAAAGCCCTTTTTTTACCTTTGTCTTCGTTGATTTGCAAATTTAAATTTTTATTTTGTGTAAAATATTCAATTAATTCAATATAATTTTTCTCAGAATTTTGTAACATTTTAATATCAAAATTATCGAATTGAGAACATTGTGATAAATAAACAAAAAGTTTGTTTGATAGTTTTTCATTGTTTTTATAATATTCAAGGGTATCAAGGAATATAAGAAAATTCAAATTATTTGAACATAATTTTACACAATCTTCATAAAAAATTTCTTTTAACTTTGGAGAAGCAGATGATAACATTTCAACAAATTGTTTATAAGATTTATATTTTTCATATAAAGACATTTCAATGATTGAAAATATTTTTGGCCAATCATTATAATGAAAAATTTGATCAAAATTTATATTATTTAGATTAAAAGATTTAGGTCCTAAAGTTAATGTAATCTGTATTTTTTGATTCTTTTTGAAATAATAGATTCTAGTAGTATAATTTTCATTATTTTCTTTCCTTAAATCTTTAAAATCTGGTATAATTTCTTCTCTCTTTGGAGTATCCCAACAAACACTAAAATTTATTTGTTTATCATCATCTTTTCTCCTAATTATATAATAAAGCAATTCTTCTGGGTTTTCATTTATTTTCATTTTTATAATGAGATTAATAAAGAATAATTAATTAATGATTTTATATTAATAATATTAATTCATTTAAGAAAGTATTTGGATAATATTTCTTCTTTTTTAATATAATTTTTTTATTTTTCATTCTTAATATTTCAAATCTTTCAAAGATTAAAAAAAATATACAGTAAAATCAACAAAATTCAAATAATATTTATAAATAACTTAACTACAATCAATATTTTTGGATTTTTATTTGAAATAATATAAAAAAAGAAATATAAAACAATAACTCTTTTTCAATATAAAACATTAATTGTTTAAAATTTCAAATTAAAATAATGATATATTCATTAATTTTTTTAATTTCAAATAATTTTACCATTTGTTATTTGATTCTTTTTTCTACAAATTAAATATTTTATAAATAAAAAATAGATATGAAAAAAATAATAATTAAAAACCTTAGCATTAATATCAAAAAATATTTAATTCATCTAAAAAGGTCAAATATGTAAATATTAATCTCCTATTTTAGAAATAATGAATAAAAAAAATTGAGCAAAAAGAGATAAAAAGAATAAACTGAATAACAAGAAAACTTAAATAGAAAGGAAAACATTCAATTATTTCAAGAAAAAAAAATTATGAAAAAAATAGTTGAAAAAAGGTAAATATTCATTATAAAGAGAATTAATATTATTTTATTATATATTCTTTTAAAAAACAATTCTATATTATAAAAATAATAATATAACTACCTAATCATCTAAATTAATTTGGAAAAAATAAAATTCATTGCTTGTGAATAATTCCCCAAAAAATGATTATAATATAATTAAGAAAATTATGATGATTATAATATTGCCTATTATTTAGAATGGTTTTAAAATTTTTCTTTTTTGGAGAAAAATGATTAATAATAGATAATACATTTTGGAAAATATAGCTTTTAATCATCTTAAAAATATTATAGTATTTTTTTCACTTTTGTTTTCAAAATAATTGTTTTTAGTCACAACATCATTTTGAAATGTAGATTATTCATAAAGAAATAGAAAATAAATAAATGAGGAAATATAAACACTAAAAATTCTAGATTAAAAAAAGAAAAAAAAGAATGAATATTATTGAATTAAAAAAGAAAAAAACCAAAGAATTAAGAAAGAAAAGATATTTGTTTAGGAATAACAAATATTTAAAAAAGACAATATAAAAAATGGAGAAATAAATATAAATATTTTAAAATTTTCGAGTTAAAAAGAAAAATCTAAATTTGTAGAACTTAAAATTAATTTGTTTTTGATATTTAGAATAAGATAAATTTAATTATATAGTATGATGAAGTTAAAACAAGTTATTTTTAACGAACACAAAAAAATAGTAAAAAATCGATTTCCTAAAATAAAAAATATATAAATATAAATATTTTATTTTTTAACATTACCTTTAGGTTCATCTTTCTTTTTTTTTAATCCAAGAATATTTTCATCAAAATTTAACAAACCTTGAACATATCCTTCATCACTTTTTCTTTCATTAAAAATACATTTATTATTCCAAAATTTATTAGGATCCAAAGTTTTAACATTTAAATCTAAAGTAGCATAAAAATTATCATCACCTTTTTTAACAGTTTTTTTCAATCTAACTTTATGTGTACTTCCAACAACAATACCTTCCATTTTAAAAAAATCAGGAGAATATTCAACAGAATTATAAATTTTATCTCCAGGATTATAAATATCAAAAAAATTTCTTTGTTGACTCAAACTTAAAATTCTCCCTTTCCTAGTCATTAAATCTTCAACTAAAAAATCTTTAGTTTCATCAAATTTATATCCATGTTTCATTGATTGAAATAAAGGAATTTCTTTTCCAATTCCAATTTGTTCTGGTGGTCTCATTGAAATATTTTTCATATATATTTTTGGTTCTGTATAATGAGGTTCTATATATCTTTTTCCTGCTTTTGATATTTTTAAATCTGAAGAAAAAGGAGGTAAAATTTTTTTTGTTGGTCTGAATTGAAATTCTGGAGATGGCTTTACATCTACATGTTTTATTCTTGGTTTTTCATTTTCTGTATTTTTTATTCTTATAGGCTTTAATATTAGTTTTGAACCTTTCCAGTGACTTGAACGAATTCCAGGCCATTCACCACTTTTATATGCTGGAACTCCGTCATTGTATGTATAGTTTTTTTGAGGGATAACTTCCAATTCCATTTTTTTTTTGTTTTTTAAAAGGAGTTTTTGTTTAAAAAATTAATATTTTTACATTTAATTTATTTTATCTTAAATTTTTATTTGATTGTTAATTATAGAAGTTCCAATTTTTTTTCCAAAATTTTATGTGAAAAGAAATGTATAAAAAGGAAATATAATAGCACATTTTAAATGATGAAGAAGATGATAGTTATTTAAATTTAGGATATTAAAGTCTTTAAAATTATAATCTATAAGTGTTTTTTTATATAATTTTTCTAGAATTTTGATTTTAAAAATCTGTGAGGAGGATTATGTATAATATAAAGAGAAGATTAAAGTTTCTTTGGTTTTGACTAATTTATGAAAGAAAATTATTGGTTAAAAAATGAAAATTGAAAGAATACTATTTTTTGGCTTTCATTTCAAATCTTTGTAATAAATGGTTAATTATTTGGTTTTTTTTTAATTTTCTGTTTTTTAATGTTTGATTGAGAGTTTTAACTTTTTTTTAAATTTTTTAAGATGATTTTATTCAGTCATGATATTTTAATTTTTAAATTTCAAATTATATTTTATATTTTCAAACATTTTTCCTAAATATTTACTTAACTTATTTTAATTGATATTTATTTTGTTTTTTTTTATTTTTCTTTTTATTAATTATTTTTATATCATTTTTCAATTTATTATTTTTGATTTTAAGGGTAAAAGATTAAAAAGACAAACCTATTTTTCTGAATGATAATTCTGAAAGAAAATTCATTTTTTGACATTGATTTTTGAAATAAGAAAGAAAAACTTTATATTAAAAAATTTAATCAAATAACTTATAATATAAAATACCAAATAAAAAATATGTCTAAAGAAAAATGAGAAAATAAATAAAAAAAAATAATTATCTTTTATCTATTTTATTTCTCTATATTCAAATTTAATAACTCTAACATTGTCTCTTAAAATAGTACTTAAACATAAACAGAAAGAATTTCTTTAATCACATTTAAAAGCTTTGAAAATTTTTAAATTTTTTATTAATTTATTATTCATACATATACATCTTAAATTTGTCTTAATATTATATTCATATATTCTAATAAAATTATACAATAATTAATTTTCTTTTGAATTTCACTTTTTAAAGTAGATTATAATGTAATGAGATTTATTTATCACTGAAAAAACAAGTTATTGATAAAAAACTCTTTAAAATTATTGTGAAATCCATCAAAAAAAAGTTTATGAATTTAATTAAAATCTTTTGTTTTAATTTTTTTGTTTAATTAATCATTGAATTTTCATTGATGGAGAATCTTAATGAATCAGAAAAAAAAAATATCTCTGGTTGTGAAACAAAAAATGAGGAAACTCAAAAATCAAAAATGACTCTAAGAACACAAAAAAAAATTCCAAACTATTTTGAAAAAGATTTGAATTTGAAATTGTTGAATGAAAAGAGAACGAGAACTAATTTCAAATCTCAAAAAAAAAAACAAAAAAAAAATCCAAATTCAATAATTAGAATATTATTTGACGAAGAAGAATCAAATGAAAGAATATCTGTAAATCAAAATAATTTTCAATCCTCAACAACAAAATCAACAGATCAGAATTTAGAAAAAGAAAATTTAAATTCTAAAAAATCAAAAAATTTTTCAAATTTATCAAATTCTTTTAGAGAAAAATTCCCAAATGAAATATATAAATACGAAAAAAGTCAAAGAGAAAAATTAATAAATGAAGAAGAAAATAAAGAAAAAAAATCAAGATTAAAAACAGACACTTTCATAAATTGTGATTTAAGATATTTTAATTTTGATTTATTAACAAAAAGAATAGGATTTTTTGATGTTGTAATGTTAGATCCTCCATGGAGAATAAAAGGAGGACAAAGAAATCAAGGTTCATTTATGTTTTCAAATTCGAGATTTTCATTAAATTATGATACTCTTTCAAATAATGATATATTAAGTTTAAAAGTTGAAAATTTATCTGAAAGCGGTTTTTGCTTTCTTTGGATTTTAAATTCTATTTTAGATTTTGGTTATATTTGCCTTAATAAATGGGGTTATGAAGTAATCGAACAAATAATTTGGATTAAAGAAAAAAACAATAATTTATTTTCTTCTTTAGGTTATTATTTTAAACATTCTTATGAAATTTGTTTAGTTGGATATAAATGTAAGTCTGGAGAACATTTTGATTATTATTCTAAAGTTTGCCAAAATGTTATTATAAGTGAAGTCAATAATAAAAGTGAAAAACCTAAAGAAATTTATGAAATGATTGAAAAAATGGTTCCTGGAAGCAAAAAAATTGAATTATTTGCTAGAAATAATAATTTAAGAGATGGTTGGTTAAGTTTAGGTAATCAAATCGGAGAAGATTTTCTTCAATGGAATAATACTATTAATTGTAATAATTGTAATTTCATTATTCCTATTGGAAATAAAGTTTTTAAAAGTAGAATCAAAGGAAATTATGATTTATGTGAAAAATGTTTTTGTGATTTATTAGAAAATAAAGAAAATTATTTTGAATTAAACAATAATGTTAGTGATGAAATTCATCATGATTTTTATTCATGTAATATATGTAATAAAGAACCAATTTATGGAATTAGATTTTCTTGTTTAAATTGCGATGGTTTTGATTTATGTCAAAATTGTTTTGATAAAATTATAGATGAAAAAAGTCATTTTAATAATGAGCATAAATTTGAAGCTATTGAAATACCTGAATTAGCAAGTGGCTTTGCAATTCATTATGATTGTGTTTGTAAATATTGTTTTCAAAAACCAATAATAGGAACTTGCTTTGAATGTAAAAAATGTAAAAAATATTTATGTCAAAATTGTTATTTTAATTCAGAGTATAAAGATAATTTACATTTTGGACAAGATTCAGATCATAGATTAATTATTAGAATTATGCCTGAAACTAAATTTAGTAAAGTTGTTAAATGCATAGGATGTGAGAAATATCCTATTGAAAATATTAGATATAAATGTGAATATTGTACTGATTTTAATTTATGTGAACAATGTTATCATGACCGAGATACTTTAAAATTTAAAGGTGCTAATTCTCATAAGCCTTATCATACTTTTACTCATTTAATGATGTAATTATTATTATCCTTTAATAAATTTTATAGATTTTTTTGGAAAAAAGGTAAATTAACTTTTAATTTTTTATTAATTGTTTTAGGGAATTTGTTTTTTTATATTGTTTTAAAAAAGATAATTGATAAATTAATTTGAATAATGAATAGGAAATAAATTATACTATATATATACTTATTTCTAAAACAAAGATTTATTAAATTAAAAAAAACTTAAATTTAAATTATTTTTTATTTAATAAATTTTCCATATAAACATCATCTTCCTTTAATTCTTGAGCTCTTAACTTTGATTGTTTATTACCTCTAAAAAAGGAAATATAAATAAGTAATCCACAAACAAAAATTGATAACATTAGGCATATAATTAATGAAATTATATTGAACAACCATAAATTTTGTTCTTCATTTCCTCCTAACTTTTTATATAAACCTATTATTTTCCTATCTTTATTAAAAGTAATATTAAAAGAAGTAAAAAATGGTTTTCCAAATCTCCAATTATTACTTAATTGCCTATTAGAAAAAATAAATAATTTTCCAACATTTTTTATATCATAAAATAAATTTTGATTAGTAAAAGTAAAATTTTTTTGAATATCTTTTAATTCAAAAGAAATATTTCCAAAATTATTAATATCAAAATCTTTCTCACAAATAATAAATCTTGTATAAAAATGTATTTTAATTTGACATATATTATTTTTTATATAATTTTCAAAAAAAGATAATTTAAAAGCATCGAAAAAATAATCAGGACATTGCATGAAACCATTTTCAATATAAAGATCAACTTGAATTGATTGATTAGAATAATTATTAAAATAAATATTATCAAAAGTAATTTGCCATCTTGTGGGATATGTTGGTTCTGCTCCTTTTGTTGTGACAAAATTATTAAAATTATAATTTTTTTTATCAATTTCATCAAGTCTTGAACCAATTATTAAATCACCTTCATTTTCAGTTTTATATATAAAAGTAAATTCATATCCTGAAATTTTACCATTTTTTTTAAGTGAATTTATAAAATTATAATCTGCTGTTTTTTCATTTCTTTCTTTAGTTGTTGGTCCTAATCTTAATCCAATTTGACCTGAATAATTAATTTCCTTATTATTCATTTTTGAAGCGAGAATAAAATTAAATTCTTTTATTATATTTTGATTAAGATTAATTGTATCATTTGAAAAATAACATTCTGAGAATAATTCACGTGAAATATTATATGGATTAGATGAATTTTTTTTATAAGATGATGATTTTGTTTCATTAAAATATTTTTTTGGTAGATTTTCTGATTGAGAACTTATTATAAAAAAAGGATAATTTTCAAATTTAAGATTAATTGGAATTTTTTGAGGTGGAGTACCTATTTCAATATCTATAAATATTTTATTATCATAATATATTGATAAATAGTTATCTTTTGTAATTTCTTGAATTTCAGTTCTAAATGGAAGGATTACATATTTAACTGAATCTTCCCCTTTATTTTTATTATATAAGATAATCAATATATATAAATTAAATAGATAATATTTCAACATTAAATGTTTATTTTTGATTTTTTTTATGGTTTATTTTTTTCATATTTTAAAAAAATTCAATATATTTTTTTATTATATTTAAATAATAATATAAGTAATGCAATATAATGAATTAATTCAATCATATAATATGAAAGAAAATAATATAATCCAAACATTGAGGATCCTATCAATTTTTTTTTATAATTTATTAAGAAAGTAGAGTATAAAATTTTTTCCTAGATATCAAAAATTACTTTTGAAAAAATATAGCACGACAAGTTCTCTTTTAAACTCTAAAAGAAAACTTCCTTTACATGATTTTTATGAAATAAAGTTGATAAATCTCAACCAAATAAAGAATTTATTTAAGAAAAAATTTGATTATTTTAATTTTCGAATATTAATGAAAAATAATTTAATTCTTGACTTGATTCATAAAGTATTTTAGGAGTAATTAATAACAGAAGAAAAATAATTAATTTTGAGATAGATTATATATTGTTAGTGAGATATTCTAAATATATTGATAGATAATTATGATAAAATTATAAAATGAAACAGTAAAGAAAAAGAATATTAAAATTATTTATTAGGTTAAATTTGGTTGGAAAATAATTTTAAAATAATACTTTCTCAACATAAACTAATTATTTTTAATAAATTAAAAATTATATAATATAAATAAATTTTTAATGACCACAAACATAAATAGAAAGAACCTTAAATTAAAAAACATAATTTTTATGTCTCCTTTATCTAGAACAAAATTAAATATTCCTAATTTAATTTCCCAAACAAAAAGAATTTTAACAACAACTGCAAATAATCAAATTCTTAATGTATCAAATTATATAAATAAATCAAATAAAATTTTAAATGATATTTATAGAAGTTATTCAACAAATCGTAATATTAAATCAACAAATTCAAACAAAAAAAAAAAGAATAAGAAAAAAAATAATTCTAAAAATTCAAATTCTGTTGCAAATTCTCCGAAAATTTCTTCTTTTTCTAAATTTACTTCCAGTCTAAATAAAATTAAAAATATGAAAGGTAATTCTTATAATACAGGATTCCCAATGACTAATTTTTTTGGAAAGAAAAATTCAGAAGAAAAAAATTTAAGAAAAAGAAATTTAAATGAAATGATAACTTCTTGTAATAGTTCTTATTCTTCTAATTTTTTTAATAAAAAATATTCAAATAGTTCAAATAAACAAAATAAATTTAAACCAAAAGTAAAAAATGAATTATATAAAAGAAATAAAACCACTTTTTCTTCTCAAAATAATAGTTTGTCATCAGAAAATTATTCCGTGGTTATTCCTTCAACAATAAATAATATTAAAATGTATTATAATGGGGTATATAAAAAAATAATAAATCAGAAAAACTATACGAAAAATAAACAAAATAAAAATATAAATAATAAAAAGATTATAAATAAATTTGAAAAAACTATTCAATCACAAACAAATATTATTTCAACATCTCAAAGTACTTTAACCAAAAAAAAAACTAAATCTTTAAATACTAATTTAAGCAATGAAAATGAATATATTATTATAAAAAATATAGAAACCCCTGAAGAACTTCACTTTTTTTATATTAATATTTTACAAAGTGGAAAAGATATTGAAGGTAAATTTGAAGAATCATCTGTAAATAATTAAAATATAAATAATTCTAAATATTATTAGTGATTTTTTTCAATTAATAATGATTATATGAACTAAGATTATTGAATAAATAAAAAAATAGTTAATATATCCTAACTAAAAAATAAATAATATATAAAATGGATGAAAACCACTTTAAAGAAACAATGAATTTAGTGTGTCTATAAAACATTAAAAATTGATTCTAACAAATTAATTCATGAATGATATAAGATAACTTCAAATAGGAAATTCTATCAAAAATTATGAAATAAACTCTTCACATTTAAACCTAAATATAGAAGAACAACATTATAATTATTATAAATGTAAATATTCAAATTTGAGAAATTTATACAAAAAATAAAATATATTTTTAAAGGATTTTATCGAATTCGATGTAGATTATATTTTAATCACAACAGAAATAAAAAATTAAAATGAAAAAGATTAATATATGACTAGTTATGATTAAAATTAACAATTATATTATTGAAATAGAATTAGATGGATCATTCATGGTTATAAATGAAATTGTTAAATCCAAAGCAAATCAATAATAATTAATTATTTGTTTTATTTCTATACCAATTTTAATCAAATAATAAATAAAAATGATTTATAAAAAAACTTACAAATTAAACTTACTTTCTGTGACTTTGTTTTTGATGTTATAATAAACAATAGGTATTTTTAAGATTTGGAGGATATACTTCAAAATCTTGGACAAAACCTAATATAAGTAGTTGGAATAATGATGAACTTGCTTTTTATTTTCTCACTTAATTTATTAAGAAAATTTGAAATTATAATTCCTGAACAAGCAGTTGGTCATTATGCAAATCATGGACCTGTTTTTTGATATGGACATTGTATTCATATTGTTTCTGAATGTTTACATAATAATAATAGTTATCATAATTCTTCTTCTTCTTATGAAGGAATGAATCAATTAATTTTAGTAAAAGAAAAAAATTTAACTGTTTCTGATTATGAAGTTTTCCAAATAAAATTTCAGTAAAAATAAAAATGTTTAAATTTTATTTTTAAGAAAGTATTTTTTTGTAAAGAAGATATTTTAAAATTATTTTTTATTATTGTTAATTATTTTAATGTAAATATTTTGATTAAATGAATTCATTTAAAGAATTTTTTTGTAGATTTTATTTTAATTTTATAAATAAAATTAAATTGCATTTTATTTAAACATACAAAATAAATAAAAATATATATAAAAAAATTCATTATTGAAAAGTTGAAATTCTTTCTT
>JAEEGI010019067.1_pt1 | contig 13864 bp, 10 predicted proteins | sample 8958751 | NCBI WGS metagenome assembly JAEEGI01 (sample SAMN16246545, study PRJNA631951) | gut metagenome | biome: gut microbiome; feature: rumen; material: KS-attached | host: Bos | place: Iran: Karaj | collected 2018-10
TGGGATGGGAACTGAGAGTTCCAATGAATCAGGAGGTTGGTTCAGTCCGAAAGGACAGGATTCCGGTGGAGGAGCCGTCGATGATATCGACATCGAGGATCTGGAAAGGGAACTGCGGGGCGGAGCGAACGGGGGACAGATGACAACCCCGACGACTCCTTCCCCCACGCCGTCGGCTTCTACCCCGCTGACTTTCAAGGGCATTCCTATCACCGGCACCTTGTCGGCCTTCGGGGCCGAACTGGTCAAGGCCGGATTCCGGAATGCAGGGAACGGTACTTATGTCGGTGATTTTGCGGGATACAGCGGATGCAAGGTGACTCCTGTCGGCAGCAATCCGGTCCAGGAAGTCCGCGTGGACTTCCCGGTCATCTCGGACTGGGACGCCCTGGAGAAGGCCTATGACTCCCTCCAGGCATCCCTGACCCAGAAATACGGCATGGAACCGATGGTCAACGGCAATGTCGCTACCTATGACCTTCCGGGTGGCACCATCACCCTGGATGCCGATGTGAGCAACCGCTCCACCTGGCACGTCATCCTGACCTACGCGAATGCTCCTTCCATCACCATGACCCCTTCCTCCGGGAGGAATCCCATCGATGACCTTTAGTTGTACGATGCAAGATTTCCTTCGTCAGTGGATTTACTGATAAGGAGGTCTATTATGAAATATCCTTTGTTTGTTTTCCTTTTCGTGTGGTTGTTGGCCGATGCCTATCCGGTATCTGCCCAAATCCCCGATACCCTTATCCGTCAAAAATCCAATTTGGTGGACAGTAGCGGAAATATCCTCTCTGATGCTGAAATCCTTGATTTGATCGGTGAGCAAATATACAACGAAACCTACATCAGCGCGAGGAAGCAATATAAGGATGGCCATTTTCTGCTTTGGTTCAGTGCAGCAGGGTTGGCCGTTGGCTTGCCTGCCATGATGGGCGGCGGCTTTCATTTAATGCAAGGTCTTGTTGAACCTTTCCTTCCCCAGAAGAATGAAGAAGAACGCCCTCAGAATAGTGATTATTCTGTGCCGATGTATGTCAGTCTCATATGTTATGGAGGCGGGGCCATCTTATCTTCTTTCAGTCTCATCGCGCTTAATGTCGGGATTCCGCTTTCCATAATTGGCAAAAAACGCCTCGACTGGGTGGTGGATGATTACAATGCCGGCAGCAGCATCGCTTATTATGTAGGCCCCACTCCGAATGGAGTAGGACTTGTCCTGCGGTTTTAGTTTCCATCCCCGACTGAATCGTGTTTCCCAAGAAGAACAAAAACGGGTTATTATGTTCTTTCCGGGAACCGCGGGCGCAATTAAAAGAAAAAGCGCTTTTGAACTTCAAAAGCGCTTTTGTGCTCCCCCTGTTGGACTTGAACCAACGACCCTCTGATTAACAGTCAGATGCTCTAACCAACTGAGCTAAGGAGGAATATTTCACCGCTGCGCGGTGCCCTTGTATCATTTCGGGATTGCAAAGGTACAACCTTTTTTCGAATCTCCAAATAAATTGTGCAGTTTTTTCGCTATCTTTGCGGAGCAATCTAAAACCGAACCGGCGATGGATATCGATCTGCTTGCAAAGATGGTCAAGGAGGCAATCCTTGACAACGATGCCGTGACCCTCCCAGGGGTCGGATGCTTCGTGGCCGAACTGATGCCCTCCACCTTCTCCGACAAGGGATACACGATCCACCCTCCGTACCGTCGGCTCTATTTTTCGCCCCGGCAGGGAAGCGATAACCATCTCGCGGCACTTTATGCCCGTGATAACGAAGGCGTTGACCTGGGGACGGCCACCCGGATCCTGACCGAGTTCCTGGCCGAAATGAAAGAGGTCCTCAAGGTCCGCAAAACGGTCGTTTTCCCCGGTTTGGGCCGCCTCCGCGCCACGCGGGAGAACCATTTCTTCTTTGTGGCCGATGAGGACCTGGACATCTATCCCGAGGGCCTCGGTCTCGCTCCCGTCTCCCTGAAAACGCATGTCGAAACGCCGGAGGAAGTCGCCTCCGCCGTCGCCGGCCTGGCCGATCTGATGGAGGCCCCGGTGGCCGAAGAAGCCCCGGAGACCGAAGTTTCCCCGGTTGTTGAAGAATCTCCGGTGACGGGGGAACCTCCTGTGGCCGAAGAACCGTCCGCTGCTGAAGAACCTCCGGTGGCTAAAGAAGAACCCCCTGTCGTCGAGGTGCCGCCTGTTATCGAGGAGCCTCCTGTCGAAGAGATTCCCGAACAAGCCGGGGATGAAGAACCGGAGTATGCCATTCCTGTTTCAGAGGAATTCAAGGAAACCCAGCGCGAGGAGTATCGGATCCGCCGCCGGAGGGAGAATTGGTTCAAGGCGTTGAAGGTTTTCCTGTGGGTCCTGGCCGGTCTGCTGGTCCTTTTGCTCCTGTTCATCCTGATTTCCCGTGTCGCTCCGAACTGGCTGGATCCGCTCCTGTATTCCAGGGAGGAACTTGAAATTCTCCGTTATTAGTGCTATTTTTGCAGCCGCAAAAGCGAGGTTAGTATGAGTGAAGTTAGAAGAGAAGGTTACAAGTTCTGCCAGGATATCTGCGTTCCCTGCTACGATACGGACGCTTCTTTTTACCTGAAACCGGCCGCCTTCATGGATATGGCGCAGGAAATCGCCTATTGGGCCGCCCAGATGCTTGGCTTCGGCTATGACGACCTGCATGTCCACCATACGGCCTGGGTCCTGTCCCGGATGCATTTCCATTTTGCGGATCCGCCTCAGTGGCGGGACAATGTCACCCTTTACACCTGGCATAAGGGCCCTTCCGGTCTGTTCTATCTCCGTGATTTCTACCTGCGGGATGCCGGTGGCAACCGCCTCGTGACCTGTACCAGTTCCTGGGTCGTGATCGACGAACAGACCCGCCGCCTGGTCCGTCCCGAGGAGATGGCCCACTTGCTTTCTTTGGAAGAGGAAGTGGACGACGCCATCGGGGAACCGGCCCCGAAGGTCGCGATGCCGCGGGGGGCCGAACCCGAACTGGCCGGGGAACACGTCGTCACCTATTCCGACGTGGATATCCTGGGCCATTCCAATAACGCCCGCTATATGGTCTGGGCCATGGATGCCCTGGACTACGGGGTTGTCTCGACCCGCCGTGTCAAGGACGTCTATATCAATTTCAACAAGGAAACCACTCCCGGCACCGTCGTTCAGCTGTTCCGTCTGCAAGCGGAGGAGGACGGGAACCCGGTTCATTATGTAGAAGGACGCGTGGACGGCAAGGCTGTCTTCTGCGTCAAGATGGTATTTTAGGCTATGAAAGATTTGTTTTTCGGGCTCGGTGTTGCCCACACCATCCTCCTGCTGGCCTTCGTAATCGGCGTGGGAATCTATATCGGACGTTTCAAGATCAAAGGAGTTTCCCTGGGATCCACCTGGATCCTGTTCGTGGGCATCCTCGTCAGCCATTTCGGTTTCCGGGCCGATCCGGAAGTCCTTCACTTCGTCAAGGAGTTCGGCCTGATCCTGTTCGTCTTTTCCATCGGCCTCCAGGTCGGCCCCGGCTTTTTCCATTCCTTCAAGTCGGGGGGCGTGAAGATGAATCTCCTCGCGGCGCTGAACGTCCTGCTTGCCGTTGCCGTTACGTGGATCATTTCCGCTACGACGGGTGAGGACCTCAAGACGATGGTGGGCGTGATGTCCGGTGCGGTGACCAACACCCCGGGCCTCGGTGCCGCCCAGCAGACATTTGTCGATGTGGCCTCCTCTGGCGGGATGGATCCCGTCGAGGCCTCCCGGATCGCTTCGGGCCTGGCATCCGGCTATGCCGTGGCCTATCCCATCGGTGTCATCGGTGTCATCGCCGTCCTGATCATGGGCAAGAGCCTTTTCAAGATCGACGCTTCCAAGGAGCTGGCGGAACTGGAATCCCTGGAGGACAATTCAGGACAGGCCCGCCGGATGCATGTGGCCGTGGAGAACCCGGCCATCTTCGGGAAGAAACTCTATGACGTGCTGCATGAATTCGGAGGCGATTTCGTCATCTCCCGGATCATGAAGGGGGACGACGTCATTTTCCCTACCGGTGATACGGTCCTGGAAGAAGGGGACAAGGTCCTGGTCGTCACCTCGCAGGAGGAGGTGGACAAGATCCGCATCCTGTTCGGCCAGGAAGTGCCGATGCATGTGGAGGATTGGGTTCAGAAGGACCACCATCTCGTGACCCGCCGTGTGACTGTCACCAAGTCCTCCCTGACCGGTAAGAAACTCAAGGACCTGCATTTCCGTGGCGCTTATGAGGTGAGCGTGACCCGCGTCATCCGCTCCGGCGTCGAACTTGTCGCCCGCCCGGACCTCTATCTCCAGATGGGCGACGCCCTGATCTGCGTCGGTGCGGAGGAGAATATCAATCGCGTGGCCCAGACCGTGGGCAACTCCAGCGGTGCCCTGGACAAGCCCAACCTCGTTCCCATCTTCCTGGGCATCGTGGTCGGTATCATCTTCGGTTCCCTGCCCATCCGTTTCCCGGGCATTCCCCAGGCCATCAAGCTGGGTCTGGCCGGCGGACCGCTCATCATCGCCATCCTGATCGGCCATTTCGGCCCCCGCTACAAGATCACGACCTATACGACGATGAGCGCCAACCTGATGATCCGCGAAATCGGCATCTCCCTGTTCCTGGCGGCCGTAGGCCTCGGAGCGGGCGAGAACTTCGTCAGTTCCATCGTGAACGGCGGCTATTGGTGGATCCTGTACGGTGCTCTCATCACCCTGATTCCCGTCAGCCTTACATTCATCATCGCCCGGGTCTTCGCCCATCTGAACTTCTATCAGGTGTGCGGTCTCATCTCCGGTTCCTGTTGTAATCCACCGGCCCTGGCCTTCGCGCAGGGAATGTACGGAAGTGACTATACCTCAGTGAATTACGCGACAGTCTATCCGTTGTCCATGTTCCTTCGTGTGCTGGTCGCCCAGCTGCTTATCCTCATCTCCTTCGCCTGATGTTCGAACTGGTCTATCCTCTGGAACCGGCACCGGTCTATCCCCGTCCGACGGCGGAACATCCCGGCACATCGGCCGTTGCCTCCGGCGAAATGCTCCCGCTCATCGAGCCCAGCGGACTGGTGTATGGCCAGGCCTCCCGGGCCTGGTGCCACAGCGGAGCCAGGCCCCTGCATCCCGTGGTCCATCTGCATCTCGTCGACCGTCTGGGGAGGGTCTTCCTCCAAAAGCGCTCCATGGCCAAGGACCTCCTGCCCGGCTATTGGGATACGGCCGTGGGCGGACACGTCACCTATGGCGAACTGGCGGAGGAATCCCTGTATCGTGAAGCGGCTGAGGAATTGGGACTTACGACCTTCAACCCGGTTTTTCTCGGGACTTCGGAATGGGAGACGGAAAGGGACCGGGAGTTCGTGTTCATCTTTGCGTCGGTGGGCCATCCCGACCTGAACCCGGATAACGAGGAGGTTTCCGAGGGGCGCTGGTGGACCCAGGAAGAACTGACGGCCGCCATCGGCAAAAACCTCCTGACCCCCAATTTCGAGGCGGAATATGCCCGGATCCAGGGCCAGCTTCTCGCGCTCCTGTAGGAATTACCCCGAAAAATGCCTACCTTTACAAGGTTATGGCAATCGACATCGACAAATTCGTCCACGACCAGCTGTCGGTATGGCCGGCCGTAGCGGCGAAATACCGGGCGCTCAAAAGCGCCCAGACCCGCCAGCTGCCTGTCGGCGGCCTCCTCGCCACCCTCCAGTCCAATCCCGGGCGGATGCCCATCTTCGACCACGGCTGCCCGCTCTGCGAGGAAAACTACCTGCCCCATCAGCACTTCCTTTCCTTTGAAGGCCGGAAGGGCCGGAAGTACCGCGTCCTGGTAAACCGGGCCCCCATCTTTCCGAACCACCTGGTCATCACCCGGGACGTCCACGTGCCCCAGACCATCTGGCACCGTTATCCGGACATGCTGGACCTGGCGGACCAGTTCCCGGACTATGTCGTCTTCTATAACAGCCCATACAGCGGGACCACAGTTCCCGGACATGCCCATTTCCAGGCTTGCCCCAAGGGCTATATGCCGCTCGAGCGGACTGCGGAACGCATTCTTCACGCCATCGCCGTGAATAAGGGCCAGGTCCCTGGGAACTTGTCCGCGGACATATCCTTCGTGGCGTCCGCTCGGGATGCCCAACTGTTCCATTACAAGCACTTTACGCGTGGTGTCTTCTTCCTGCGGGCGGAGACCGCCAAATCGATGGCGAAGATGTTCTACCGGCTGCTGGATTGCTGCGACCTCGCGGAAGGGGAGACCGAACCGCGGTTCAACGCCTTGACTTTCCGCAGTGAAGGGGAGTATCGGGCCGTCGTGATGTGCAGGGCCCTCCATCGTCCGCATCATTTCTATGCGGAAGGGGAGGACCATTTCGCCCTGAGTCCTGGCGCCGCCGACATGGCAGGTTTCTTCGTGATTCCGGAAGTCGCCGATTATGACCGGCTTACCCGGGAGAAACTGACGGAAATCCTCCAGGAGATCTCCCTTTCCGAAAAACAGGAGGCACAACTGCTCTGGCGCCTGGTCCGCACGCAGCCCAGGATCGAGGTGGGTATCATGTCCGGCCTGGAAATCGCTTTCGAAATCATTTCCGACGGTGCCGGTCCCCAGAAAGTCTCCTATCGTGAAGGGAAAATCGATTACAACGGCACCCTCTACGATGAACTGGTCTTCGAGGCCCCCACGGTATCCACTCTTTTTGCCGAGCCTTCGTTCATCCTGTACGGGGTGACCATCGGGGTCGATTTCCATTGGCAGAGACAGCAGGACCAGCGGTTCGCCGGCGCACTCAAGTTCATCGTGGATGAAGGTAAAGTGGTGGCTGTCAATTCCATCGGCGTGGAGGACTATCTCCTCAGCGTGATTTCTTCCGAAATGAAGGCGACCGCATCTCCGGAGTTTCTCAAGGCCCACGCGATCATCTCCCGCTCCTGGGTGATGGCGCAGATCGCCCACCGGCAGGTGCGCCAGGAAGTGGAAGTTCCGTTCCGGTTCGACAATGTCCCCGCACTGGTGACCTGGCTGGATACGAACCATTCTTCCTCCCCGGACCATCCTTCCGGTGAAATCATCCGCTGGTTCGACCACGACGACCACCGCCGGTTCGATGTCTGTGCCGACGACCACTGCCAACGCTACCAGGGCCTTACCCTGGCGGTGGGTGCCAAGGTCCGGGAAGCCATTGACGCAACCTGGGGCCTGGTGCTCAAAAGCGGTGGCGAGCTGGTGGACGCCCGCTTCTACAAGTGCTGCGGCGGCCGGACCGAGCGCTTTTCCACGGCCTGGGCCGACCAGGATTATCCCTATCTGACGGTCCATGACGATCCCTGGTGCGATACCCACGACAAGGACATCCTCAGCCAGGTCCTCAATGACTATGACCTCGAGACGGAGGACTTCCACGACTGGACGGTCCGCTACGGCCGGGCCGAACTGTCAGCGCTGATCAGCCGGAAATCCGGTGTGGACATCGGTGACCTGACGGCGCTGGAACCCTTGGAAAGGGGTGGCTCAGGCCGGATCAAACTCCTCCGGATCGTCGGCACCAAAGCGACGTTGACCGTTGGCAAAGAACTGTTGATCAGGCGGTTCCTCTCCGAAAGCCATTTGTACAGTTCCTGGTTCGACGTGGAAATGACGGCCGATGAGGTCATCCTCCGCGGCCATGGCTGGGGCCATGGCGTCGGCCTTTGCCAGATCGGTGCCGCCGTGATGGCCGCCCACGGAAAGACCTTCGAAGAAATCCTGTCCTTTTACTATCCCGGCACTACCCTCGAACGATGAAAGCAAGAAATCCCTGGCTCTGGGTTCCCACCCTGTATTTCGCGGAAGGCCTTCCGTATTTTATCGTGAACACGATCTCCGTCGTGATCCTCAAGGACCTCGGCATGGATAATGCCCGGTTGGCCCTGCTCACCAGCCTTATCGGCCTTCCCTGGCTTGTCAAGCCGCTTTGGAGTCCCTTCGTGGACATCTTCAAGAGCAAGCGCTGGTGGATCGTGACGATGCAGCTGCTGATGGCGGTTTCCGTCGGCATCCTGGCATCGACCCTTCCTGCCTCTTCCACCTTCACGTGGATGCTCATCCTGTTTGTCATCACGGGATTTGCATCCGCTTCCCATGACATCGCGGCGGACGGCTATTATATGCTGGCGCTCGACGAGGGACGGCAATCGGCTTTCGTGGGCATCCGGAACACTTTCTACCGGATTGCGATGGTGTTCGGACAAGGGGTGCTCATCGTGTTTGCCGGCGCACTGGAAAAGCAGACCGGGGACGTGTCCAAGGCCTGGTCCTGGACGCTTCTGGCCACAGCTGCCATCCTGGCTGTCGTAACGGCCTATCACGCCTTCGTCCTGCCACGCCCCACGGAGGACCGGACGGCCGGACGGAAAACCGCCGGCGAAATCTTTTCGGAGTTCGGCGAGGCGTTCCGGAGTTTCTTTACGAAGCCCGGTATCGGCCTTCTCATCGCTTTCCTCCTTCTATACCGCCTTCCTGAGGCGCTTTCCGTCAAGCTCTTATATCCCTTCTTCAGCGATGGCATCGCGGAAGGGGGCCTGGGTTTGGATAAGGCTGCCTACGGGATGGTGTACGGTACCGCCGGGGTGATTGCGCTGCTCGTGGGCGGGATCCTGGGCGGATGGCACATTTCCCGCCGGGGCCTCCGCAGCTGTCTTTTCCCGATGGCCCTCAGCCTGGCCCTGCCTTGCGCCGTCTATCTGTTCCTGGCCATCGTCCAGCCATCTTCCGTTTGGACGGTCGGCGCCTGCGTGGTATTCGACCAGTTCGGCTATGGCTACGGTTTCACCGCCTACACGGTCTATATGATGTTCTTCGCCGACGGTCCGCTCAAGACCTCGCACTATGCCATCTGCACCGGCTTCATGGCCCTGTCCATGCTGCTTCCGGGAGCCGTGGCGGGCTATCTGCAGAGTGGATTGGGCTATGTGGGTTTCTATGTCTTGGTGATGGCTTGCTGCCTGGCCACGGTGGCTGTCACCCTGTATGCCCGCCGCCGTATACCGGCTGATTATGGACGCACTAAAACAAACAGTCATGAATAAAGTCCTTTTCCTTTTTTCCTTTCTTGCCTGCTTGGGCTGTTCGCACTCGGCTTCCAGCCAGTCCCAGCCCCAAACCCAGTCTTCATCTCCGGCTGAGTCTCCTTATCAGCCGGTCGTATATACCGGCATCGACATGCTGGAACGCTACAACTTCGAAGACCTTAAGGGCAAGCGTGTGGGTCTGGTGACGAATCCCTCCGGGGTGGACCGGAATCTCCGTTCCACCATCGACGTCCTTTTTGACGCTCCCGAGGTGAATCTCGTCGCCCTCTACGGGCCGGAACATGGGGTGCGCGGAGACGCCTATGCCGGTGACCATGTCTCCAACGGAAAGGATCCCAAAACCGGCCTCCCTGTCTATTCCCTCTATGGCTCCACCCGGAAGCCCACGCCGGAGATGCTGAAGGGGGTCGATGTCATGGTCTATGATATTCAGGATGTAGGAACACGCTCATACACATTTATTTCCACCTTGGGCCTCGTCATGCGGGCCTGCGCCGAGCAGCATATCGAAGTGATGGTCCTGGACCGGCCCAATCCCCTTGGTGGCGAGAAGGTCGAAGGTTGCCTGGTGGAGCCCGGTTTCCATTCTTTCGTCAGCATGTTCCGCATCCCCTATATCTATGGGCTTACCGTAGGTGAACTGGCCGGCCTCCTCAATGAAGAGGGGCTGAACTGCGGACAGAGCGGGGATGAGAAGCCGCTCAAGTGCCGGCTGACGGTCATCCCGATGAGCGGGTGGGAGCGCTGGATGCTGTACAAGGATACCGGTCTGCCCTGGATCCTTCCCTCGCCGAACATCCCTTCGGACGTGTCGGCCATCGGATATCCCTCCGCGGGTATCGCCGGCGAATTCGGCTATCTGAGCATCGGCGTCGGCTACACGATTCCTTTCCAGGTCTTCGCTGCTCCCTGGATCGATGCGGACAAGCTCAAGCAAAAGCTTGACAGTTACCGGATTCCGGGTACGGCGTTCCGCACCATCCATTTCAAACCGATGGCTGGAACGGCTCCCCAGATGCAGCACGGCGTCCAGTTTTTCTATACCGACTATGCCTCCGCGACCCTTACGCTGACGCAGTTTTACGTGATCCAGGCCATCCAGGAACTGTATCCGGACCACAATCCGTACAAAACTTTCAAGAAAACGCGGATGATGGATATCGTTTGTGGCACGGATTATGTGAGAAGGGAGTTCGGGAAGCAATTGAAAGTCCAGGATATCCAATCCTACTGGATGAAAGATGCCGAAGCTTTCAAGGACCTTTCCCGGAATTATTACTTATATCGCTAACTTTTAAAACGAAAAAGCCATGAGAAGGATGATCAACAATCTAGCCGCCCTCTTCATCGCGATGACGATGATTGCGGCTCCTGAGGCCCTCGCCCAGGCCCGTCGTTCCGGCGGATCCTCCACCACCTCCCGGTCGTCCTCTTCACAGACTACGACTCGTGGATCTTCTTCCAGCCGTTCCACCGGCTCCGTTGCCACCGGCCGCGGATCCTCCGGAACTTCCTATACCCGTTCGGCCAGCGCTGCACCCAGCCGTTCTGCCGTAGTGCAGAATGACCGCACCCGCTCCACGGGCACGACCACGCGTTCCACGGGTTCTTCCACCCAGCGCGGCACCGGCAGCACCGGAAGCGCCACCAGAAGCACGGGCTCCAGCTCCACTTCCCGCGGTTCTTCCTCCGCTACGACGAGCCGTTCCACCGGTTCCTCCACCACCCGCTCCGCGGGTACCGTGGACCAGAACACCCGGACCACCCGTTCCACCGGCAGCGGTACTACCACCCAGCGCAGCACCGGAAGTACGACTTCCCGCAGCTCCGCGACTACGGGCCGTTCCACCGGTTCCTCCACTACCCGTTCTGCGGGCACCGTGGACCAGAACACCCGGACCAGCCGCTCCACCGGCAGCAGCACCGCGACGACCAGCCGCAGCACCGGCAGCAATGCCCGCAGCTCCGCGACAACCAGCCGCAGTTCTTCCGCCACCACCGACCGGGGTTCCGGCGCCGTCCGTTCTTCCAGCAACGTCACCCGCAATGGTCTCGGCTACAACGCCGGAAACGACAAGTCCGCCGCTTCCGTGAAGAATACCGAGCCTGTCCGTGACCGTGGCGGCAACTACCGCTACAACGACGACTTCCGGATGGACGAAGGCCACAACCTCTACCGGGTACCTCCGCGCGAGCGTGACTTCATGCCGTGGGACCGTCCGGGCCACTTCTGGGACAACCGTCCTCACTACTTCGGCTACCGGATCCAGGTACTGCCTCCGCACTACCGCCGGATCACCCACTGGGGCATCGACTACTACTTCTATGAGGGTATTTACTACCGTCCGTTCGGAGGTGTGTACGTCGTCTGCCGTCCGCCTTACTTCACTCCGCTTGAGAGAGCGATTGATAGGGCCCTGTTCAACCTGGTCAAGTTCTCCTACTACTGCAACACGTATCGGACCTATAACACGGTCTTCGACAATTACAACGTGATTGCCCAGCAGAACCTGATCATCGCTCAGAACAACGCCCGCATAGCCGCCCAGAACGCCACTTACGCGCTCAACAACGGCCGCGCCCTCTCCGCCTACGAGCTGGCCAACAAGCTCGGCCTCGTGCAGAGCTACGCTTACGCCAACTCCGAGTACTTCTACCAGGACGGTGTCTTCTACAGTGTGAATGCCTCCGGCACTTACACGACCATCGTCCCGCCGGCCGGAGCCCTCGTGACCTCCCTCCCGGATGACTACGAGACCATCGTGCTGAACGGCATCGAGTATTACATGGTCGATAACACGGTTTACCGCACCATCCTCTTTGACGGACAGCCTTATCTCGAAGTCCTGGGCCAGATGTACGGTTCGATGTACAACCAGTACAGCATCTACCGGTAGATTTCCGGTATGGGTGAAAAAAGGCGCCACCTTTCGGGGTGGCGCCTTTGTTTTTGATAATCAATGTGTTAATGGGGTATGCCCTGTGTTTGGAATCACAGGGCATATCTATTTAATGCGTTTATAATCAGGTGAATATGTGCCAAGCTATAACAGCGCGAAGATTCTTTGCAAAGATGCCGGCTCTCCCGAGAAATACAGATCCACGCTGAAGGGACCGTCATCGATGGGGATGCACTTCGCCTCCAGCATGCGGACCGTCTGGCGGGCGACAGCGGGGGCCGGATCGATGACTTGCACATCCGGGCCGGCGATGGCCTCGATGACAGGCTTCAGGAAGGGATAATGCGTACAACCGAGGACGATGCGGTCCGCCCCGGCGTCCAGCAAGGGCTGCAGGGAAACCCGGACGGTTTCATAGGCCACCGGACCATCCAGGATGCCGTTTTCCACCAGTTCCACGAATCCTTCGCCCACATGCTCCACGATACGGACATCGTCTTCGAAACGGCCTTTTGTCTTAAGGTATTTCGATCCCTTCAGCGTCCCTGCCGTAGCCAGGACACCGATGACACCGGTCTTCGTACCGAGAGCGGCCGGTTTCACGGCGGGTTCCATCCCGACGAAGGTCATGTCCGGATACTCTTCCCGAAGCATGGCGATGGCCGCCGCCGTGGCCGTGTTGCAGGCGACGACGATGATATCGGACCCCATCCCCAGCAGAATGTCGGTAATGGCACGGGCACGGTCCTGGATATATTCCACCGACTTCTCCCCATAGGGACAATGGGCGTTGTCCGCGAAATAGACATACCGCTCATAAGGGAGAAGTTTCACGATCTCCCGGTAGACGGAAAGACCGCCCGAGCCCGAATCGAATATGCCGATGGTTGCCATGCCATGCAAATATAAGGGAAATTATTCGTATTTTTGTACGTTTATACGGAAAGACCCATGACGACCCTCGAACAAATCAAGGACCTGCGCGAGCGACTGGATACCCTGGAAAAATGCCTGGACATCGCAGGAAAGCGGAAAGAAGTGGAGCAGAAGACGCAGGAAAGCCTTGCGCCCGATTTCTGGAACGACCCCAAGGCCGCCGAACTGTTTCTCAAGAAACTCGCCGGCGTGAAAGCCTGGGTGGCGGATTTCCAGAAAGCGGCCGGTCTCGTGGACGATCTGGACGTGTTGTACGATTTCGCGAAGGACAGCGTAAGCGGCTCGGAGGACGAAGCCGTCGAAACCGACGAGACCCGCGAACTGGACGCCACTTACGCCAAGGCCGTTGAGGCCGTGGAAGCCTTGGAACTCAAGAACATGCTGGGGAATGAAGGCGACAACCTGGGCGCCGTCCTCACCATCAACTCCGGTGCCGGTGGCACGGAGGCGAACGACTGGTCGTCGATGCTCATGCGCATGTACCTCCGCTGGGGCGAACGCAACGGGTATAAGATGACGGTAACCTCTCTCCTGGAAGGCGAAGAAGCCGGCATCAAGTCCGCTACCATCGAGGTCGAAGGAGACTATGCCTACGGTTATCTCAAGGCGGAAAACGGCGTGCACCGGCTGGTCCGCATCTCCCCGTTCAACGCCCAGGGAAAGCGCCAGACCACTTTCTCGTCGGTCTTTGTCTATCCGCTGGTCGACGACTCCATCCATATCGAAATCAACCCTGGTGACCTGGAATGGGATACCTTCCGCTCCGGCGGCCACGGCGGCCAGAACGTGAACAAGGTGGAGACCGGGGTCCGCGTGCGGCACATTCCTTCGGGCATCATGGTGGAGAACACCGAAACCCGCTCCCAGCAGGACAACCGCCAGCGCGCCCTCCTCATTCTCAAGTCGCGTCTCTACGACATCGAACTCAAGAAACGTCAGGAAAAGCAG
>JAEEGI010019072.1_pt1 | contig 13862 bp, 10 predicted proteins | sample 8958751 | NCBI WGS metagenome assembly JAEEGI01 (sample SAMN16246545, study PRJNA631951) | gut metagenome | biome: gut microbiome; feature: rumen; material: KS-attached | host: Bos | place: Iran: Karaj | collected 2018-10
GGTGATGTTCATGATGGTGTTCATGATCGTGCTCATGGTCGTGATGATGTTCGTGTTCGTCTTCATCCTCATCATCGTCGTGGTGATGATCTTCCTCTTCTTCAAAATCGGGCATGACATCGCCACCGGAAACGATGATGTTGAGCAGTTCCTCGATCGGCAGATCCGTGACAGGTTCTGACACGACCTCGGCTTCATCGTTCAGTTCATTGACGATATCGATCGCCTTTTCGATCGTCTCTTCATCGGCGACATCGGTATGGGAAAGGATGATCGCATTGGCCGCAGCCACCTGATCATTGAAATACTCCTTGAAATTGAGATGATACTTTCTGCATGTCTTGACATCGACGATGCAGATATGGGAAACGATCCGGAAATCCGGATCAGCCTTGACGACATTGATGATCTCGGAGAGCTTGCCGACACCGGATGGTTCGATGATCAGATCGCTGACGCCCATCTCTTCGATCTCCTCCAGAGCATCCTCAAAATCGCCCTGCAGCGAGCAGCAGATGCATCCGTTGTTGATCTCTCTGATATTCAGAGACTTGTCAAAAAACACGGCATCGACACCGACTTCACCGAACTCGTTCTCCAGCAGCATCGGTCTCTCAAATTTCTTTTCCTTCAATAATTTCTGAATGAAAGTCGTCTTACCGGCTCCCAAAAAGCCTGAAACGATATAAACATTGATCATAATAAACTACCTCACCTTCTCAAATACTATCTCATCATAGCCCGTATCCTCATCGAACCGACGGGATGATACGTGTTCTTCCAGGACAGCCAGCACAAGTTCACAGGTCGTATTGATGAGACACCCTTCACACAGATGCCCACCGATCACATCCCCTTTCTCGTCGGACAGGGAAATGTGGACGTGGACCCTTCCTTTTGAGATCGTTCCGGTCAGAGAAACGATCTCGTAGTTGTCCTTTTTCTCATAGAAAGAATCAGCGTTGGCCAGCCTGATCCTGGCTTCATAAAGAGACCCTACGCCCGAAAGGACGACTGCCGTATCGGCATTTGCTTCCTTGCAGATCCGGGCAAGTGAACCTTTCAGATCATCGCCTTTTTTCAGCCTCACCGCTATCTCTTTCATAACCTCTATTTTACCATTTATGACAAGTCTCTGATAAGCAAAATACACGTACGCCCGGCCAAAGAAAAGGGATCCCCGCCCAGAGGATCCCTGATATTTATGATGATCGATCAAGCGGCCTTGGTCGCCTTTTTCTTGACGGCGTCAGGATCTTCAAAGATCGGCTGCTTCTTGCCTGCCTTGACCGCGAACATCACGCCTGCATACGGTGCCAGATCGATCTCGATCGAGTTAGGCAGGCCGTGCGCCTTCACTTTATGCGATCTGACCGGCTTGAAATTGCACATGTTGCAGCCATTGTAGATGTCCTTCTCTGAGTTGATCAGCTCGGTATAGACACCTCTGTATGGAACACCGACCCGGTAATTCGTATAGGAGATCGGTTTCATGTTCAGAACGATCAGGAAGCAGTAGTCTTCCTCATAACGCGTGTAGATGTAGACCGACTGCTTGTAGTTGTCGGCATCGATCCAGCGGAATGAAGAAGGATCGTAGTCGTAGCAGCTGAAGACCTTGTAAGTCTTGTAGATATGACAGAGGTCACGGAAATAACGATTGAATGCATCGTGTGCCGGATACTGCAGCAGATGCCAGTCCAGACCTCTTGTCTCATCGAACTCGCGGTACATCGCGATATCGTTGCCAAGGAAGTTCAGTTTCTTGCCCGGATGGGTGAACATGTACAGGAAGAGATTGCGGCACTGCGCAAACTGTGTCTCGTATGTGCCCCACATCTTGTTCACGATCGTCTTCTTGGAATGAACGACCTCATCGTGAGAAAGCGGCAGGATGAATTTCTCGGAATAGAAATAGGCCATTGAGAACGTCAGCATATTGTGGTGGTACTGCCTGAACTCCGGATCCATCGCATAGTACTTCAGCGTATCGTTCATCCAGCCCAGATCCCACTTGTAATCAAAGCCAAGCCCATCATACTGGGTCGGTACAGTGACTTTCGGATAGTCTGTGGAATCCTCCGCGATCAGCAGCACATCCGGATGTTCCTTTTTCAGGGTATAGTTGAAACGTTTGACGAAAGAAAGACCCGAACCGTTTTCACCGATATTCTTGTTGCCTTCATAGAAGATGATATTGGATACCGCATCCATCCTCAGTCCATCGAAATGATATTCCTCGATGAAGAAGTTTGCAGAGGACATCAGGAAGGAGATGACAGGACCGGAACCCAGGTCGAACTGATAGGATCCCCACTGTGACTTCTCCATATCCTTGGTCTTGTATTCGAAGAGCGGCCGGCCATCAAAATTACCCAGACCGAAAGCATCTGTCGCAAAGTGGACATAAGCGACATCCAGTATGACACCGATGCCGTTCAAATGGCACTCGTTGACGAAATCCTTTAGATCCCATGGCGTGCCATAACGGCTGGTCACCGAGAAGAAACCAGTCGCCTGATATCCCCAGGAACCATCATATGGATGTTCCACGACCGGCATCATCTCGATATGGGTGTAGCCCATGTTCTTGACATAAGGGATCAGTTCCCTTTTCAGTTCTCCATAAGTCGTCAGACGGCCTTCGTGTTTGAATCCGTTGACATGGATCTCGTAGATGTTCAGCGGTTCCTCATAAGAGAAATGCCGCTTCTCCATGTACTCATCATCTGTGAACTGGAAATTGTTCAGATCATACATGACCGACGCATTGTCCGGCCTTCTTTCCGAATAGAAAGCGTACGGGTCAGATTTATACAGGACATCGCCGTTCTGCGCTGTGATGCGGTAACGGTATGAATAGATCGGCTCACAGTTTTCGATCACCAGATGCCAGATCCCACGGTCATCTACCTTCTTGAGATCATAGAAAGTCCTGAAATCATCCCGGGACATGAAAACTTCCACTCTCTTTGCATGCGGAGCCCACAGATAAAACTCGACACCATCGCCGAGTTTATGAACACCCATATACTTGTAGGACTGTGTATCCAGACCGGAAAAGAAATAATCAAGATTCATGGTTCAACACCTTTCTGTAGAGATCTTCGTATTCTCTTGCGGACTTGGCAAAAGAAACATCGGTCTTCATCGCATTCCTGACCAGCATCTTCCATCTGTCAGGATACTCATAATACTGTGTATAAGCGTAATTGAAAACTCTCAGGAAATCATCGACCGCATATGGGCCGAAAGAGAAACCATTGCCGGTGTTTTCGTATTCATTCAGCGGCTGGACCGTATCCTTGAGACCACCGGTCTCTCTGACCAGCGGCAGAGTGCCATAGCGCATGGCGATCAGCTGCGAGATCCCGCACGGTTCAAACAGCGACGGCATGCACAGGAGGTCAAGACCAGCGTACATCTCATGAGCCAGCGCCTCATTGTAACCGCAGTAGTATACGAAACGTCTCTTGTTCTCGTTCTCCAGCATCTTGAAAGAATACTCGTGTTTGGATTCCCCGGTACCCAGGACCGCGACCAGGACATCTTTGCGCAGGATGTCTTTCATCGCATTCAGGAAGATATCAGCGCCCTTCTGGAAAGTCAGCCTGGAGACCATGCCGACCAGCAGCGTATCTTCCCTGAGTTCCAGACCGAGGCGCTCCTGCAGAGCTCTCTTGTTTTCCCGCTTGCCGCTGAGATAATTCCGGATCGAATACTTCTTGGCGATATCCTCATCCCTGGAAGGATCGAAAGATCTGGTATCGATACCGTTGACGATACCATAGAGATCCTTGGAACGATATCTCAGGATGACATCGAGCTCATTTCCGAATTCCGGCGTCTGGATCTCGTTGGCATAGGTCTTGGAGACTGTCGTGACGAAATCCGCGTAGATGATACCGATCTTCATGAAGTTGCAGTAGTCATTGAAACGAAGATCGCCTCTTTCATAGTCGCGGTAATCAAAAGCCAGATAGTCAAAGAGGACCTGCTTGTCATATTTGCCCTGATAAGCCAGGTTGTGGATGGTCAGGATGTGTTTGATGTTCCTGATCTTCTCGATCGCATTGAACCTGATCTTGCACAAGGCAGGCAGCACTGCGGCATGATAATCGTGTTCGTGACAGATGTCAGGATAGTAGTCCATCTTGATCATCATCTCGACGACCGCGATATTGTAGAAAGAAAAACGCGCGGCGTCATCGGCATAGCCATAGACGCCGTCGCGGTTAAAATACGTATCGTTGTCGATAAAGAGATATTCAACACCTTCGTTGACATAAGAGTAGATGTTTGCTTCTTCATTGATAAAACCGCTATGAACATAGATATGATCGAGATACTTCATACCCTCATAGTATTTCTCTTTGATCGTTTTAAACATAGGCATGACGACACGAACTTCAAACTCGTTTCTATCCAAAGCCTTTGGTAATGCATAAACGACATCAGCCAGACCGCCCGTCTTGACGAAAGGCAGTGACTCAAAAGAAACAAACAGTACTTTTATCATTAAATACGATCTCCTCGTTTGATATAGATCGGTTCCTCCGGTGTGCCCTTGAGATCCTTGACGTGGGTGACGATCGACAGTCTGTCGACGACAGCGCACTCAAGTTTGACGTTCTTGTCGATCAGGGTATCCGGCAGGATGACCGAATCCTTGATGACTGCTCCCTCACGGATGACGACATTACGTCCGATGACGGAATTGATGACCGTTCCTTCGATCTGGCAGCCGTTGGCTACGAGTGAGCCGCAGACTTTTGCGCCAGGTTTGTACAGTGTCGGACATGAGTCGTTGGTCATGGTGTAGATCGGCCAGTCATCATTGATCAGTTTCAGCAGTTCCTTCTCTTTCTTGATCTCCATATTGGCATCGTAGTAAGCCTTCAAAGTGGAGATGCATGCATAGAAACCGGAATGCTGGTAGCCGCCGATCTTCATTACCTTCGTGCAGTCCGCGATGATGTCGGAAAGCGAATAGAGAGAAGAAGTGGCGGAAGCCTCTTCGACCAGCTGTTTGAAGGTCAAAGCGGACATGATGTAAGTCTCAAGCGAGACAGTAGCTTTCTTGGTCTTGCCACGGTTCTTGTAGAATTCCGTGATGCGCTTGTTCTCATCCAATGTCAGCAGGTCACCCATCAGGTAACGCTTGTCGGCGTTCGTGGTGTTGTGATAGAGGACCGTGATATCGTTCTTGGAAGCGATATGGTAGTCAAGCATCTCTCTGAAATCCTGCTTGTAGATGAAGTGTGACGGTGCGATCACGACATAGGATGGATTTTCAACATCGATGAATTCCATGTATGTCTTGAACGCCTGAATGTCGACATTGAACAGTTCATTGTTCTTGTAATCGACATCACCGTGCAAGAGCTGGATCTTTCCTCTCTTGGAGTTGAGATTGTAGCTGGTATGGGTGATGTGTTCAACAGTGGAACGAGGTCTGTTCTTGATGAAGACTTTGATGCCTTCGATACCGGAGTTAGTAAAGTTGGAAAGCATGAAGTCGATGACTCTGTAACGGCCTAAGATCGAAGTTGCAGAGATCGGACGGAAATCCTCCAGGCCTCTGACAGAGACATATGAAGGTTCAAAATTCAGAATACCTAATACACTACTCATGGTTTTCACCTGCCTTTGCGATAAGGGCTTTGGATACAAGCAGGATGTCATCTGAATCCTTCTTGCCTAAAACCATTCCTTCCGGGATCCTCACATCATCAGCTACCAGACATCTGGTCAGTTTAGCGCCCTTACCTACTACGACGTTGTTCATGATAACTGAATCGGTCACCTTGGCCTTTTCGCCGACCTCGGCACCGGAGAAGATCACTGAATGAGCCACTTCGCCATTGACGATGGCACCCTGTGTGATGAAGGCATTTTCGATCTTTGCTTCATCGCCGATGCACTGCGGCGTAGCGCTGGCATCGTCCGTATAGATCTTCCAGGTCGGGTCAAAGAGATCGAGACCTGAATTGTCCTTCAGAAGGTCCATGTTCGCTTCCCAAAGGGAATCGATCGTTCCGACATCCTTCCAGTAGCCTTTGAAACGGTATGCCTGAAGCTTCAGACCATCGTTCAGGTAGGCAGGAATGATGTTCTTGCCGAAGTCATGCTGGGAATCAGGATTCTTGGCATCTTCCTTCAGGTACTTCTTCAGAGACTTGTAAGAGAAGATGTAGACACCCATGGAAGCCAGATTCGATTTCGGCTGTTTAGGTTTCTCTTCAAATTCGATGATCCTGTCATTCTCGTCCGTATTCATGATACCGAAACGGCTTGCTTCCTTCTTAGGAACTTCGATGACAGCGATCGTAGCTTCAGCGCCTGCTTCCTGGTGAGCCTTCAGCATCTTGTCATAATTCATCTTGTAGATGTGGTCACCGGAGAGGACGAGCACATAGTCCGCATCCTCCTGATCAAGGAAATCCAGGTTCTGATAGATAGCATCAGCAGTACCGGCGTACAAGCCAAGGCCTGTTTCATCCTTTTCTCTAGGAGACAGGACATAGACACCGCCGCCCTTGGAGTCAAGACCCCAGGTAGAGCTCCTTGCGGAATATGAGCTCAAAAGGATGGACTCATACTGAACAAGGACACCGACAGTTGAGATCTGCGAGTTTGCGCAGTTGGAAAGCGCAAAGTCGATGATGCGATACTTGCCGCCGAAGTGGACTGCCGGCTTGGCGACCTTCTTGGTCAGGTCAAAAAGACGGGATCCCCTTCCTCCTGCAAGTATCATAGCTACCATATTATTTTTTTTCATGATTAATAATACTCCTCGTTATTAATACTTAACTTTATTATACAACATTAGATACGGCATATCACCAGTGAATAAGAAGAAACCGGTATCGAGACTCCGCTGAAAGAGCACCTGCCCTCGCGGGCGAAGATCATTTCGTGCCTTTGCCCATCGGAGTAGATCTGAGCGGTGTCCGTCGGATTGATGATGACCAGCAGATCCGAGACCTCGTATGCGATGCAGCCCTCAAAGCAGGTGAATCTCAGTTCGGTCTTGGGATCATAGAGCTCAGGATGTTCCTTTCTGATGCTGATCAGATCCCTTAGATATTTCGGACCGAATGCGTACTTGTCCCGTCTGTTCCACTCCAGCTTGTTGATCTCATCCGCTGCATTATAGGAATTCCTGGTGCCCAGCTTGGTCCTGAGGAATTCCTGACCGGCATGGATGAAAGGAATGCCCTTTGCCATCATCACCATCGCGATCGAAAGAAAAGCACGCGCCTGATTGATCTGTTTCCTGTCTTCTTCCTTGTATATCAGCATCCGGTCATAGAAGGTGTAGTCATCGTGGCACTCGCTGTAGTTGATGCTCTGGGAGGCATCGAGATAGGACTCGTCTGCCGAAAGAGCCCTCATGACCTCCTCATCGATACTGGTGTTGCCGGAGATGTAATGGATGAGCGTCTCCCGGAAATAGTCGTTGAACATCGCCACGCCCGGCAGCTTCTTCGCATTCGGGATGGCAGCCCTTTCCGTTTCAGGAAGCGCATCGCCCATGTTCCACCCTTCGCCATAGACCATGAAATCCGGCTTCTGTCTTCTCATAGTCTGATGGATCAGATTGACGGTATCGATATCGCTGATGCCCATCAGATCCATCCTGATCCCATCGATGTCGAAGAGATCCAGATAGCGGTCCACCATTTCCACGATGTAAGCTCTGACGAACGGATCCTCGCTCTTGACCTCGTTTCCGCAGAAAGTGCCCTGTGCCAGTTTTCCATTGGCCGTTCTTCTGAAACAGTGCCCCTTCAGCATCTTTCCAAGTTCATTCTTCACATGGCTGTAAACATGGTTGAAGACGACATCCAGCACGACCCGGATCCCGTTCTTATGCAAGGTATTGACCGTATAACGCAATTCATTGATATAGGCATAAGGATCATCCGGATCACTAAGATAAGCCGGCTTGACATAGTTGTAAGCCACCGGATTGTATCCCCAGTTGTAATCCGTCTTGTCATTGTCAAAATCAAAAACAGGCAGCAGCTGAAGATGGGTGATACCGAGTTCCTTAAGATAATCAAGGCCGATGCTGTTCCCATCCTTCGTCTTCAGACCTGTTTCCGTAAAGCTTAAAAATTTGCAGCGGTACTTGCCTGGATAGCTCTCCGCTGAAGAGAAATCACGGACAGAGCACTCATAAATGACGGGTGTCTTCACTTCTTCCATCGCGATCTTCTCTTTGATGAACCTGCTGCGGTTCATGACGATCGAATCGGTCCCGATACTGGCATAGGCAAACGGATCCCTGAAACTCACACCGTCAGCAGTCTCAAAATGATAACGCGCACCCTCCAGATCAGAAGCCAGCGCGATCTCAAAACAGTGACCCTTCTTGTGCATGTAATAGGAATGACCCTTGATCACCAGAAGCAGTTCGCTGTAGTATGGCGAAAAGACCCGAAAGATCGTCTTGTCAGGACTGTATAAACTGCCTAATTTATGGATATCAAAATCTTCTGCTTTGTGTCTGAACATTATCGATAGTCTTCTAATCTGTTCCTGGCCTCCAGAGAATCGATGATCCCTTCAACGATCTTCTCGATCCTGGAACCTCTGGAATAATCGGCTTTCACAAAGAAAGTCGCTCTCTTGTCTTCATAAAGCTTTTCAGCATTCTTCCGCTTTGAATCATCACCAAAGACCGCGATCGTGATCCCGCCATTCTGCTGAACGACCTTCATGCTTGGCACATCGGTGCTCCCGTCTCCGAAATAGACCATGTTTTCCAATGGAATGTACTTTTCCGCTTCCGGCGTCGAAGAATTCAGATCCTCATCATTGGTCTCGGTCAGCACACCCTTGTTGATCCTGAAAAGATACTGCGTCTTCATCGTATAGTTGACGACTCTTGAAGGCCACAGGATCCTTCCCTTCTCATCATACGCATAGGTGCACGCATAGATCTTCTTGAACTCCTTGGCGATCGAAGTGCCCTTGATGATATCGGTCAGGCCCGAAGAGATCACGTAGTGTTCGACATTCACATGATGCTTCTTGCCATAGGCATTGATCCTCTCGAACCAGGTACTGACGCCTCTGTAAAGCTCAACGTACTTTCCCTCTTCAAGCAGCTGCTTCTTCGTCAGCTGAGGGTTCTTGCTGACCATCAGGTACATGTAAGACAGGATGCCGTCACAATTATGTTTCTGAGAAAAAACACCGCATTCCTTCCAGAAATCTCCCGGATCCTCATAACCAAGAGATCTGATATAATGAAACTCCTGCATATCCCTTGGGGAAAGGGTCTTATCAAAGTCATAGATCAGAGCGAGTTTTATATTTTTCATACAACATCATTATAACAAAAAACAGAAGACTGTTTAGTCTTCTATTTCGTTGAGATTGCGTATCGCCTGGATGTAGATCGCGACCTGTTTTTTGAAGTTCTCCAGATCGAGACTCTCGTTGGCATCATGGATGTGATTGTCCTCTCCCTGGAACTCACAGCCGAAAGCGATACAGTTGCCGATCGCCTTGGCATAGGTGCCTCCGCCGATGGCCTCCATCTGCGTTTCCAGATCGCCGGTCACATCTTCATAAGCTTTCTTGAGTGCCTTGATCATCGGCAGTTCGACATCGAAGTAGAGCGGTTCGACTGCCGAATGACAGACGACTTCCGTATTACCCTTTGATATCCGCATCATCTCTTTGATGGTCTTCGAATCAGACATGACCGGGAAACGCATATCCAGTGACAAGGTCAGATCGTCGCCTTCCTTGCGTATGACACCGAAGTTGATCGTCGTATCCGAGACCTTGTCCCTGATCTCATCAAAGCCGATGAGTTCGCCGTGCACTGTCAGAGCGAAATGATCATGGAACCAACTGATGAACTCATCGTCATAGCCGGCGGCATAAAGCGCCTCGAACAGATGGCTGATCGCATTGACACCGAGATCCGGCATCGACGCATGCGCTGCCACTCCTTCGACCAGCAGTTCTGTGTTTTCACCATGGCTGATCGTATATTTGACCTGATGATCATAAAGGAAGGATCTGAACTTCTCCTCATCGAAAGAACCCTCTTTGACCACGGCCTTCACTTTCTTGCATACGACATTGGAAGCCTCGCCGCCGCTGATATCGATGAAAGACGTGTGATGTGCGATCACCGCAGCACCATAGATGCCCTTCTCGGCATAGATGCCCGGGAAGTTGGCATCCGGCGTGAAGCCGTAATCCGGATCGCCGTATTTGGACACATAATGGCGGATGCACTCAGATCCCGTCTCCTCGTTGCAACCCAGGACGAGACGGACCCTCTTTCTGAACGGATATCCTTCTTCGATCAGGTACTTCAACGCATACATCGCGGCAACTGCTCCGCCCTTGTCATCGGAGACGCCGCGTCCATAGACTCTTCCATCTTTCTCGATCATATCGAAAGGATCTGAATCCCAGCCTTCACCGGCCGGAACGACATCCAGATGGGCAACGACTGTGATCAGCTTATCGCCCTGTCCCGTCTCACCGAATCCCGCATAATGATCGACATTCTCCGTCTTGAGGCCCTTGGCCTCCATCATCTTCAAAGCCGCTTCCAGCACTTTCCGGTTCGCGGAACCGAAAGGCTTCTCATCCTCTGAATAGACCGAATTGAAAGAAACCAGTTCCTTCAGATCAGCCTTCATTGCTTCAAAATTGTTTTTAATGAATTCCTTGACTTCCATAACTCCTCCTACAGGATCAGTCCGACCGGACAATGATCACTGCCCTCGATCTCGTTGTATATCAGTGAATCTTTGATCTTTTCCATCAGCCTGTCGGAAACGACGAAATAGTCGATGCGCCAACCGGCATTGCGTTCCCTGGCTCTGGTCCGATAGGACCACCAGGAATATTTGACCGTCTCCGGATAGAGCTCCCGGAAGCTGTCCTTGAAACCCGATCCCAGCAGGATGGAGAACTTCTCTCTTTCCTGATCCGAGAAACCGGCAGAGAAATGATTGTCATCCGGATTCTTCAGATCGATCTCGTTGTGCGCGACATTGAGGTCACCGGTATAGATGACCGGTTTCTTCTTGTCCAGTGCCATCAGATGTGCTCTGAGATCATCCTCCCAGTGCATGCGGTAATCGATGCGCTTGAGTCCGTCTTTTGAATTCGGCACATAGGCGCATACGAAGTAGAAGTCCTCATATTCCATGGTGATGACTCTTCCCTCTTTCGGATGATCCTCACCTTCAAAATCATATTCGACGCTCAGTGGCTTCACTTTTGTCAGGACCATGGTCCCCGAATATCCCTTCTTCTCAGCTGAATTCATGTAACGCAGATAACCGTCAAAATTGAAATTCAGCTGATCCTCCTGCATCTTGGTCTCCTGAAAGGCCATGATGTCAGGATCTTCCGCATTGATGAACGGGATCAGATTGCCCTTGGACATCACCGCTCTTAGTCCGTTCACATTCCAGCTTATGATCTTCATATTTCCCTCGTCAGCTTCTTCAGATAAGCTTCCTCTTCTTCGTTCAGATAAGGTCTCAGAGTCTCATAGACTCTCTTGTGGTAGGCGTTGAGCACCCTTATCGTCTTTTCATCAAGATAATCCTTATCGATCAGTTCAAGATCGAAAGGCACCAGTGTCAGTGTCTCGAAACTCAAAAACTGACCGTATTCATTCAGTTCATCCTTTTGGCACAGGATCATGTTCTCACAGCGGATACCGAACCTGTTTTCAAAATAGACGCCCGGTTCATCCGAACAGATCATGCCCGGCTTGAAAGGAGCCAGCTGCGTCCCGTTTTCAGCATAAGTGAAACGGATGTTCGGCGGACCTTCGTGGACTGCCAGATTATAGCCAACGCCATGTCCGGTCCCGCAGCGATAATCGACGCCAAGTTCCCAGAGATCCTTGCGGGCCAGGATGTCCAGCTGATAGCCGTTCATGCCGGAAAGGAACTTCACTTCGCTGAGATTGAACATCGACTTCAGCACCAGCGTGAAATACTTCCTCACTTCCTCATCGACCTCGCCCAGTGCGACAGTCCTGGTGACATCGGTCGTCCCTTCAGGATACTGGCCGCCCGTATCGAAGAGGAGGATGCCTTTGTTGTCCAGCATCGCCGCTTTTCCTTCCATCGGGAAGTAGTGCATCTGCGCCGCATTCTCGTTGTATGCCACGATCGAACCGAAGCTCAGATCCTCCGCCTTGTATTCCAGACGGCAGGAATCGATCTTTCTTGCCGCGTCATATTCCGATATCGTCGATTTGTCGATCTGATCCAGCCACATCAGGAAACGCAGCACGGCGACACCATCATAGATGTGTGCCAGACGCATGTTCTCCTGTTCCACCGGATTCTTTATCGCCTTCATATCCTCGATGATCGAACGCATGTGATAGATCTGATTCCCTCTGCCTTTGACACGCAGATAGGATTCGTAGTTGACCTTGTTCTCATCGAAGATGACCTGTCTGTTCCTGATGCTCAGCAGAAACTCATAGTAAGTCTCATAAGGCCGTATGATGACCCCATCCTCATAGAGCTTCTCCAGCAATTCACTGTCAAAACGCTCCAGATCACAGAAGAGATAGAAATCCTGATCCATGATCACCAGATAAGCCAGAAAGACCGGTGTGTGCGTGATATCGCAGCCTCTCAGATTGAGCAGATAAGCGATCGACTCCAGATTGTTCACGACATGGACCTTCCCACCCAGACAGTAGCTGATCAGTTCCATCTTCTTCTTCCTGGACAGGCCACTGTACTTCTCGGCAAGCTCCCTGATCGGCCCCTTCTTCAAAGGAGGCCTGTCTGTGATCAGATCGGAATAGAGGTCCAGACTTCTGATCCTGAGACCCTCCTTCTTCAGTGCCTTGCCGAAAGCGGTGCTCGTCCTTTTTCCATCCAGACCGATGACCTTATCGCTGTAATGCTTCCTGATGAAAGCCATCGGATCCAGCGCGCCTTCTGTCCCAAGTTTGATGACATTGACGTCATTTGGCAGACATTGCCTGTCCGCCTGAACATGATAGCGTCCATCCACGAAGATATAGGCTTCTTCCCTGTCCACCAGCAGCGTCGCCATGGAACCGCTGAAACCGGAAAAATAGGCGATCGTCTTAAAATACTCAGGAACATATTCCGACATATGATAATCGGAAGTATTGAAATAGTAAACATCGATATCCGCATCTTTTATCGCTGTTTTCAAGCTGTTTAAACGTTCTTTTACCATGCCTTTATATTATCATTTATAACCTTAATATAGTATAATAATAAATTGTATGAAACAGGAAAAAGAACTAAACGAGACTCAGGAAAGAAGTATCAACAGTATCCGGAGGCGAGCTCAGAAACATCAGGAGAAACGGGAATATATCAAAGCTGACCCGCACAATGTTCATATTGCCGGATCCGTCGATAAGACCCTCCACGAAAAGAGCAGTCCCAAGGTAAAGAAAGAAAAGAAAGAGAACGGCCTCGTCAAGGCATTCAACGATGCCAAGGCCTCCGTTGCCGCCTCTCTGGCTTCATTCAAAAAGAAGCTGACAGATACGAAAGATAAGGCAGTCAAAAAAGAGAAAGTCAAAAGAGAAAGACCTGTCCGTCAGGAAAAGATCACGATCGACGAAACGAATAAAGAAAAGAAACCGCTCAGCATGAAGAAAGAGCTCAAGACTCCCGCTCAGAAAGAAGCAGCGAAAGCCGCAGCTGATGCGATCATGAAAGAGCCGGTCAGAAAAGAGAAGGTCACAAAAGAAAAGAAGCCAAGGATGGAGCGGATCAGAAAAGAGAAGACCGCCAGACCAAAGGCAAAGAAACTCACCTTCATCATGGCTATTCTGACTTCCATCGCACTCTTTCCCT
>JAEEGI010019077.1_pt1 | contig 13861 bp, 10 predicted proteins | sample 8958751 | NCBI WGS metagenome assembly JAEEGI01 (sample SAMN16246545, study PRJNA631951) | gut metagenome | biome: gut microbiome; feature: rumen; material: KS-attached | host: Bos | place: Iran: Karaj | collected 2018-10
TTATATTTGAGCGTGACCAAGACATTCCTCAACGACCGCCTTTCGGTCCAAATAGCGGGCCACAACTTGCTGGGAGCCTATGAGGACTTGAACATCGACTACGGTCTACGTTCTATGCGAAGCATCACTAAAAACGACTCGCGGCAGTTAGAGGTTACTGCGCGCTACAAGTTCAACGCCACACAAAGCAAATACAAAGGAACCGGCGCAGGGCAGGAAGAACGCTCACGCCTCGGCAACTAACAACCATACTTGCTTCTTCTTCAAGGCGCAACTCATTCATGGGTTGTGCCTTGTGCGCAAAGGAGGGGCGAGCTTGTCGACAACGAGGACGGAACTTGGAGTCTCACCATGCCTGCTGGCGACGTGACCATCAGCGTGAAGCCGGTTCCCTCCGCCATCGACGACATCAATACCGACACCTCCAGAGCGGTCAACGCTACGACCTGCAAGGCCGCCCGGTGGGCCCGGGTTACCGCGGCATCTACATCCAGGACGGTCGCAAGTATATCGCGTGAAAAAATATCCTTATCACAAAAACATCGCACAAAGTCTTTCGACTGAGATATTTGTCGTATATTTGCCGTCAAATTGGCAACAATCCGCAACATTTTGGAAAATCATTGTAAGCCGAATGCAGAATCAAGCTTGCTTGTACTATGCTGTAGCGAAATATGATATGATAACAAATCAAAACATTTATATTATGGACTTTAAAACTTTACTTCAAAACTTTGAATCTTTTGAGCAGATGGTGAAGAATGGTTCTGCACCATTTCGCTTCAATGTTCTCGACCTTCAACAAGGTCACATCGTTGAGAATTCACACTCAAACATCCTAATGCAACTTCTGCAATATCGTGATCGTGGATGTTTTGTCTTTTTCCAGTCGCTGATGGACCGCTTGCACATTGAAGTGCCGTCAACGGGCGAGTTTACATTCGAGCGCGAGAAAAGTTGCGGAGGTGGTCGAATAGACGGGTTCATTTATGAGCGTGATAATTTTGCTGTCGTTATCGAAAACAAAGTAAACGGCGCTGGCGATGGAAGCAACCAACTTGGAAAATATCTCAATGCAATAATAACCGATAAAGATATATTTACCAATTCCAAAAACAACGTGGCAAGCATGGTGTGGGTGATATATCTCACCCGCGATGGTTCCGACCCTGCCGATAATGAGAGCATCAAAGCAATGGTTGACCTTGGAATATGCGACAATCCAGTTGACGACGCCCCTCTCAATGGTGCGCGCTATGCAGCAGCAAGCTATCGCAATCACATTCTACCCTGGCTTGAAGAGGATGTTTACCCTATGATTAAAAACATGGATGTCGAGTTTAGCTCAGGCGTTATGCAATATATCTGTTACCTGAAAGGCGAGAACTTCTTTAACATAAATATGAATCCGATTGGTGATGCTGTTGAGTGGTTTGACAAAAATGTAGAATTGCCTGCCGATGCAGTTAAACGCAACAAGGCTCTACATCAACTTTACCTTGATGGCGGCAACACAAAACTTGGCAATCGGCTGCTCAATGTCATTCAAGCCGTCTCCGAAAAGCCTATGAAGACGTTCCTTGACGTGACGATAAACTATTTTGGCAATAGCGATGTGTGGCACCACTTCACTTTCTATTATATCTGTATGCGCCCCAAGATGCAGCCAGATGACGTAAAAGTCGTGTTTTCATGGAATCTGCTCGGTATCAAGCGCCTTACTTCCAGTAAAGCCCAGGACTATACTTTCTCTATAACCGTTTCTGGTTCAAAGGTGGCCAGAGAACGATTTGTGGCACGCCACGGATTACGACTGTGCCTCTTAGGCTATAAAATAGAGGAGAAGATTACTCGTGAGTTAGTCTTCCGTTGCAATGTGCCAGTTGATACTGGTCTGTTGAACAAACAGCCCGAGGAACAACGTAAATTCCTTGAGGACACCTACAAAAGGCTTGCACCACACAGCCTAATTGATGACCTTGTTCACGGAGTGGGAGCATGTACCCTTAATTATGAAAAGGAGAACATACCCATTGACTGGATTAAGGATTATCACAAGGCTCTAGCAGCGATTTATGAGCAAGGACGTGACAAATATGGGTTGAGGCTTCTTTCCGACGTTGACGGAATCGCTCTGACGACACCTGAAGAAGAAGTGACTCTTGAGCCGAGCAAAAACAAAGTAGGTCGCCTTGTACTGGAGCTTAACGGACTCAATGATGAGCAACGTGCCACGCTGGAGCAACAAGGAATCACACAAGAATGGATATTACAAACACCTGACTACAGAACGCCTAAGGGCGTCCATAAAGTCACAGCTTTCGGCTTATGGGTCGAAAAGAACATCCATGTGCCCGAAGAGGAGACTCTCCGCAAAACAGTTGAGAACACCTTCAAAGTGCTTGACTGCCTACTGCGCAAATAACGTCCTTTGACTTGCCATTCTGATTGGCTTGAGATAATAAGATTCACTCGCGTTCGCTCGTGCAACTTGGAGCGCTCCCGCGGGGGCGCTGCATAATGTGAAAGAAACGGCACCTTGGCGGTGCATTCGTTTTATTGCTATCACCCCGACAACAAGCGAGCCTGCTGTCGGGGTGATAACAACAAAACGGCCTCAACTATCGTCGAGACCGTTTCTTTCACTTTATGCGGAGAGGACAAGATTCGAACTTGCGGTAGAGTTACCCCTACGGCAGTTTAGCAAACTGCTGGTTTCAGCCACTCACCCACCTCTCCGGAAGCTAGCTGAAAATCATGTTGCTTTTCAATAGCGACTGCAAAGGTACTGCTTTTTTCTGAACTGGCAAATAAAAAAGTGACTTTTTTGCGTTTTTTCCCTTTTTTTCGCCTTTACTACTCGAAAAAACACCCACAAATCACCCAAATTTCGTAATTTTGCCAATGTTTAGACCATCTAGTGCATCTGGGATTTCTAGACCATCTAGCGTCTCTAGTTTACAATCATCCAAAAGATATATGGCAAAGAAAAAAAGTAACATGGCCATCAAGGCCATCGTTGGGGCGGTACTCATCGCTCTGATTGCATTGTGTGTGTGGCTCGCCCCCTATTTCGCGACGGGTGCGCCCGATGGTGGTCTCATCAAGCTACGCAAGGGATCGTCCATCGAGGTGGCCACCGATAGCATCGCTGCAAACATCGATACGAAGTTTGCCGAGCGCGTGGGCAAACTCTTGAGTATGACTGGTGCCGACCTCAGTGGTCGCCAGGGCGCGTTTAAAGTCAACAAGGGCGACTCGCCCTTCAAGGTAATGAGGCTCTTGCGCAGTGGTGCCGAGAGCGGGATACGCTTCACATTCAATAATGTGCGCACGCGCGAGGAGTTTGCCGAGCGTTGGGGCGGCAAATTCATGATGGGGAAGGACGAGATGCTCAAGACCCTTAACGATCCCATCGCGCTGGTGGGCGTGGGCCGCACCCCCGAGAACGTCACGGCCATGCTCCTGCCCGACAGTTACGAGTTCTATTGGGACATCACACCCACCGAGTTCCTCGTGAAGATGAAGGGCTTTTATGACAAGTTCTGGAACGAGGAGCGTCTGGGCAAGGCACGCAAACTGGGACTGACGCCCGACGAGGTGGCGATAGTAGCGTCGATTGTCGAGGAGGAGACTTCCAAGGCCGATGAGCGACCCAAGGTGGCGCGCCTCTACCTCAACCGCCTGGCGCAAAAGATGCCACTGCAGGCCGATCCTACGGTGAAGTATGCCATCGGCGACTTTTCTATCAAGCGCATCACCAACGCGATGACACGCACCATCTCGCCTTATAACACATATGTGAATCCTGGCTTGCCCCCCGGTCCTATTCGCATTCCTGAGAAGGGCACGCTCGATGCGGTGCTCAACGCCCCCGACCACAACTACATCTACATGTGTGCGGCCGAGGATTTCTCAGGTTACCACAACTTTGCCGTTGATTATGGCACCCACATGGCCAATGCCCGCCGCTACCAGGACGCCCTCAACCAGCGCGGCATCAAGTGAGGGGTCAGGGCCCTATTCTGCGCTTGAGGTAGCGCGGTAAAAATCCTAGATGCCTAATGATGGTGGGCAGCGTGCCATAGTGGTGGCACATGATGCGGAAGCGCTCAAGCAGTGATTTTTTATGGTATTTGTCGGTGAGCCCGTCGGTCAGGAAACTGATGATGGGCTCATCCCCTACATACTCGTTGCGCTCGCTGGCCTTCAGCACCCGCACACACCAGTCATAGTCGGCGCTGAATCGGTACTGTAGGTCATACTGCGGCATCAAGTCGCGGCGCGCAACAAAGGCCTGATGACACACCAGCATGCCTTGCTTGAAACTGTCGGCTGTGAGTTGGGCAGGTGCCGTGAGATGACGCATGCCCACCACGACCCCCGTGGCATCGACCAGCTGCGTCTGCCCATAGATGACCCCCGGACTGCCCTCGGCATGCGCCGCCAGACGCGCCAGCGAATCGGGCGCGGCAAAGCGGTCGCCCGCGTTGAGCCAAATCAGGTATTTTCCCTCGGCAAGGCGGATTGCCTTGTTCATCGCGTCGTAGAGTCCCTTGTCGGGCTCGCTATAGATACGAGTTCCCTCAATATTGGCCTCGCGCACCAGGTCAAGAGTGCGATCCTTCGATGCGCCGTCGACCACCAGATATTCATAGTCGCGGCAGGTCTGCTGCCGCACGCTCTGCAGCGTGGGACCAATCACCTCAGCGGCGTTCCATGTGACTGTAACAATCGTGAATAGCTTCATAGCAGTGCAAAAGTAGGACAAATCAATGAACTGTCCAAATTTTCAGCTACTTTTAGCAATGACATCATGTTGCTTTGCGCCGTTTAAGCCTCTTTAACATGCTTATGAGAGGTAAATTTTGTTCTTTTTGTAATTTTGCAGCACATCCGCGTGTCGTTCCGCCACAGTGCCGTGCCATCGGCTCAGTGCATCATCGGCCTCTCTCTGGTGCCGCATGTACATCCTGCGCCTCTAAAAACGCCACAATTTATTCTCAATTCCAATTCTCAATTAAAAGAGCAAGATGCAATATCGGTCGGAAAATTGCGTTATAGTGTTTACAATGCTTAAAATTCGACTACGACATATTGCACTGTTCGCGCTGATGGCATGCGCCGTGACGGCACTGGCACAGGACAATGACAAAATCCTTAACCGCCAGTATGCCGACATGAAACGCATCCACTACGGCTTCTCGGTAGGATTGAATTTCCAGGACCTGAATATTACTAACAATGGTTTTATCACCGCGGATGGTGAGAGCTGGTATGCCGATATCCCTAGCCACTCACCAGGCTTCTGTGTCAACGTCATGGCCGACCTGCGGTTGGGCACGCACTTCAACCTGCGCGTGGCACCGGGTATGTATTTCGGCAACAAGGTGGTGCAGTTCCGCAACGCCCTGGGCGATCCAGAGGCGCCCGAGCTATCACATTACCGACAGAGCCAGAACGTCAAAGCGACCTACATCGTGCTCCCTATTGACCTAAAGATTTCGGCGTTGCGCTATCATAATCTGCGACCCTATGTCAACTGCGGCGTGATGCCCATCTATGACGTGGGTAAGGAACGCAGCGAACAACTGAAGTTGCAGAACTTCGACGCCATGCTCACAGTGGGCATGGGATGCGATTTTTACCTGCCTTTCTTCAAGCTTTGTCCTGAGGTGAAGTTCTGCTTCGGCTTACGAAACCTATTGCAGAAAAACCGACCCGATCTGCAGGATTACCCCGAGATGATGCGATTCACCGAGAGTGTGAGCAAAGCGCAGAACAACATGGTAGTCGTTACCTTCTACTTCGAGTAAAAGCATGAGAGCTCATCGCATTACATATCGATTGCTAACCCTCACGTTGTGCCTTGTCGCCGTGAAGTCCCAGGCACAGACCGATGCGCAGCTCACGCAGTACTGGGCCGTGCCGTCTTACTATAACGCTGCGGCAGTGGGCAACATTGACTTTATTCACATCACCGCAGGCAGTAGATTGCAGTGGTTGGGTATCAAGCACGCGCCCATGACCTTTCTGGCCGTGGCCGACATGCCGTTCAAGCTGCTTAACCGCCGTTGGGGAGCGGGGGTCATGATACAGGCCGAGACGATGGGTCTCTACCGCAACACGACAGCCGGGCTGCAGTTGGCGTGGAAAAAGAAGATGCTGGGAGGAACGCTCAATGTGGGCATTCAGGCCGGCATACTCAACGAGTCGTTCAAGGGCAGCCAGGTTATTTCCATCGATGGTGACGAGGCACACAGCAGCGCCGACGATGCCATTCCGCAGAGCGATGTGGGAGGCACAGTCTTTGACTGCGCCGCAGGCGTGTTTTTTACTCACAAGCGCTTCTGGGTGGGTGCATCGGTGACCCATCTTACCGCACCCACGGTCACCTTGAAAATGGGTGACGACGAGGAACACCAATATGAATTTGACGCTGGCCGCAACTATTATTTTATGGCAGGTGGCAATATTCCATTGCATAACACGTTAATTGAATTGCTGCCCTCGGTGATGGTAAAGACCGATTTCAACGCCTTTCAGGCCGAGGCAACGGCAAGGTTCCGATACAACCGTTTCATCAGTGCGGGAGTGGGATATCGATATAAGGATGCCATCTCGGTGATGATTGGTTGCGACTATAAGAATTTCTTTGTTGGCTACAGTTACGACTATGCCACATCGGCCATACACAAAGCCAGCAGCGGCAGCCACGAACTGTTCTTGCAATACAACGTCAAGCTCAACATGGGTGAGCGAAACTACAACAAGCACAAGAGCATCCGCATCATGTGATGCGAGACACTAGATACAAGAAACGAGAACCAAGAAACGAGGCTGAAAAAGTCTCAACTCCCAATTCTCAATTAATGAAGATATGAAAAAGTTACTGTTAATATTTGCAATCACGATTGTGCTGGCTTCGTGCAGCGCGATGCGGCGCGGTAGCATGGCCGGAGGCGAGGTGACTGGTATTGGTGCCTCTACATTCAGCGAGCCCACGCCTTATGGCATGGTACTCGTCGATTGTGGCTCGATGCGAGAAGGGCCGGCGCAACGCGACTCGGTTTGGGGCTTGGACAGTACAGCCCATGGCATCTCGGTTGATGCGTTCTGGATGGACGAGACCGAAATCAGCAACTCAAAGTACAAGCAGTTTGTTTATTGGGTGCGAGACTCAATCATCCGTGAGCGACTCGCCGACCCCGCCTATGGTGGCAACGAGGAGTTTAAGATCGAGGAGGACAAGGAGGGTAATCCCGTCAAGCCGCACCTCGACTGGAGCAGGAACATCCCCTGGAAAAACCCCAGCGAAGATGAGGAACGTGCCATCGAGAGTGTCTACAAGATCAACCCCATCACAGGAGTGAAGGAGCTTGACCCGGCACAGATGAACTTCCGATATGAGATTTATAACCTCACCGAGGCGGCAAAGCGCAAGAATCGTTTTGACCCGACGCGGCGTGACTACAACACCGATCACGCTGTGCCCACAACCAATCCCATTATCAGCAAGGATACCGCCTTTATCGATGACGACGGACGCATTGTTCGCCAAACCATCACACGCCCGTTGCAGAACGAGTTTGACTTTGTCAATACCTACATCGTCAATATCTTCCCCGACACCACGTGCTGGGTCAACGACTTTGACAACGCCTACAACGAGCCTTATGTGCGCATGTACTTTGCTAATGGCAATTACAACAACTACCCCGTGGTGGGTGTGAGCTGGGAGCAGGCTAATGCATTCTGCGTGTGGCGCACCGAGTATCTCAAGCGTGCTTTGGGCAAGGAGGGCGTTTATGTCGAGCCGTTCCGATTGCCTACCGAGGCCGAGTGGGAGTATGCTGCACGTGCAGGACAGAATGGCAATAAGTACCCATGGGAGGGCGATGTGCCACTGACCGAGGACGATGGATGCTTCTATGCCAATTTCAAGCCTCAGGAGGGTAACTACGTCAAGGACGGTAGCATCATCAGTGCACCCGTCGGTACATACCAACCCAACGACTTCGGACTCTTTGATATGGCCGGTAATGTCAGCGAATGGACATCCACTGCCTACACCGAGAGCATTGACCGAATGACCAGTGACCTCAACCCCGAGTATCGCTACAACATCGCAAAGGAAGACCCCTACAAGATGTCGCGAAAGATTGTGCGTGGCGGTTCGTGGAAAGACGTGGCGCACAACATCCGCAGTGACATTCGCATGTGGGAGTATCAGAATGAGCAGCGCAGCTACATAGGCTTCCGTTGTGTCCGCTCCCGTGTGGGCTTCGGCAAGGTTAAACGCAAAAACTAAGAATTTAAAACAAGAACCAAGAAACGAGAACCAAGAAGCGAGGATGAATAATTCTCAACTCCCAATTCTCAATTCTCAATTATTAATAAGATGAGAAAGCTTAATGCCATTGCGCGATTCCTCAGTGATGACCGAGGACAGCGGTTTTTCAATTTCGCATATAGTATCGGTGCTGCCGTCGTGATTTGGGGCGCACTGTTCAAAATCCTTCACCTGCCAGGTGGCAATACCCTGCTCAGTATCGGCATGGGTACAGAGGTGTTGATGTTCTTGCTCACTGCGTTTGACAGGCCAGAAAAAACCTACAAGTGGGAAGAAGTTTTCCCCGTACTAGCATCTCACGATCCCGAAGACCGCGTAGAGATGGGTGGCGGTGGCGGCGGCATCTATATTAATAATGGTGGCGGCGCCGGTGAGGTTGTTGAAACTGACGGATTTGCCAGCGGGGTGAGTGGTGCCGAGGCACGTGCTGCCGTGGGCTTGCCAGCAGGCATCGAACTGAGTGAGGACGATACGCGCTCGCTCAGTGAGAGCATTGCCAAGATGTCGGCTGCTAGCGACCAACTCAGCCGTATGGCCGAGCTCACCGATGCTACCCAGCAGTACTTGAGCCAGATGGCATCGATCAGCGAGCAAATGGAGCGCCTGGCAGCAACAACAACTGCCCTTAACCAGGTGAGTGAGACGCTGCTGCAGAGTTACCACGCCATCACCGACAACAGCGAGAACATTACCCAGAGCAGCACGGGATATGTCCAGCAGATGGAGAGCCTGAACAAGAACATTAGCGGACTGAACACCATCTACGAAATCCAGCTCAAGAGCATCAGCTCGCAGCTTGATTCCATCGACCGTGTCAATCGTGGCCTCAAGGACATCCGCGACATGTATGAGAAGTCGGCTGCCGAGAGCGCACACTATTGTGATGAGACCGAGAAGATGGCTCGTTACATGAAGCAGCTCAACAGTGTCTATGAGAAGATGATCAAGGCCATGACCGTGAACATGTATAGACCCATGCCGGGTATGCCAGGGCTAGAACCCGATTCTGATAATCAATAATTCTCAATTCTCCATTCTTAATTATCAATTAATAAATGGCAGTAGGTAAAAACCAGTCGGTGGGACGCATGTCACCGCGTCAGAAGATGATCAACCTGATGTACATCGTTCTGACCGCCATGTTGGCACTGAACGTGTCGAGCGATGTGCTCAACGGGTTCAGCCAGGTGGAGGATGGACTGACGCGATCAAACCGAACCATTACAGCCCGAAACCAGGCGTTGTTCGCTGAACTCCAGGAGTTCAACCAGAAGAACCCCGGGAAGGGAAAAGTGTGGCTCGACAAGGCGTTGGATGTGCGAAACAGCACCGACAAGCTATATAATTATATCGACTCGCTCAAATATGCGATTGTGCGTGTAGCCGACGGCGAGGAGGCCGATATACACAATATCCAGAATAAGGACAACCTTGATGCCGCATCGCAGGTGATGCTCGCGCCAACTGGCGGAAAGGGCAAGCAGTTGAGAGCGCGCATCGACCAGTATCGGCAGTTCATCACGTCGTTCCTCGACGATCCACAGAAGAAAGCCAACCTAGAGCAGGCGTTATCCACAGCACCCATCAAGACCAAGGCAAGCGGAGAGATTGGCGGGAAGACTTGGGAAGAAACCATGTTTGAGAACATGCCCACCATCGCAGCCATCACACTGATGAGCAAGCTCCAGAACGATATACGATATGCCGAGGGTGAGGTGTTGAACCAACTCATCACCAATGTTGACTTGGGCGACTTGCGTGTAAACTTGGTCAATGCATTTGTAGTGCCGCAGTCCCGCATTGTAATGCGTGGTACTAAGTACTCGGCCAACATAGTTCTGGCTGCAGTAGACACCACACAGCGGCCCATCGTCTATGTCAACGGCGTGCGACTGGGCAATGACAAGGGACTCTACGAGGTAGGAGCCAGCTCGGCAGGAAAACACGAGTACTCGGGTTACATCGAGGTCGTGGGCCGTGACGGCAGTGTTACACGCCGTGATTTTAAGAGCGATTACACTGTTATTGACCCGCTCGCTACCGTTAGTGCTACGATGATGAACGTGTTCTATGCCGGTATCAACAACCCCGTGTCAATTGCTGTGCCAGGTGTGCCCGAGGGAAGCATCTCGGCAACGATGACCAACGGCTCGCTCACCAAGGGAGCTGACGGATGGATTGCACGACCCACTCAGGTGGGAGCCACCTGCGAGATTACGGTGACGGCCGAGATGGAAGGACAGCGCATGAATGTGGGTACTACCAAGTTCCGTGTGCGTAAGCTGCCCGATCCGACACCGTTCATCACCTATAACGACGCCAAGGGAAATGCCAACCGCTACAAGGGCGGACGACCCTTCCCCAAGGCTTCGCTCCTTGCTGCCAAGGGATTGGATGCGGCCATCGACGACGATATGCTGAATATTGACTATAAGGTGGTTAGCTTTGAGATGGTCTTCTTTGACCAGATGGGTAATGCTATACCCGAAATCTCATCGGGATCTCATTTCAGCGAGAGACAGATGAACGCTATCCGGCGTTTGCAGCACGGTAAGCGATTCTATATCACCAAGGTGAAGGCCACAGGCCCCGACGGTGTCACACGCGACATCTCGCCCATGGAGGTCATCATTAATTAAAAGAAAGTCTCAATTAGAATATGAAGAAGTTTAGATTCATCATCGTGCTATTGTTGACCGTGTTCGTCGCCAGTGCCATTCAGGCGCAGGTGGTGAAGAAAACCGACGCAGACGGCCGCAAGAAAAAGGAAGACAATGGTGTGGTCATCACCGACCGACAGCAGGCGTTCTTCGAGCAGCGTCAACCTAGCGACGCCGATCTCCAGTGGATGAAGGTCATTTACCGGTCGCTTGACCTCACCAAGGGGAAAAACCCGGCACTATATTACCCCGAGGAGCCTAATGAGGACGGACAGAGTTTGTTCTTTATCATCATGCGGCTGCTGGCAAACAACCAGATCACGGCATATGAATACCTCGATGGACGAGAAATGTTCACCGACGAGTTCAAGGTCAATGTGGGAGAGTTGCTCGACCGATTCCATGTGATGTATAGCCCCGCAAAGGGAAGCACCGAAAAGAATCCCAAATACACCATCGAGGATGCTGACATTCCTGGCAACGAGGTGCTCAGCTACTATATCATCGAGCGGTGGGAGTTTGACACGCGCAGCAACCAGATGAAGACGCGTGTCGAGGCCGTGTGTCCAGTGCTGCACCGCACCGATGAGTTCGGTGGCGAGGCCATCAAGTATCCCATGTTCTGGGTCAAACTCAACGACATACGACCCTATATGGCCAATCAGTATGTCTTCACCGACGATGACAACAACTTGCCGCGCTACAGCTTGGATGATTTCTTCAAACTGAACATGTACACAGGCGACATCTACAAGACTAAGAACCTGCGTAACCTCTCGCTCATGCAACTCTATCCCGAGGAGAAAGATCTGGCTCATGCGCGAGATAGTATCGAGAACCGTCTGCAGGCTTTCAACAACGACCTGTGGGTGCCCGACCGTGAGGTGCTCTTGGCTCAAAAGGAAGCACGGGAGAAACTCGAGCAAGAGCAGGCTGAGGCCGAAACCGAGGAAGGTGAAGATGGCGAAGTGACACAGTCAAAGAAAGAAGAGAAAAAGTCGAGTGTCAAGCGCTCGACCAAACGTGGATCTAAGGCCAAGGAGAGCACCTCAAGCTCATCCAAGTCTAAGAAGACCAACATCAAGCAGCGCAAACCCAAGTCGACAACATCGTCGTCAAGTAGCGCAACGCGCAGTGTGCGCAACCGCAAGCGCAAGTAGCATTGATTTTTTCTATAATTTGCGACCATTGTAGCATGGCAAGTGCTGCAATGGTCGTAATTTTGCAACATGAAATCATTCCATATATATATCATCATTGCCGCTTTGGCTATGCTCGTCGCTGGTTGCAAGGCGACAAGCCTTGAGCTGGGTCCCAATCCATTCATTACTCACATGTACACAGCCGACCCGTCGGGGCATGTTTGGAACGATGGGCGCCTCTATGTCTACCCGTCACATGATATCGATCCGCCACGAGGTTGTGACCTCATGGACCAGTATCATGTGTTCTCGTCGGCCGACCTTAAGCACTGGACCGACCATGGCGAGATCTTGAGAGCAAGCCAGGTGCCATGGGGCAGGCCCGAGGGTGGGTTCATGTGGGCACCCGATTGTGCCTATCGCAATGGCAAGTACTACTTCTACTTTCCTCACCCCAGCGAGAGCAATGTTGCGCCTTCATGGAAAATTGGCGTCGCTGTCAGCGACAAGCCCGATCGCGATTTTCGCGTCCTGGACCAGCCCATGCAGGGAGTCGGTGGTTGGGATTTGATTGACCCCGCTGTGTTTGTCGATGACGACGGACAGGCCTACTTTTACTACGGCGGTGGCAGCAACTGCTATGGTGCGCCACTCAACGACGACATGATTTCACTCAAAGAACCGCTCCGAAAGATGGAAGGAATCAACGATTTCCACGAGGCTGCATGGGTTCACAAATACAATGGGCGTTACTATCTATCCTACGCTGACAACAACGAGAATGCCAACCGCCTACAATATGCCATCAGCGATTCGCCACTGGGGCCATGGCGCTCGATGGGTGTTTTCTTGGGGCCTCAGAGCTGCGCCATGAGCCATGGTTCAATAGTTCAGTTCAAGGGCCAGTGGTATGTGCTATATCACTGTAGTGACCTTTCAAACGGCGAGAACGCACTGCGTTCAATATGCATCGACCGCCTTGAGTATAACCCCGACGGAACCATCCGTCTTGTCAAGCAGCATAGATAACACATCGCAGATACACAATTCCAGCCTGGTTCCGCCAGGCTTTTTTCGTGCCGTCCTGTCGCGATTTTATTATATATAATAAGGTGTAAACCGAAAAAGCCGAAAAAAGTAGGTTTTTTCTAAAAAAAGTGGCCGAAAAATTTGGTGGATGTGAAAAAGTCGCCGTACCTTTGCACCCGCAAACGGGAAACGGCGCGTCCGGGCGGAGGTCCGGCCAGGCTCAAACCTGAAAGATTGTTAAAAATCGGCCAGAAATTTTGCCGCGTCAGGAATTCGCCGTAACTTTGCACCACTTTCGCCTCGCGACTCAGCCAAAGATGAGCGAGCGATTTTTTTCCGCCGAAATTTTCGGCACAGAGACCTTTGAAATGTTTGCAGCCAATAAGGAATTTGACAAGTGCAAGAGACAAGGAAGGTATTCCGGAGCTCCCGGCACATGAGGTTCCTTTGAAATACGAAACAGGTAATCCAGCGTATGTCCGGAGAGGCAGTCGGTCTACCTTCGTCGGGCCATGTCCATATATTATTTTCTGCAAAGAAAGACATGACAATACTAACAACGAAGAGTTTGATCCTGGCTCAGGATGAACGCTAGCGACAGGCTTAACACATGCAAGTCGAGGGGCAGCATGAGGGTAGCAATACTCTCGATGGCGACCGGCGCACTGGTGAGTAAC
>JAEEGI010019079.1_pt1 | contig 13859 bp, 9 predicted proteins | sample 8958751 | NCBI WGS metagenome assembly JAEEGI01 (sample SAMN16246545, study PRJNA631951) | gut metagenome | biome: gut microbiome; feature: rumen; material: KS-attached | host: Bos | place: Iran: Karaj | collected 2018-10
ACGATCGGTAGCCTGATCGAACTTGTAGTCTACCATCATCACTTCACGGGGTGCGAAATCCTTTATCTCAAGCACTACTGGTGTTACATTCTCTGCCATAATTTGTTTCCTTTCTATTCTTTAATCTTTAAACTTCAAACTTTAAACTTCAAACTTTTTCAATCATGCCCAGTCGTTTTCGTATTTCACGTTGCCGAACTCGATCTGCTTGCAGGTGATCGTAATCTCCTCGAAGTGTCCGAGCTTGTCTTCCCACTTCTCCTCGAAGTTGACACAGTAGCCGTTGGTGAACTTGATTGACTTCATCTCCTTGTTGGTCTTCGTCTCGAGGAACTTGATCTCGCCGTTCTTCGGGAGGCTGCGCTCACACATCCAAGCCAGCAGGTCAGGGGTGCCGTCGTTCAGCGCCTTGACGCGAACCTGGATCTTACCGCCACGGGGAATGCCTGCCATCTGTCCCTCTACGTCTGTTGCCTGATTGAACTCGTAAGTCACCATCAGTACTTCTCTCTCTTTGTAACCGTCGATTGTCATCGATACTGGAGTCTTTGCCATAATTTGTTTCCTTTCTTAATTTTTAAATTGTTATTAATCTTGTTGTTTAAAATTTCTGATGCAAAGTTACGACGGTTTTCACCTCATTCCAAACTTTTTTGCGAAATTCTTCTGAAGTGTATACGACAGACGCGCCGTTTTGCGACAAAGAGGGGAAACGCCCCCAAAAGTTGTCGCAAAACGGCATTATCACCTGATGTAAAACAAGAAATCCTCACCATCTGGCGAGGATTTCCCGTTTACAATCGGTATCTTAGTTGAAGAGGTAGCGGATGGTGAACATGATCTGATAGGTGGAGGCCGTGCTCAGATAGTTCTGCGAAGTCTTCAGGTGACGCGCATTGTCAACCGTGTTATACGTGTACTTCCCCTTGTTGTATGAGAGCAGGGTGTTACCTTGAATCTGCTTGAAGAGTCCCCAGTCCTTGCAGAGGAAGTTGGGAAGGTTCTCTATATCGATGCCTAACTGGAGGGCATGCTTGGTCTTGCCGAGCTGGACGCTCATGTCGCGCTGGTACTTGAAGTCGAGCTGATGATGCCAGGGCATCTTGGCACCGCCACGCTCGGCATACTGGCCCTTGCGGTTCTTCAGATAGTCGTCCTGATTGATATAGGCCCAGAAGTCGTCGCGCTGCATCTCTGCGGTATAGACCGTAGGATTCTTGGCATCGCCGTATGTGCTCTCGGCAAAATCCCAGCTGTTGAGCTCCTCGCGCGAAGCAGGCACGTAGATGAGGTTGCCCGGTGCAGAGGGGTCGCTGTTGACGTTGCTCGAGAAGATGTAGGAGTAGCGGCTGTAGGCATAGCTGCCGAGATAAGCGTACTGATAGCCGTCGTAGACGAGGCTGAAGCGCGAGGTGGCGTTCTTCGACTCCTTGAGCGTGTAGCTGGCAGAGATGAGCAGACGGTTGGGGGCCACATAGGTGGCATAGCCCAGCTCGTTGTCGTTGACGGCATTGATGGAGTTACGGTAGTTGTTGTAGGCCGATGACACCTGGTCGCCGATGCCCTCGGTATAGCTCTTGGCCTTGGAGACGGTGTAGCTGGCGGAGAGGTCGAGGCCGAAGTCGAACGACTTGTGCAGCTGGGCGCTGAGTGACCAGTAGTAGGCCTTCGTGCCGGCATTCTCGAGCACATAGGCTGAGTGGTTGGCATCGTAGTAGGACATCTTATGACGCACGTCGCCATGCCCCAGGTCGACGGTGGAAGTGCCGTCCCAGTAGATGTCGGCATTGGAGACGACAACGGGATTGAGGTCTTTGTTGAAGATGCCCTAGAGGGTGAAGTCGATGTCGCCGGGCAGCTTGGCATCGAAGGCGAGTGAGGCCTTCCACGTCTTCGGCATGCGGAGATCCTCGCTCAGGATGGTGGGGCTGCCGGGAACGGTGGTAGAGCTCTGGGCATTGATCTGACGGAGCATCTCTTCCTGACTGGTGGTGAAGCGCAGGTTGGCGGCATTCTCACCATTGACAACGTAGGAGGTCTGTCCCATACCGGAGTTTCCGACTGCGGAGACGAGCCATACGAACGGCATACGACCCACGAAGAGACCTGTTCCGCCTCGGAGGATATACTTGCGGCTGCCCGTGATGTCCCAGTTGAAGCCGACACGCGGTGAGAACGAGATGCTGGCATCGGGCACATTGTCGGTGCGGAAATGACGGCCACCGAAGTCGATCTTGTAATACTCCTCATTGAAATTATTCTCGAGGCTTGGATATGAGGGCAGCTCGAAGCGGACACCCAGAGACATGCGGAAACGCTCGCTCCAGCTGATATTGTCCTGCAGGTAAAGCGACCACTGGTTGGTCTTCATCTTGGAAGTGAACATCGAGTGGGCCTCGTTGTTGCCATAGGTAATTCCGAACACACGGGGTGCGCGCCCAAAGACGGCGCCCCAGTTGCCTGACGCCACTTCCTCGGGCGTTGCCTCGAAGGCATAGTATCCGGCTGCTGCCTGTGCATAGCCGTTGGCGGCATAGTTATGCTCGAACTGGAGTCCGGCGAAGAGATTATGCTTGCCCAGGGTAATGTTCAGCTCGTCGGTGATGACGGTGTTCTTAGTCTGAGCGAGGTTTCCGTAGGTGAACACATCGCCCGTGAGAGCCCATGTGGGATAGTGGTTCTGTCCGTCGTTCATCACAATCTCGACGATGGGCGCAGCATCGTTGTATTCCGTAGAGCGCGGCTGGTCCTGGAAGGAGTAGGTGCCGCGAAGGGTGTTCTGCAGCTTGCCGAACTTGGAGTTCAACTCGGCTGCGATAGAGGTAAAGCGGTATTCTGCATAGTAACGGCTGGAGAGCGACGACATACCATAGTTGGTGTTGCTGCCGTAAGTATTCTGATTACCGCCATAGATCATCGTCGCACGGTTGCTGCCGATGGAACGGGAGGCAGAAGCGGGGCTGGAGGACTTGCGGTTTGACTTCGTGAGACGGACATTGAACTTGTGGTTCTCGCTGATGTTCCAGTCGAGACGGGCGAGGATACGATAGGCGGGGGTCTTCACGTTATACCCCTGCCAAGGGCCAGTGGTCAGACCGTAGGTGTTCTGCAAATAGGTAGACAGGCTTTCGAGCTCTTCAAGCTGCGGACGACGGTTGGTGTTCGTATAAGGTGTGGAACCGTCGCCGGCACGGGCCAAAGGACCCGTTGTCACATTGTCTTCGATCTCACCATTGAGGAAGAAGAACAGCTTGTCCTTGATGATCGGACCGCCGATGGTCAGGCCGTAGGTGTTGTTATGGCCGTCGTCGACGGGCAGGGTGGTCGTAGCCACGCGTGCGCCCTTCAGCGAGGTGCTGGTCAGATAGGTATAGGCAGAGCCCTTGAACTCGTTGGTACCGCTCTTCGTCACGGCGTTGATGCCGCCACCCGTGAATCCGCTCTGACGCACGTCATACGGCGTGATCGATACCGTCATCTGATCCAAGGCATCGAGCGAGATTGGGGTACCGCCGCCAGGCAGCGGGGAGGATCCCAAGCCGAAGGCATTGTTAAAAGAGGCACCGTCGATGGTGACGCTCGACTGGCGGTAGTTACCACCACCGATGGCCATACCGCTGGAGGAGCTCGACTGCGGGGTCATCTTCATCAAGTCGGTCATCGAACGGCCTACCGTGGGAACGGCTGCCATCTGATTGGCATTCAGGTTGGTGACGGCTCCAGAACGGTCGGAGCGCATGCCATTACGATTCGTTGCCACTACCACCACCTCCTGCAGCAGCTCGCCCTCCTCGGAGAGGCTGGCATCGAGGACGGTGTTCTGTCCGAGTGCCAACTGCACATCGGTGAACTTCGTGGTCTGATAGCCGATGTATGACACCTCGACCTCGTAAGGGCCGCCCGCACGCATACCCGTAATGGTATAGCGTCCGTCGATATTCGTCACGGCACGATAGACAGATCCTGAAGGGATGTGCTTGGCAGTAATCGTAGCACCAATGGCTTCCTCGCCACCAGTAGTCACAATACCATTGATTCCAGATGTAGTCACCTGAGCGATCGTTGCCACCGAGAACGTCAGCAGTGCAACAACCATCGTTAACAATCTTTTTTTCATTTTATCGTCATTGTTAGTTTCCTAATCTGCGTGCAAAGATAAGCATTAAATTCCATTAATGCAAGTAATTAAACAAAAAAATCCCGACACCTCTAAAAAAGGAGATGCCGGGAAGCGTATGAAGAAGAAAAACTATTTCGCCTTTTCTGAAGAGAAATAGGTACCAACACCTTGTACGAGACCCTTATAAGTGGTCTTATAGGCAATGATGGTCAGCTTGTCGCCGAAGTCAAGGCCAAAAGCGCCAAACTCTCCCTTCGGACCGTTCCAGCCATTCGTCACACCATAGATGTAAATAGAACCTGTTTCATCCGTCAGGTTGAAGTTACCATACTTAGCGACATCGTTCTTGGTACCGTCCTCAGTAGCCTTACTAATAACACCGGAAATCATATAGTAGGCCTCCTTGTTATCAGGCAAATTTCGGAAGTCGGCTATTGAGAGGGCCGATACAGGATAGTTCAGCTTCTCGAAGGTACCGTTAACCATCTGTGGGGAGTCCTTGTAAGCACCGCGCTTACCGACTACAGTCACCACGTCGCCCACCTTGGCACCAGACTCGATGAAGCCCTCGATACGGTAAACAAGCGTCTTGCCAGAATAATCCTGGATATAGAAGCTCTTTCCCTGCTTGTCGCTGGTATAGAGTCCTGAGATGACACCCGTCAGACGATACTGGATATCACCAACAGGAGCAGCCAGGAAGTCGGCAACAGAACACTCGATGATGGCACCCTTCTGACTGATGGTAACCTGAGACGTAAAGTCCCTTGAACCATTGGTGGTCTTGAAAGTAACAGTAGTGTTACGGTCGCCACCGGCATTGGGAGCAGCGCGGAAGGTAACAGTGGGGTTAGAGCCAACAGTGGAGTTAACCACACCAAGCCAGTCCTTAGCATCCTCAGGAATCTCGACAGCCACACCGCTACCCTTGCAGGTCAGGTAAGCTGTAACCTCACCACCCTCAAGGGGCAGAGGATCGGCTGTGCTCAGCGAGTCGCACTTGATGAGCGACTTGTTGATGGTGATGACGGTGACGTTGACCAGCTCGACAGTACCGTTATAGGTGGTCTTCGGACCTTCGATGGTCACCTCGTCGCCCACCTCGATACCCAGGCTCTGGAAGTTCTTCTCGGCACCCTTTCTATCGAGTGTACCATAGATATAGATCTCGCCTGTGCCATCGTTCAAATACCAGTTACCATAGATGGTATTGGCAATACCGGTTACGACACCAGTTACACGATAGGTCTTGGAATCAGGACCGGCAATCACATCGGCACAAGTGGCGTTAGAGACTTCAGTAACACCTTGAGTAATACTGATGTTTTGGACCTTACCTTCGCATGTAATAAACAACTCAGCGCTACGACCTACTCCAGCGGCAGCTGAAAAAGTGATCTGACCATTACCAGTGCCAGAAGCAGGAGAAACTGTGAGCCAGTCGGGTTTATTTGAAACAGCCCAACTACCTTTAGCCTCAATATCGATTGTCTCAGAACCACCATTAGTGTGGATAGCCAATAACGATTTAGATACGCGAATTTCGTCGAGATAGGTAGGATCATTATTGTCAGAGCAGCCTGTAAACATAGCAGCAACCACTGCCATGAGAGACGGAATGAAATATTTCAGTTTCATATATGTCTTACCTTTAATTGATTAGTTGAAATAATACTTAATACCGATAGAAGCATACCAGCACTGGCTGAGCGAGTAGTTGGGAGTCCAAGTCTCGGTGTTTCCACTGATAGAAGAAGGCGTTGAGAAGGTTGAGAACATCTCTGCAGAGTTAGATGAAGTCTCATAATATTTGAGACCTTCATACTTAAGAATACGAGCCTCAGAACCAATCTCCGGGTTCAGGTACTTAGCCACACCCCATGCAGAATTAAAGAAGTTCAGGACGTTCTTCATGTCGAAGGTCAACTGCAGCGTGTGCTTGGTGTTACCCACGTTCAGCTTGAAGTCGTGCTTGTAACCGAAGTCAATACGGTGTACCCAAGGAGAGTAGACGCTGTAAGGTTCAGCATACTCACCCTGATGCTTCTTCAGGTAGCTGTCGTTATGAACATAGTCCATGAAACGCTGCATGTCATCCTGAGAAACGAAACAGAACTGATTATTACCCTGAAGAATGCCATTATTGTCAAAGTAACCAACTTCACTATCCTTCGGGATATAGAGGGCATCGTAGTTGTAACCGTCGCTGTTCATATCGTTCACCATCATGTAAGAGTAGTTGGAGCCACCGCGCCATGCCTCGTAGACGAGATTATAGTGGTTGCCACACTTGTCGTTGATAGTAGCAGATGCCACCAGACGATCAGGTGTCACATACTGTGAGTTGTGCAGACGGATATTGTTCGGACCTTCCACCGTGGGAACGTAGGTGAAGGCAGACTCGGCAGCAGAGCCCGGCATACCGGTGATCTCCTTGCTGACGGTGTGGGTATAGGCTGCCATCAGGCTAATCCAGTCGGCAGGCTGGGCTTTCAGCTCTACGGTAGCAGACCATCCGTAACCCTTGCTGGTATTCTCCAGGACGAATGCCTTAGTGGTTGTACGATAACCGGCAGGATAGAGGGGACGGTTGTCAACGCCGTTCAAGCGTGCGAAACCACCGGGATTGGGGATACTCCAGTCGGAGATGGATACGGCATTGATGGTCTTGTTGAAGATACCCTCAACCGTTGCGGTGAACGGGAAACTAACGGGGAACTGATAGTCGATGGCAACAGAAGACTTCCATACCTGAGGCATCTTGAAATCAGGATCCACACCGTTGACAGCAGAAGGAACAGTACCATCTTCGGGAGATACCGTTGTGGGATAGCCCAAAGACTGAAGCTTGGCAAGCATTTCCTGAACGCTCGTCATCGGACCACCAGCGAAAGTATCCATTGAGAAGCCCTTCTTGGCAGCATTGCTGGCATTGATCTGTGCCTGATACTGCACGAGACCGCCGTTGGTAGGCATGTTGGTGAAGAATACGAGGGGCAGACGGCCAGAGAAGAGACCGGTACCACCACGAACCTTCAGCGACTTATCACCGAACACGTCATAGGTGAAACCTACACGAGGACAGAAGGTAATGCTGTTCTTCGGCCACTTACCGGTATCGATGTTACGGCCGTTGTAGTCAAGCTTCAGGATGGCGTTGTTCGTCATCAGGTCGCTGTTGTTGAAGAACAGACCGTCGATACGCAGACCATAGGTCAGCTTGAACTTATCGCTGATGTTCCACTCATCCTGGGCGTAGAAACCAGGACGGTTGAACTGTACACGTGCAGCAGGCTTTGTCTCACCGTCGTAACCATAGGTCAGACAGAAGATCTCAGGTGTGCTGTTGAAGAGCATCTCAGGCTGGAGCACACCGTTTACATACATATCGTCGGTCAGGTTATAACGATAGTAACCAGAACCGTTACGCATATACTGGTTGTCGGCCATCTGATGCTCGAAGGTGATACCTGCCATGATCTTGTGGGCACCCATATAATAGGTTACATCGTCCTTGATGTTCCAGATGGTGTTGTGAACGGCGTTGTTCCAGGTGAACAGCTCATAACCGAGAGCCATGTAGTTGTTGCCGTCCTTCGTGATATCGATGAAGGGGAACTCTGCAGAATCGGTACCGCGAACATCGTCGAGCTTAGAGATGGTAGCCAGGAACTGGTTAGAGAGATTCTCTGTCAGACGGCTGTTGAAGTCCAATGACCAAGAATGTACGATATTCTCCATAGAGTACATGGAGTTGGCAAACGACATGGAGTACTGCGACATACGGCCACCGGACATACGGGTACCGCCGTCCATAGAAGTGGCGTTAGGAGCATTCCATACGTTGTTCTTGGTATAGTTGTAACGCAGAGCTACCTTATGCCTGTCGTTGATGTTCCAGTCGAGACGAGCCATCAGCTTATAGTTACTCTCATCAGCAGGGAAACTGGTCCAGCTACCTGTATTGTAGCCGTACTTACTCTTCATATAGTTGGAGATGATCTCCAGATCCTTGTTCGTGGTACGAGAAATGTAGTTGTCGGCATCAGCCACGCCATCATCCGAACCTCTCCAACGGTTAACGATCGAAGGAATCTTGATCATTTCACCATTGACGAAGAAGAACAGCTTGTTCTTGATGATCGGACCACCCAATGTGAAACCGTAGGTAGTGGTCTGAGACTTTTCACGGGCACCTGCAATCTGCTGGCGCTTCACAGCGTCACCCTGCATATTCTCATTCTTGTGATAGATATAGGCACTTCCCTTGAAGGTGTTTGTACCAGACTTGGTAATGGCGTTCACACCACCACCGATGAAGTTGGTCTGACGGACATCATACGGAGAAATCACCACCTGCAGCTCCTCGATGGCATCGATAGAGATCGGGTTACCACCACCAGGAAGATTCGATGACAGACCGAAGTTGTTGTTGAAGTTAGCACCATCAACGGTGAAGTTGGCCGTACGTCCGTCGGCGCCGGCAAAGCTCATACCGTTACCTCCGTAAGGAGAGAGACGGGTGACATCGGTGATTGAACGGCTGACCGTCGGCAGGTTGGTTATCTGCGAGCTATTGATGTTTGTAGCTGCACCTGTCTTTTCAGCGGCGAACTTCGAAGCCTTACCGCTTACGACAACCTCTGCAAGCTCGGTAGCGTCCTCGGAGAGCCATACGGAGAGATTGTAAGTCTCAGCCAGCTGAAGGATTATTCCCTTCACGGTCTTGGGCTGGAAACCGATGTAAGAGATGGTCACCTCATAGGGGCCACCAGTACGCATACCTTGGATCGTGAAACGACCGGAGGTATTGGTCACCGCTGTATAACGAGTACCAGAGGGCTCGTGTACAGCCACAACAGTAGCACCGATGACTTCCTCGCCGTTCGCATCGTCGAGGGTCACCTTTCCAGCCATACTTGAAGTTGTGATTTGTGCCATAGCTGTCAACGACAACGTCAACAACACAGCAACCAGAAAGAGCAATCTTTTCTGCATAACATTAGAACTGTTTTAATTAATTAATTTGCAGGCCAAAGGCCACGACATTCATATTTCGCTGCAAAGATAGGAAATAATTTCCATTTAATGTTAGAAAACAGCAACTTTTTTAAAAATTAGTAAAAAGTCTTGCGCTTGGTCATTTTTATATAAAGAAAAGGTGAAGCCTAAACCTCACCTTCCTCATCGTATTCGAAATCATCCAGATCCTCGATTTCATCCTCATCGATGAATTCAATCTCCTCGTCCTCGCCCTCGTCGGCCAGTTCTTGGGCAAAACGGCTCATATCCTTGTCGCGATGCACGAGCGTATCCTCAGAAGTAATAACGGCGAGTTTATTGCTCTCGGCATTCAGTTCTCGCCAGAGCACATCCTTCAGCTCTTCGAGTCCGAAGCCTGTTACGGCTGATATGAACACCACCGGCAGATCCTCTGGCAACGTCTCACGAAGCATCTCAATGAGTTCCTCGTCAAGCAGATCGCACTTCGTCACAGCCAGTACACGGTGTTTCCCAAGCAACTCCGGATTAAACTGTGCCAGCTCGTTCAAGAGAACCTCATATTCTCGCCTGATGTCATCCGTATCACCCGGCACCATGAACAACAGCAACGAATTGCGCTCAATATGTCTCAGGAAACGGAGACCGAGTCCCTTGCCCTCCGAGGCACCCTCGATAATACCGGGGATATCGGCCATAACGAACGACTTGTTGTCGCGATAGCCCACGATGCCCAGTGAAGGCTCCATCGTGGTAAAGGGATAGTTGGCAATCTTCGGCCTCGCATTCGAGAGCGAGGATACCAGCGTCGACTTGCCGGCATTGGGAAAGCCTACCAGTCCGACATCTGCCAACAGCTTCAGCTCGAGGATTATTGTCATCTCCTGCATGGGTTCTCCGGGCTGTGCGTAACGGGGTGCCTGATTCGTAGCCGTGCGGAACTGGAAGTTACCCAAGCCGCCACGCCCGCCTTTCAGCAGAAGCACCTCCTGTCCGTCGTAGGTGACATCACAGACGTATTTACCCGTCTCCGCATTGTAGACCACCGTTCCACAGGGCACGTCGATATACACATCCTTGCCGTCGGTACCATGACACTTGTCCTTACCGCCATTACCCCCGTGCTCTGCGAAGATATGACGCTCATATTTCAGATGCAACAGCGTCCAGTAATTATGGTTGCCACGCAGGATGATACTGCCACCCTTGCCACCATCGCCGCCGTCGGGACCGCCATTGGGATTGTACTTCACATGACGCAGATGCATGGATCCCTTACCGCCCTTCCCGGAACGGCAGCAAATCTTCACATAGTCTACGAAATTAGATTCCATTCAGATATGATCGATAACCTGACAGATGTCTTCAAAGATTTTATCGAGCTCACCCAAGCCGTTGATGTGATAATGGACACCTTCGTTCTTGTACCACTCGATGAGGGGCTGCGTCTGGGAGTGATAGACCACCAGACGTTTCTTGATGGTCTCCTCATTATCGTCGGCACGCCCGCTCAGCTGTCCGCGCAGGATCAGCCGCTTCATGAGCTCGTCCTCGGGTACGTCAAGCTCAATCATGGCAGCCACTTTGTCGCCACGTTCTTCGAGCATCTTCTTCAGTGCCTCTGCTTGTGGGATAGTACGGGGGAAGCCGTCGAAGATGACGCCCTTGCTGTCGACAAACGAATCATAGACGGAGGCCAGGATACTCACCATCAGTTCGTCGGGAATCAACTGACCGTTGTCGATATAGCCGGCAGCGGTCTTACCCAACTCTGAACCTTTCTTTATCTCACTACGAAGCACGTCACCCGTTGAAATATGATCCAGGCCGTACTTATCAATCATCTTGTCGCTCTGTGTGCCCTTGCCTGAGCCAGGAGCACCGAAAATTACGATATTCTTCATTATCCTGATTATTTATAGTTCATTCTTCTACTATCGTATATATATCCTTCAGGTTCCTACCCAGCTGGTCATAATCCAAACCATAGCCGACAATGAAATCATCAGGGATACGGAAGGCCACATAGTCGAGAGTCAGCTCCTCCTGCAATTTGTCGGGCTTGAAGAATAGCGCGCAGATATGCACCGAGGCAGGATTACGCGTACCCAGCGACTCTACCATACGCTTCATGGTCTGTCCACTTTCCACGATATCCTCCACGATAATCACGGTGCGACCGCTCAGATTCTCATTGATGCCCAATACCTCCTTGACTTTTCCCGTAGACGTCGTTCCCTGATAAGATGCCAGTTTTACAAATGATATTTCGCACGGAATGGTCATCTCGCGCATCAGGTCGGCGGCAAAGATGAACGCTCCATTCAACACACCGAGAAACAGGGGAGTCTTACCTTCCATGTCCTTGCTGATCTGTTGTGCCAAAGCCTTTACACGTGCCTTGATTTCGACCTCTGTGATGGACGTCTTGAATGTCTTGTCCTTTATTTTTACGATGCTCATACGCTGAAAGAATATAAATTTTCTGCAAAATTACAAAAAATCTTCCAAACTCTGCCATTCATTAGCATATTTTTCGTATTTTTGCACCTATGAAGATTTTCACGAGTGCTCAGATACATGAGCTGGACAAATACACAATAGAACACGAGCCCATCAAATCCATTGATCTGATGGAGCGTGCCGCAAAGGCTTTGACCCGATCGATCACTGACGTCTGGAACTATTCCACCCCTATCGTCATCTTTGCAGGCCCCGGCAACAATGGTGGCGACGCGTTGGCGGTAGGCAGGATGCTGCTCGACATGAATTACGATGTCAAAGTCTATCTGTTCAATATCTTCGGAAATCTCTCCGAAGACTGTAATATCAATAAGAAACGGCTGCTCGACAAGAAAGCAAAGGTCCTCATCGAGGTCAGAGATGAATTTGAACCTCCTCAGCTGGAGGCGAATATGCTGGTTATCGACGGTCTCTTCGGCTCCGGGATAAACAAACCGCTTGCCGGAGGCTTTGCATCATTAGTGAAATACATCAATGCATCACCTGCTCAGGTAGTCAGTATCGACATACCTTCCGGACTGATGACGGAAGACAACACCTACAATATCAAGTCGAACATCGTACGTGCCGATATGACACTGACCATCCAACAGCCGAAGCTCTCTTTCCTTTTCCCGGAGAACCAGCAGTACATCGGACGGCTGAAAGTGCTCGACATCCGTCTCAGCAAGGAAGGAATGGAGAAGATAGAAGCCAACTACACCGTGTTGGAGGAGAACGATATCCGCAGCCGCCTGCTGCCCCGTGACCCCTTTGCCCATAAGGGGAAAATGGGCAATGCCCTTATCATTGCCGGCAGCTATGGCATGGGGGGCGCCTCCGTACTGGCCACCAAGGCCTGTCTTCGGGTCGGTGCAGGAAAAGTGACTACTCACACACCCAAGCGAAACAGCATGATCCTGCAGATCAGCGTTCCTGAGGCAATCATCCAGTTCGACCGCGAGGAGACCACTTTTTCCGAAGCCGTCGATACCGAGGATTTCAATGCCGTGGGCATCGGTCCCGGACTCGGCACCAGCGAACAGACTTCCGTCGCCATCATCGCCCAGCTGCGGCGCACCAGTTGTCCGCTCGTGGCCGATGCAGATGCCATTAACATCCTTTCCAACCACCGCGCCTGGCTTCAACAGCTGCCTGAGGGAATCATCATGACACCTCATCCAAAGGAATTCGACCGTCTGGAAGGACACTGCAACGACAGCTTCGAACGGCTGATGAAAGCCCGTGACCTCGCTGAGCGCCTCCGTGCTTACATCCTCCTAAAAGGTCACCACACCTCTCTCTGCCTGCCCGATGGTCATATTATGTTTAATTCCACTGGTAATGCAGGAATGGCTACCGCTGGCAGCGGTGATGTACTGACAGGTATTATCACGGGACTCCTGGCACGGGGCTATCGGCGGGAAGACGCCTGCATTGTCGGCATGTACCTTCACGGACTGGCCGGTGACATCGCTGCCCGTGATCTCGGCGAGGAGAGCGTCATTGCCAGTGATCTCATCCAATATCTGCCATATGCATTCAAACGCCTCAACGAGTAAGGACATTGAAAATTGATATAGAAAGAATGAAGAAAATACTGTTAATACTATTCACTATTCACTATTCACTATTCATCTCACAGGCGCAGACTGTGAGCAGTATCTACCTGCCAGGTGTCACCTCCGAAGGAGCCGTCTATTTCCTACCTAAGACGGCTGTATGCGTAACCGTGGAATACGAGAAGACAACCTATACGCCAGGTGACTTCTGCAAGTACTCCGAACGTTTCCTCCGCATCAAGAATGTGTCAACAGAGCCATCCGTCAGCTATCGCATCACTGCCATCCGCCAACAAGCCGTTGCTATAGCAGATACGACCAAGTGCTTTGCCGTAAAGTTTGATCCCAAGACCTCAGCCGCCAATGTACGTCTCTCCGACGACGGCATCCTGCTTGCCATCAATGCAGAAGTCAGACAGGAGGACAATCGTCTGGCTCCACAGCTTCGTGCGTCGAAAAGTCCTGTACCAAATCCCCGCCTCTATATGAGTGAGGAGATACTTGCTGCAGGCAGTACGGCCAAGATGGCAGAACTCACGGCACAGGAGATCTACGAGATTCGTGAAAGCCGGAACCTGCTTACACGCGGACAGGCAGACAACATGCCCAAGGACGGCGAGCAGCTCCGTCTGATGCTGAATCAGCTGGAGCAACAGGACCGTTCGCTCACCGGT
>JAEEGI010019080.1_pt1 | contig 13859 bp, 12 predicted proteins | sample 8958751 | NCBI WGS metagenome assembly JAEEGI01 (sample SAMN16246545, study PRJNA631951) | gut metagenome | biome: gut microbiome; feature: rumen; material: KS-attached | host: Bos | place: Iran: Karaj | collected 2018-10
CATACATGAGCCTTGAAGAAACCCTGCGGGCTCTTGAAGTGGCAAAGGAAGACGATCGTATCAAGGGTGTGCTCATTGAATGCAAGGGCTTGAGTGCTGCTCCCGCCACTTTGCGACAGGTGCGTGATGGCGTGATAGACTTCAAGAAGAGTGGCAAGTTTGTGTACGCCTATTCTAATGAAGGTTATGAGCAGGCCGACTACTATGTGGCAACGGCTGCCGACAGTATACTGGTCAATCCTATAGGACTCGTCGACGTGCATGGCTTGGCATCAGTCACCCCTTATTTCAAGAAAGTGCTCGACAAGGTGGGTGTTGAGATGCAGGTGGTGCGTGTTGGTACTTACAAGAGCGCTGTTGAGCCTTATATGATCGACAGCATCAGTCCCGCCAACCGCGAGCAACAGGAATTGTACTTGGGTAACATCTGGAACACGATGGTTAGCGAGATGGCAAAAAGTCGCGGTATCTCGATCGAATCGCTCAATGCACTTGCCGACAGCATCACCCTCACTATGCCCACATCTAAACTCAAAGCCAGTCGTCTGGTTGACCGCACTTGCTATCGACATGAGCTCGACAGTCAGTTGAAACGGTTATGTGAACTTGATGAGGACGATGACCTCAGACTAGCGAGCATCAGCGCCTTGGCCTCTAACTACGAGTATCGCAAAGGCAAGGATGGCAATATTGCTGTGGTGTATGCTGTGGGCGAGATTGATGGTGGCAGTGGTGGCATCCAGTCCGATGAAATCATTGAAACCGTTGAGAAACTCATGAAGGACGATGACGTGAAGGGAATGGTGCTGAGAGTGAATTCTCCTGGCGGCAGTGCCTTCGGGTCAGAGCAGATATGGGAAGTGCTGGAGCGCTTCAAGAAGACGGGCCGCCCCTTGGCTGTGTCGATGGGCGACTATGCTGCCTCGGGTGGCTACTACATTTCGTGTGGTGCTGACCGCATCTTTGCCGACAGCGTGACAATCACGGGCAGTATTGGAGTCTTTGGCATGATTCCTTGTATGGAGGAACTGGTCCAGAATAAGATTGGTGTGAACGTGAGTGTGGTTAAAACCAACGCCAATGCCGAAATGGGTGCTACTTCAGGTATCTTATCCAAGAAGTTCACTCCCATGCAGCAGGCTGCTATGCAGAACTATGTGAACCAGACCTATGATTTGTTTACCAAGCGCTGTGCCGATGGCCGCAACATGCCTCAAGATAGTATCAAGAAGATAGCTGAAGGCCGCGTGTGGGATGCCAAGAGTGCCATGGAGCGCAAACTCATCGATGCCTATGGCTCGCTCGACGATGCCATTGCCTGGGTGGCACAGAAGGCTGGTTTAGCTAACGACAGCTATGGAGTGATTACGGCTCCTGCCATTGAGATGACCTGGCGCACAATGCTCACTTCGTTTGCCTCCCAGAAGGCACAGCAGAAGTTACAGAAAGAGATGGGCATATTCTACGAGTTCTATGAGCAACTGCAAGCCATCCTGAACCGTAGGCATGTGCTGTGTCTGATGCAATATAGCGAAATCAAATAAGAGATAATTAAATAAACTGAGAATCAAGCCATCAAACTACACACTGCGACATGAGCCAGAAAAAGATTGACTTCTCGAAAATATTGAACCGCCAGCAGCGCAAGAGCATTATGAACGGGATATTGACTCCCTTCTCATGGTTCTACGGTGCCGGTGTGTGGCTGCGTAACACAGCTTTCAATCTGGGCATCCTGAAGCAAGAGAGTTTTGATGTTCCTGTGGTGAGTGTAGGCAATATCACCGTTGGTGGTACTGGCAAAACGCCACATGTGGAGTACATTGTGGAGGCCTTGTGCCGGCAGTATAACATAGGTGTGCTCAGTCGTGGCTATAAACGCAAGACCAAGGGCTTCATCATGGCCCGCGATACGCTTACCTCTAAGGATTTAGGTGATGAGCCTTATCAGATTTACCGTAAGTTTAATGGGTTAATCACGCTGGCTGTGTGCGAGAGCCGCCGCAAGGGCATCAAGGAGATGCTTAAGGTGAATCCCGACATCAACCTGTTTGTGCTCGACGACGCTTTCCAGCATCGCTGGGTGAAACCCAAGGTGAATATCGTGCTGGTCGACTATAACCGTCCGCCTTATAATGACAAACTCATGCCTTTGGGCACGTTGCGCGAACCCTACGACCACATTCTCAAAGCCGACATTGTGGTGGTGACAAAGTGCCCGAGCGACATCAAACCCATTGAGGTGAAACTGGTGAAGGACAAACTCGAACTTTTCCCGGCTCAAGATTTGTTCTACTCCAATGTGCGCTATGCCAATCCAGTGCCAGTGTTCCCCATCAAGAACCAGCTGCTTACGAGCCTCACATGGCTGCAGCCCGACGACCTGATACTGGGCTTGACGGGTATCGCCAACCAGCGTCCGTTTGTGGTGTATCTGCGTCAATTCCAGTGCAAGGTGAAGGTGATTCACTACGACGACCATCACGATTATACACGCGACGACTTCCGCTATATCTTCAAGGTGTTCGACGAACTCGAAGGTCGCAGGAAATTCATCATCACCACCGAGAAAGATGCGGTTCGCATCCTGAACAATCCCTACTTCCCGCTTGAGATGCGTGAATATATTTATTATATACCCATCAAGGTGGGATTCCTGAACAACAACGACGATCACGACTTCATTCCCACGCTGGTGAAGCGCATCAATGCGTGACGGTGGCAGCCTTCTCGCTTATCAAGTTAACTAATCAAAAAACACATACTCGCTATGAAAAAAGACGTAAATTGGCTTGAAATGATTCAAGAAACAGCCCTGTGGATTAAGAACCGTGTGGGTGGCGAGATGCCAAAGACCGCCATTATTCTGGGTACTGGACTGGGTGAATTGGTGACTCATATCGACATCAAGGAATCGATACCCTACAAAGAGATACCTAACTTTCCTGTATCGACGGTTGAGGGCCATTCGGGCCGTCTGATTTTCGGTAATTTGGGCAGCAAATACATCATGGCCATGCAAGGCCGTTTCCACTACTATGAAGGCTACAGCATGAAGCAGGCCACCTTCCCGGTGCGTGTAATGAAGGCTCTAGGTGTAAAAACGCTCTTCGTGTCGAATGCAGCTGGAGGTATGAATCCTGAGTTCAAGGTGGGCGACCTGATGATTATCACCGACCACATCAACCTCTTCCCCGACCACCCACTGCGCGGCGTGAATTACCCGGAACTTGGCCCACGTTTCCCCGCCATGAACGAGGCATATAGCCGCCGACTCATCGAGAAGGCGCGCGAAATAGCACGGAACGAGAACATCAGGCTCATGGAGGGCGTGTATGTGGGCACGCAAGGTCCCACTTTCGAGACGCCGAGCGAGTATCGCTTCTTCTACCGCATAGGCGGTGATGCCGTAGGCATGAGCACAGTGCCCGAGGTAATTGTGGCACGCCATGGCGGCATGGAGGTGTTTGGCATGAGCGTGATTACCGATCTGGGTGGCGAGGGCATATTTGTGGATGTGTCGCACGAGGAAGTGCAAAAGGCAGCCGCACTGGCCGAGCCCATCATGAGTCATGTGATGCAAGAAATCATCAACCAATTCGAGGAACTCTAACATCAGCATAATGCCTATCAACGAAACTGAAATCTCCACACTCGGTGAGTTTGGTCTCATCGACCGGCTTACCAAAGATTTTCCCATCAAGAACGCTTCGACCCAAGTGGGTGTGGGCGACGATTGCGCCGTGCTCGACTATGGCGACAAGAAGACTCTCGTGACGACCGACCTGCTGCTCGAGGGTATCCACTTCGACCTCACCTATGTGCCACTCAAGCACTTGGGCTACAAGGCGGCAGTAGTGAACTTCAGCGACATTTATGCGATGAACGGCACGCCACGGCAGATAACCGTGTCGCTGGGCATCTCTAAGCGGTTCACCATTGAGCACATCGACGAGCTCTATGCTGGCATCCGTTTGGCATGCGAGCAATATGGTGTGGATCTGGTGGGAGGCGACACGAGCGCATCGGTCACCGGACTGCTCATTTCCATTACCTGCATAGGTGAGGGTGAGGAAGGCAAAATTGTGTATCGCAGCGGTGCTGCCGACACCAATCTGGTGTGCGTGAGTGGTGATCTGGGAGCTGCCTATATGGGCCTGCAACTGCTCGAGCGTGAGAGAATGGTGGGAAAAGATGACCCTGATTTTCAGCCCGACTTTGCCGGCAAGGAATATCTGCTCGAACGCCAGCTCAAACCCGAGGCACGCCGTGATGTGATTGCCGAATTGCGTCAGTTGGGCATTCAACCCACTGCCATGATGGATGTGAGCGACGGCTTGTCGAGCGAACTGCTGCACATCTGCAAGGCAAGCAATGTGGGGTGTCGCATCTACGAGGACCGCATCCCCATCGATTACCAGACGGCAATCATGGCCGAGGAACTGAACATGAACCTGGTGACGGCTGCCATGAATGGTGGCGAGGACTATGAATTGCTCTTCACCGTGCCGCTCATCGATCACGAAAAGGTGCAACAGATGAAGACCGCCCGCCTGATTGGCCGCATCACCAAACCCGAACTGGGTGCTTGTCTCGTCACGCGTGACGACAACGAGTTGCCGCTTAAGGCTCAGGGCTGGAATGCCTTCACCAAGTAGTGTGACAATAATTATAAGAATTTCGACATAACGATGGATAACAAACAACTCCTCTCACATCTCACCCAGCAGTTGGGACGTAACCGTACCGACGTGAACCGCCTGCTCGATGCTCTTGCTGCAGTGATGGCCGAGCGTTGCGGTGAACTCGACAGCATTGCCGTGCCGGGTTTCGGCACTTTTACGGGCGAAAAAGTGAACGAATGTGTGGTGACCGACAGTTCGACAGGCCGTCGCACGCTTATGCCCCCCAAGGTGCAACTGAACTTCACCATGAGCCATGTGCTGAAGAATCGCTTGAAAAACGAATTGAATCCCTCTTAAATGCACAAGGACATGAACAAGAAGTTGACAATCATAGAACTTGCCGAACAGGTGGCTACTAAGGCACAGACGACCAACCGTATGGGCGAACTGTTTCTGAAAGAACTGTTTGCTACGGTGGCGCAGGAACTCATTGAGGGGAGAAATGTCGAGATTAAGAGCCTAGGCAGCTTTACGTTGAAGGAGGGTGGTGCTGTGGATGAGGCACATATTGATTTTATACCCGCCCAAGCGGTAGCCGAGGCTATCAATCAGCCGTTTGCCCAGTTTACCCCGTTGGAGTTGAATGACGATATTACACCCGAACAGTTGCAACAACTCATCGAAATTGAGCCCTCTGACGAGGACGTGCCTGCTCTTGAGGAAATCCCTGCTCTTACATCTGAGCCTCTTGAGACTCCTCCTGCACACGAGGAAACCTCAGTGCCAGAAGCGCCTGCACTTGATGAGGTGCATGCTCCTTCAATTCCTGCTCCGGCGGTGGTGTCAGCTCCCGTGCCAGCACTTGAGCCTACATCTGAGCCTATCTCCGAGGCCGAGCCTGTGGAACCGGCACTCTCTGAACCTCCGGAATTCACAGAACCCATAGAACCCACAGAGGAGACTCCTGCCGTGGATCATGAGGCCGAAAAACGCAAAGTGGCCAAGAGCAGTCTGCTCAAGGGCATCGTGGTGGGAGCATTGGGTGCATTGTTACTCACCACCTTGTTATGGATATTGTTTGGTCCCAAAGGGGTGATAACAGGTGGTACAACCGAAAAAGAGCCAATGGTAGTCGACACTGTAAATGAACAGAAATCAACTTCTTCATCCGTTTTTAAGACCGACAAGCCGCAGCCCGTCGAGCCCAAGAAGGAGATACCTGTGATTCGCGACACCGTTACTGCCAAGCGACCGCTCACTGTGATTGCACGCAAGCACTATGGCAACGAGTTCTTCTATGTCTATATCTATGAGGAGAATAAGGATCGCATCAAGGATGTGAACAACATTGCTCCAGGTACTGAGGTCATCATTCCGCTTGCTTCGAAGTATGGTTTCGACCCCAAAGATCCCGAGAGCATCAAGCAGGCGCAACTCAAGTCGATGGAACTCAACAAGAGGCGCTAATCTATATCGCAATTAGTAAGAATACCTTAATCTTCAGTTGGTTCGGCAGCAAGGGATATATCGCTTTCGGGCCACTGATAGTTGCGTGTGGGCTGTTCTTGCTTTGGAGATAAGGGGGCATTGAGTTTGAGCAAGATGCGGCTCAATGTGAGCGACAGTTGCTGCAAGGTTTCCAACCGCTTGGCCTTGGCGAGGTCACATTCCCAAATAGTGATTACATACCAACCCATACTGCTTAGTTTCAGCCTGTTTTGTTCGTCACGCTGTCGGTTTCGCTTCACTTTTTCCTGCCAGAATTGGCTATGCGTCTTAGGATGTGTGGCCAACCGGCAATTCTCGTGACCATGCCAGAAACAGCCATTCACATTAATAACGGTGTGATAACGACGCAGCACAATATCGGGTGTGCCCGGCAGGCGGCGCACATGCAGCCTGTAGCGAAAACCCTGATGCCAGAGCCAACGCCTGACAAGCATCTCGGGCTTCGTGTTCTTGCCCTTGATGCTACTCATGCAGCGATGCCGCTGTTCGGGGGTCATTCGGTCGGTCATGACACCGATGTTTTAAGAAATGCGTCAGATGGGCACAACAAGCATAGGCACCTCGCTTTGCAACAGCACACGGTGTGCAATGCTGGGATTGAAGAGGCGGGAAAAGATGCTCTGCTTCTTGTTGGGGATGGCGATAAGGTCCACCTTGTTATCGGCCATGAACTTTTCAAATTCTGTGAGATTATCGCTTTCGATGGATATGTTCTCGATGGTGAACTCGTTCTCGGGATAGTGTTCGTCGCAATACTGCAGGAACTGCCTTGATGCCCGCTTGGCAAGGGCCTTGTTCTTGCGGTCAACAACAGGCAGAATGGTTACTTTCATTCCTTTAACCTGCATGAGCCGGTAGAATGTCTCGAAGGCGAGAATGTCGCGCTGATTGAGACTGCTGAAGAACAGCACATGGTGAATAGAAGCCAAGTCATCGATCGAGAGGTTCTTGGGAATGGTGAAGATGGGGAATTTGCCGGCATCGAGTACCTCGGCGGTTACACTGCCCAACGATGCTATGGCGCGTCGGTTGTTACCGTGTGTGCCCATCACAATGAGTTTGGCGTCGTTGGCGGCAGCACATTCCAGAATCTTCTCTTCGGGAAGGCCTTCTACTACTTTGGTCTGGAACATGACATTGTCGAGATTGCCTTTCGATATTTCTTCTTCTACCTTGGAGCGGAATTGCTTCATCTGCTCTATGGCTTTGGTTTTGACCGACTCCTCGTCGGCGCGCTCGCCGTTGTCGTAGCGGTCGCTACCAAAGGGCATCATGAAACGATAGCGTTCGCTCATGTAAGCATGGAGCAATATTGCCGATGTGCCCGACCTGAACGCATGGGCAAACCCTACCTTGCACGCCTTCATGCTGTAGGGCGAGAAGTCGACAGGAATCACCACACGGCTCTTGATTGCATGGCGTTTTGAGGCTTTTGCGGTGGGCCCTTCCACAACCTTCAGCGCCGCGGGAAGGTCTTTCTCGTGAATGCGCACACGCACTCCTGTCGAAACCACAGGCATCTCGAGGTTCACATTGTGCAGAACGACCTCAATCCCTGCCTTCTCGAGTTCGTTCTTCAGAGAAACTGCGAAGTCATAACTGTGAATGGCAAGTGTTATGAGTCGATTGGGGTCATTAGTTTTGTCCATTGCTTATAAAAAAGTAGTAGTTTTAAATGAAATACACCATATAGGCGCACAAGGAAATGGCAGAATGTGTGCGTGGGGTTGCAACCCCTATTGTCATTTGTTTTCCTCGAGAATCTCGAGGGCCATATCCAGTATTTCGGGGTCATCAAGCACCACTATGCCGCCGTCGGGTCCTGGCTCGATGTGGACGCCCATATTAGTCCCGAAATCGTAGTTTGCACCGCCAAAGTAGTTCCTTACCGTCTGTACACTTAAATTCAATTTGTCGGCAATGTCGTGTATTGAACCATCTGGCAGGCTGTCCTTAATTCGCCTTAGTTCATTAAAAGTAATGATTTTGGGCATGTTGTATGTCTTTTAAAGGTTAGTATTCAAATAATATGCTAAATTATTAACAAAGTTGCGATAAAAAAAATTTTCGAGCACTTTTTTTGAAAAAAGATGATTTGGTGATCAAAAAATCGCAATGATAGCAAGTACAATGAGGTTGGCCCACATGCCCCCACTCACCAGCCGTGAATCGGGATCGGAGGAGCGTAACTCCTTGCAAGTGCTGTGGAACAAAGGCCAGTAGCGATGCAGTAGCGCATACACTAGCCATGCCGACGCGCAACCTAGCAAGGCTCCGCACACGAGGTCGCCCAGATAGTGCACACCCAGATACATGCGGCTATAGCATTCGATAAGTGCCCACAAGAAAATGGAGATGCCTACCCGCCGATTCCTGAAAATGAGCGTGATGAGCAAGGCTCCGGCAAAGGTGTTGGCGGCATGGCTCGACACAAAACTGAACCGGCCGCCACGGTATCCGTTCACAATATGCACAAGGTAACTCAGGTCGGCATCGTGTGTGGGACGCAACCTGGCTACGAGGGGTTTGATTATGGCAGCCGACACCATATCGGCTATCAATATCACAAGGGCGATTGCCACCACCACAGCGAGCAACTGCTTCCATCCCCGACGGCCCAACACATAGAGTAGCACTATGAACATGAGCGACCAGCACACAGTTGTGGTTGCGAGCCACATGAAGCGGTCGAAGTAGGGCAGATGAAGCCCGTTGATGAAGAGTAATATCTGGGTGTCTAAGTCTTGAAGAAATTGAATCATAGCGTAGTGGTTATGGGGTTAGAATCGGATTCTATATTTTGAGCAGTTCCACATCATCGTCATCAATCCAAGCTATGCGACCATTGGCAGCTTGCACTTGATACCATTTGTGCGAATCACCCTCTGATTTGGTGGCTACTGAATCGTTGACCTCTACCTTGCTGCCCAGTGGTAACTTGAAGGCAACCTCGCTGGCCGAGGGTGTGCGTGGGGCTGTGCTCAGCGTGGCACTCTGCGACACGACGATAGCAGCATTGCTGTTGGTGGCACGATTGCGCAAATAGAGCGAACAGGTGATGGCAAGCGCGGTGAGCACTAGCAGCGCAAGTGCCGAGAAAAAGCCCAATTTGCGCCAAAGCACCTCACGCCTGAACACATAGATGGCCACTGCAATGAGGCAAAGAATGAAGGTGATGAGCGCCACTATTGCCCAACCATTGCTGGTGAACAGGAAGGCGACAGACTGCGCCACCTGAGTGACAAATGAGCGAGACCCCATGGCCACGGGCAGTTTCAGTTTCTGGTTCACAAACTCGAGATTCTCTCGGGCTTGTGTGCAGGTGGGATCGAGCATAAGTGCCTTCTCGTAGCAGATGATGGCATGGGCGTAATCATTAATTTTATAGTATGTATTGCCCATGTTGTAGAAGAGCTTGCTTGAAACGCCTTGTTCCTGCATCATGAGCTGATAGTTGCCGAGTGCATCGTGATAGCGTTCCTGCGCATAGGCCGAGTCGGCCTGAACGGCCGTTGCGGTCGCTGCCTGCAATGGAACACCCACACTGCTGCCTAACAGGGCCATGATGACTATCACTAACGATCTCATTATTTGTGCTTTATCTTGAGGTTTAACACTTTCGAGTTTTTCCATCACTTGTGCGGCCTTGTCGTAGAGGGGCATCATATCGTCGCCAGCAAGTTCGGGCGCATATTGGGCAAATTCGCACTGCTCAAGTAGGTCGAGCGTCTCGTTACGGAGCGATTCACCCACACCATAGCGCTCGAGTTCGGAAGCAATGTTGTCCTTGCTCAAGTCCGACACGGGAATGCCCAGCTTGTCGCTCATATAACCCCACATGGCAGTGAGCACCTCGCCATAGAACTCATTGCGCTTGCCAACGGTGGCAAAGGCCTTGGCGCGCTTCAGGCGCTTTTGCGCCACCTTGCCAGCCCGCTTGGTGCGCATGCGCTTCATGTCGGCCATCTCCTTGAGCCGCTTGCGGTTGTAGATGATAATGGCTACAAGGGCCAGCAGGGGTAGGGCATAAGCAAGCCAGTAAGGCAATGAATCGATAAGGTAACTTTGATTCTTTTTCAGATCGAGGTCTCCATGCATGATGGGATGCACATCGGTCATGGCCTTTTGCCTGTTTTTGTAGTGGCTCGACGGCTGTCCTTTGCCCTTTTCCACATGCAGAGGCATGGCGGGAATGTCGATGGTTTCATATTTTGCCGTTGTCGGGTTGAAGTAGATAAACTGCGATGCAGGTAATTCAAAGTTGCCCACAAATTGCGGGATGACCGAGTAGGCGAAGGTGACGTTGCCGAATACGTCGGTGCCGTCGCTCTTGGTGTTGATGTTACTCTGTGGGTCGTAGGTGTCAAATTCCTTTGGGAAGTTTACCTCGGGGGCTTTCACATATTTGATGTTGCCTTTGCCTTGCACTACATAGTTGTAAGTGGCAGGCGAGTAGGTCTTGAGTTGATGCGGATTGATCGAAGTGCTTACCTTGAAGTCACCCACAGCCCCAGTGAAACCTGCTGGTCGGGGTTCGGGCAAGGGGAGAATGTTGACGGTGGCCGAATTCGATTTAACGGTGAGTTTCGTGTCGTGAGGCACGGCAATGGCACTGTTAATGCCCACATAGATGTCGCGTTGAACAGGGGTGATGTCGAATACGCCCGATTTAATGGTGAGTCGGCCCGATTTCTGCGGGTAGAGGATGCACTTCTTGAACACAATGGTATAGTAGTTCTGGCCGTTCACTCGCTCCACATTCACTTGTCCCGGGGTGTTGAGTTCCTCGATCAGGAAACCGTCGAAAGAGGGCTGCTCGAGCGGTATCACGCCTGGGCGAATGGGAAACTTGGTGTAGAGCTTGATGGTGCAAACCACAGCCTCCTGTTCATAGACTTGGGGCTTCGACATCTCGATGCGCACATACAGGTCATTACTGCTGATGGGTTTGTCGGCGGTCTGTGTGAAAGGATCGTTCATGTCAACAGCGCCGCCTAAGCCGGGCAGTGTGCGCGACGGTGAAGGAGCCTGTTGCTGGGCCGACTTGCTCACATTGATGCGGAACCCGCTGGCTGTAATCTTTTTGCCGCCTACCGTTACCGAGGCCGGTCCCACCTGCAGATTGCCGGTCTTGTTCAGTCGATAAGTAACGGTGTATTTGAATGTCTTTGTCGACGAGTTCTCGACCTGACGGCCGTTGGAGATGACAACTTGTGTAGATTCGCCAATCTTCACAGGACTTGACTTGTGGATGAAAGTAGCACCTTCAATACTGGGTTCAGAAAAGGTGCCGCCCTCCTGCACACCATCGAGCAGATACACTATCTGGAACTTATTGTCGTGCGTCTCGCCCCAGCCAGCCATCTTGAGCGACTGGGCAAAGGCTGCCGTTGGCAGGAACAACAGAACTGAAAGCAAAAGCGATATGTGTGAAGCAAACTTGTTCATGAGTCTTACCATTTGTTGCGAGTGCGGGCCCGTTCGCTACGTTGCATCTGAGCCTTTTGCTGGTTCATCTTTTGTTGAGTCTCACGTTCCTTGTCTTGCATGGTTTGCAGAATGCGGTCCATATTCTGCTTGCTGATGCCGTTTTTGGGCTGTTGCTGCTGTTTCTGCTGGTCTTGCTTGTCCTGATCCTTTTTGTCCTGATTCTGCTTGTCCTTGTTTTGGTCTTGCTTGTCTTTGTTTTGATCTTTATTCTGGTCTTTTTTATCCTTGTTCTGGTCCTTGTTGTCTTTATTATCCTTGTTTTGATCTTTGTTGTCCTTATTTTTGTCTTGCTGCTGTTTTTTGAGTTGGGCAAGACGCAGGTTATAGCGGGCGTCGTTGTTGTCGGGGTTCTTGCGCAAGGCCTGCTTGTAGTGCGAGATAGCCTCGGCAAAGTTCTGCTGGTGGTAGGCAATGTTTCCCAAGTCATAGCTGGCTTTGCCGGCAAGTTGTTTGTTGCGGCTGGTTTCGGCTATCTTCTGCAAGAGTCCTGAAGCCTCTTGCATGGGTTGGCTCAACTGCTGCTCACCCCCGCCTTGTTGCATTTGAGGCTGGGGCTTGTCTTGCTTGATGAGCGAACTGGCGAGGTTGAACTGGGCAATCTCACTATTAGGGTTGGCCTCAAGAGCCTTACGGTATTGTACCTCGGCTTCGGCATACCGCTTGTCCTTATACAGTTTGTTGCCGGCACTGATGGCATTGCGCTCCTTCTTCACGGTGGCAGGTTGCTGCCCCTTGGTCTGAGCCAGAGTGGTAAGCGGTATCATCACGCACAATAGTGCAGTGGCGACATGGATGAGTATGTTATTCCTTGCTTGCATTTTCGTTAGTGAAAAAATTGATTTTACTGAGCCATGGAGTCTTTCTGGGAGTGAGCAACATGATGGCTATGAGCAGCAACAGGGCAATCCATGCAAACACAGGGAAGAGTTCGCTGTGCTGCGAGAAAGTGTAGGTGCCGAGGTTGGACTTCGATAGTTTGTTGAGCGTGTCGTGCAGGTCGGCCACAGCGTCGGTAGCAAGTCCATCGACATACACGCCACCTCCTGCATCGGCAATGCTTTGTGCCATATCCTCATTGAGTTTGGTGTAGGCTACATTGCCCTCGTCATCGAGCATCACTTCACCGCGGTTACCCGTGGGAATGGTGACAGGCTCGTTGCTGCCAATGCCCACCACATTCACCTGAATGCCGGCGCGTTTGGCATCACTTGCGGCACCCTGTGCATCGTCTTCAAAGTTCTCGCCATCGGTGATAACGATAATCGACTTGCGAATCTTGGGATTCTCTGAGAAAGCATGGGCACACATATTAATGGCTGAGCCTATTGCCGTACCTTGTGTGGGAGCTAAATTTGTGTTGATTTGTTCAAGAAACATCTTGGCCGACTGGGCATCGCCTGTGAGTGGCATCTGCATATAGGCATTGCCGGCAAACACCACTAGGCCCACCTTGTTGCCTTCTAGCTTGTCGATGAGGCGTTGCATTACCAGTTTGGCGCGCTGCAGGCGCGAAACTCCTTCTTCATCGGCGCTCACGGCAGCATTCATGGAGTTGGATATATCGAGTGCCACCATCACCTCGATGCCGTGCACTGTGCCGCTCTGCGTGGTGGCAGCACCTCGTGGACGGGCAATGATGACGACAATCAATGTCACCAGCAACAACTGGAGTGCGAGCAGCAGCCAGGGCTTGTAGCGCGACACTTCGGGCATGAGTTGGGTCACGCGTGTTTCCTGTCCGAATTTTGCCACCTTGCGAGCCTTGGCCTTCCGGGCAAGCCAGAACAGCAATACGATGACGGGCAGCAAGAGCAGCAACATGAGATATTGTGGATATGCAAAATTCATAATCGTTGTGTTTCAGTTGAAATGATGACTATGGGAAACGCCGCAATAGGGTGTAACACAAAATGATGTCGAGCAGCACCAGCAAGAGTAGCAGCCATGCCCAAGGCATATAATTGTCTTGGGTGTTGGAATACTTTTTCACATCCAGCTTGGTCTTCTCGAGCGAATCGATTTCATTGAACACCTTCTCGAGCACACCGTTACCAGTGGCACGGAAGTATTTGCCACCAGTCATGCTGGCTATTTGCCTCAGGGTGGGCTCGTCGATGGTGACAGGCAAATTCTGGTATTGCAGGTTGCCCGCCCAGTCATAGCCTATGGGCATGGGCGCGGTGCCTTTTGTGCCCACACCAATGGTGTAGATTCTGATACTGTCGGCCTTGGCAG
>JAEEGI010019082.1_pt1 | contig 13857 bp, 12 predicted proteins | sample 8958751 | NCBI WGS metagenome assembly JAEEGI01 (sample SAMN16246545, study PRJNA631951) | gut metagenome | biome: gut microbiome; feature: rumen; material: KS-attached | host: Bos | place: Iran: Karaj | collected 2018-10
GGGCGCGATGTGGGGCACAGCGAGGGCTTTCCCAGGTGCAGGGAGCGCGATGTGGGGTACATCGAGGGCATTCCCATGTGCAGGGAGCGCGATGTGGGGTACATCGAGGGCTTTCCCATGTGCAGGGAGCGCGATGTGGGGCGCATCGAGGGCATTCCCACGTGCAGGGAGCGCGATGTGGGGCACATCGAGGGCATTCCCACGTGCAGGGGGCGCGATGTGGGGTACATCGAGGGCATTCCCATGGGCAGGGAGCGCGATGTGGGGTACATCGAGGGCTTTCCCACATGCAGGGAGCGCGATGTGGGGTACATCGAGGGCATTCCCACGTGCAGGGAGCGCGATGTGGGGCACATGGACGCACAGATACGCGACAAGGCACGCAGCAGCCCCGCTGTGGGACTTCTGCGTGCCTTGCGGACACATTTCGCCTCGGCGCCCTTTTCCGCGCCTGTAGCCGATTTTAGGGGGGGGGCAGTCATGCCGCTCACTGCCAAGCAGTTACGGCCGCTCAGCGTCAGGGTCCGGGCGGTGTCGGGAGTGTGGGGTATGTGGAGGTAGCGGGGCATGAGTTGTTTTCTTGTTATTTGTTATGAGAGATAAAGTGGGGGTTAATGGGGGAATTATTCCTCCATGCGTTTCAAGACATCTCGCAGGTAAGCATCGCTGATGTTCTCAAAATCAGACTTGTCGTAGATATAGAGGAGTTGCAGTTCGTCTCTGACAATGCGGACGCGGATGATGACCCGAGCACCGCCGCTCTTACCACGGCCTTTCGATGTGATGGCAAGGCGCACCTTGCGGGCGCCACCATCTAACTCAACGCCTTGCATGGGATTCTGAAGCAACGAAGCGAGCAGCTGCTCAAAATCCTGCTCCAGCGACTTGTGGCGTTTCTTCAGCCGCTTGTAGGCGGCGCGGAAATCCTCAGACATTCTTACCTTCATAAGGCCCGGAGTGCTGCTATGGCTTCTTCCTGAGTCATGCTTGGCTCGGATTCCACCTGTTTCATACTGCGCTTGATGATGCGAGCCAGCTTATAGGTCTCTTCCAGCTGAAGCATTCTGTTCCAGCGACGGGTACTCATGCGAACGGTGACCGTCCTCGGTGTTCTCTCTACTATTGCTTCCATAATGAAACTTGTTTTTATGAATCTTCTGTTGTTGCCTTTAGCGGCCTTTCGGCCGCAAAACTCGTGCAAGCCGAACGCAATGGAGCTTGCTCCGATTGCTGAGGCGCCGCCGAGTTTCGCACGCTTTGCGTGCAAAGTTACAACTTTTTTTGCAAATAGTACGCATTATTTTGAGGATATTAACACTGTTTGCGCACAAAAGCAGTTCGTTTTTTCACGATAGCCGTTATATTATGTATGGGAATAGTCCCGAACAACTTAATTCAATTACAAACGATGAACAGAAAAGCTTTGTTCTGGCCGTTGGCGGCGGTGCTGCTGACGGCGTGTGAGAAAGGACTCGTGGACGGCATCGCGGATGTCGCTCCGGCGGGTCAAGTAACGAACTCCGTGCTGCAGGTGCGGACACGCTCCGGCGGTTCGGCGGGAGAAGAGGCGACGGTGGCGTACCCCATTGCGGTGTATGTCTTTGCCGGCGAGGAATGTAAGGCCGTGCAGACCATCGGCGACGAGGGGCAGACGCTGAACATCGGGCTGACGGAAGGGACGTACTCGGTGTATGCCGTGGGCGGGGCTTCTTCATCGGACTATGTGCTGCCGACGACGGACGATGCTGCGGCGACGTCGGCCATTGCGCTTCGCGAGGGTCACAGCCACGGTGACCTGATGACGGCACAGGCAACGGCGACGCTCACGGACGGGGGCACGAACACCGTGACGCTGGGCTTGACGAGACGGACGATGCTCATCCAGAGCGTGGTGGTGAAGAAGGTGCCCACGGCGGCAACGGCGGTGAGCGTGACCATTGCCCCGCTGTGGCAGGCGCTGACGGTGGGCGGGACTTTTAGCGGTGTAAGCGGTTCGCAGACCATCGCCCTGACAAAGCAGAGCGACGGACGCACGTGGATTCTCGCCGGGGAAAGCGGCGAGCACGTGCTGCCCCCGAGCAGCCAGCCCGCCAGCGTCTCGGTAAACATCACCATTGGTGGCACGACGAAGACCTACACCTATTCGTGCAGCGACCAGCTCGAAGCGGGCTACAAGATCAACATCGACGGCACCTACACTGAGGCCGTGGGCGTGAACCTCACCGGCACCATCACGGGGGCGACGTGGTTAGGCGAAAGAACTATCAGCTTTGAGTTCGACGAAAGCGGTTCGTCAGCGAGTGAGCCGGAAACACCGGGTAATCCTGATAATCCGGAAACGCCCACATCAGAATTCCCATCTGTCGGCGACACCTACGAGGGCTGCTATGTGCTGGCGGTATCAACGATTGATGAGACCTCGGCAGAACTGACGCTGCTCTCGCCCAACGAGCAGGCGGCAACGACCACTGGGAATGCTGATGCCGCCCTTGCCGCCCTCGGCGCAGTAGGCATCAGCGGCTGGGCCGTACCCACCAAGGCGCAGATGCAGCTCGTGGAGGCAAAGCTCCTGGCCGACGATACATCGCTCGCGGGCATGAAGTACCTCTACCGCAAGAGCAACGACGGCCTCGGCTACCGTACCCTCGGCGCTGCAGAGACTGCCTGGCCCACCGCCAATACGACGGACAGCTACCGCCTCCGTCCCGTCGCCGTAGTATCCATCACCAAAGACTGAACCTATTATGAAGAAAATTCTGTTTTTTGCTCTCGCCCTGCTCATGACAGCGTGCGAGAAGCCCATACTCAGCGAAGAGGATATTTCAGGAAAAAAGGATGCCAACGTCATTCTGCATTTCACGCAATATGAAACCTCACCCCTAACCCCTCTCCATAGGGCGAGGGGAACTCGCTCAGCCACCGACATCACTGAACTCTGTTCGCGCCTGAACATCGCCATCTTCGACGCTGACGGCACGAAGGTCAAGACCGTGGCGCAAAAGGAGAGCGATGCAGGCTACGGCACTGTCGCCCTGACACTTGCCGCCGGGACATACCAGCTGGTAGTCATCGCCCACAACGGCGAAGGCTCGGCCACCATTACCTCGACGGAAAAGGTGACCTTCCCCAACAATAAAGTGACCGACACGTTCTATTACTTCGGCGACCTGGTGGTGACCTCTGAAGTGCAGAGCTATGACCTCACGCTGACCCGCGCCGTCGCCATGTTCCGCATGGTGCTGACCGACGAAGAAATGCCATCGAACGTCGCCAAGCTGAAGTTCTACTACCTCGGCGGCTCCAGCACGTTCAGCCCGAAGGACGGCTGCGGCTGCGTGAACTCGAAGCAGACGGAAATACGCCCTGTCAGCGACGACGGCATCTACGAAATCTTCACCCTGCCCCACACCGAGGACGACGTGCTGACCAAGCTCACCGTCACCGCCCTCGACCAGAACGACAACATCATCAAGGAGAAAGTCTTCGAGAACGTCCCCGTCAGCCGCAACCAGGTGACCCGCTACACCGGCAGTTTTTTCGGTAGCGGCGGCAGCGGTGGCTCGTCCGACGGCACCATCCGCCTGACCGCCGACCCCGACTGGGACAGCGTGAACGGCTACACGTTCTGAGGCGCTTTTGACACTCGATCATTGCAAGTTACACGACTGGCCATGCTTGCATGACCAAACCTCTATTAACTCTGAGAGCCGAGGCGCAGTTGCCCCGGCTCTCGTTGTACTTTCATCAAATGAGGTCACTTCCTTGATCTTTTCCCTCTCGTTCTTCAGTCAACCGTTGTACACTCTTGTCAACCTTTGTCAACCCGGTCCACGAGATGGCAAAATAAAAGCCCTCAAAATTCTCCGCGGTAGAAATGCGTTGCAAAGGTAAGCGGATTTTTGAGAACCACCAAAAAGCAAGTCTGTAGCGAATATTCTCACGACTCATCATAGAAAAATGAACTTTTTTTTTATTTCGCTGCTCGAAAATTTGGAACTTACAGAAAAAGTTCTTATCTTTGCAGTGTCAAAATGTATGTTTTGACTACGCCGCTGAGTGCGGGGAGCAAGCCTTGATCGACACTACTCCAATTAAAAGTCACTTTCGAGTGGCTTTTATTTTTCATATCTTTTACGAAAAATTCTATGGTACTGAACACTGAGACACAAAAAAATGTCATTTTTGTCATTTGTCATTTTGCGGGCGTTTTGCAAATTTAAATACGAAAAGTTTTGGAATAATCAGTAATAATTGCTATCTTTGCACCCAGACGTAACAACTAAAAAACTAAACAAATATTATGGATAAGAAAGACAGCAGGAACGAGATGAGTCGCAGAGAGTTTCTGCGAAGGCTGGGAATGGGCGCAGGCGTTGCTGTGGCTATGGGAGTGATGCAGCCTTTCCGTATGTTTGCACAGGACGAGAAGAAGGTGGTTCCCAGTCGCATGACGTATCGTGTGCAGCACGGCTCTGGTGAACAGATATCGCTGTTAGGCTTTGGCATGATGCGTCTGCCTAACAATCAGGACGAGGTAAACGAGCTGGTGGACTATGCCATCGAGCACGGCGTGAACTACTTCGATACGGCGCCGATGTATATGGGTGGTCAGTCGGAGGTGCTGACGGGTAACGCGTTGAGCCGTCACCCCAGGGAGAAATACTATGTAGCTACGAAGATGTCGAACCAGCGCCAGAATCTGTGGGGCTTCGACCAGTGTAAGCGGATGTATGAGCAGTCGTTTGAGCGTCTGAAGGTGGACCATATAGACTACTATCTGCTGCACAGCATTGGTGGTGGCGGTATGGATGCGTTGAAGGGTCGCTTCCTGGACAATGGTCTGTTGGACTTTCTGCTGAAGGAGCGTGAGGCTGGGCGTATCAAGCACTTGGGATTCTCGTATCACGGTGATGTGCGGCCCTTTGACTACTTGTTGGATCATCAGGACGAGTACAAGTGGGACTTCTGTCAGATTCAGATGAACTTCCTGGACTGGCGCCACGCATCGATGGGCAGTGGATGGAAGAAGGATGCTGATGCGGAATACCTGTACAACAAGTGTGAGAAGGCGGGTGTGCAATGTGTCATCATGGAACCCTTGCGAGGAGGCGCCTTCGGACGTATGGCCAAGGAACTGGTTAAGCAGTTGCAAGATGTTCGCCCCAACGACAGTACGGCACGATGGGCATTCCGCTGGGTGGGTTCTTATCCGAATATCCTGACAACGCTGAGTGGCATGAACCGCATGGACCACCTGAAGGAGAATGTGGAGACGTTCTCACCATTGGAGGTGTGTACGGAGGCGGAGAATGCGTTGCTGGCGCATATTGCAGACCAGATGTCGGGCTTCCCCACGATCCCCTGTACGACATGTGCCTATTGCATGCCGTGTCCCTATGGCGTGGATATTCCTGGCAACTTTGCCTATTACAACGATGCCGTCAACAGCCATATCCTGCCGTTGCCCGACAAGACGGCGAGTGACTATGCCACGAAGAAACATCAGTTTGCTGACGGACTGCGCAAGGCGTTGCCCAACACCGAGACGTGGGCCAGAAGTTGTGCTGACTGTGAGGAATGTCTGTCGAAGTGTCCGCAGCAGATACGCATACCTAATCAGATGGCGCGTATTGTGGAACTGCTGAGACAGCGGTGACACCGCTTAGCTAATAAATAAGCGGAAGAAAGGAAGAGGAGGAGAAAAATAGCGATAAGTATTGTGGTAGTGCTACCGCCAGCCTGACGGATGGGCGTGGTAGCCGAGAAGGTGCGCTGGTATTGCAGCAGACGGTCGGTATATTCATCGAAGGTGGCCCAGTTGCCTGCCTCGACCTCTGCCACCATGCGTGGCAATACGTCGTGGATGTATTTCTGATGCTCGTCGGTGAGCGTGGCAGGACGGTCGATGTCGTCGGGAGAAAGCCAAACAACGGTGCCGTCGGCCTGCTCGTGGGGGAAGATGCGTAGCGACTGCCAGCCACCATAGTGGAAGACGTAGTCGGCAAACTGCTGTTCAACGCTCAGGCTGTCGCTGGCAGCAGGCGTCTGGCGCAGAAAGGCATGGAGCGACAGCAGGCGCCCCTCTTGCGTCTGGACCAGCAACTGACAGAAATGGGCTGCAGTGGCCTGCGGCATGGGTTCAGCCCACGCCACGGAGACCATTGCAGTCCATAGGAGTATAAGGAGTGTTCTTCGCATCAGATAGATTCCAGGAACAGTACCACAGCATTGCGGTCTGCCTTGCTGAGGTGATAGAACTTCTCGGTAGGCTTGTAGGCATCCGACTGTTTGGAGTAGCCGTGCCACATGATGGCCTCGATGACGTTACGCGCACGGCAGTCGTGCAGGCGGTCGTCGGCACCAGTCAGTCGACGGCTGAGACCTCGGCCCCAGAGTGGGGTAGTGCGGCACCAGCCGGTACGGATGTCGTTCATCATAAACAGACGGTGCTGTACCATGTCGGTATAGGGCCAGATGACCTGGTTCGGATAGCGGGGCAGCATGCTGCTGTAGTCCTTGCCAAGGGTGCTGGCATAAGCCTTGATGGAGGCATCTACCCAGGGAGTATCTTCGCCAGTGGTCCACGACGGACGGTGGCAACGGGCACAGCCAATCTCCGTGAACAGCTCCTTGCCACGCTGTACGTCGCTGCTGTTCAGGTTGCGGGCAGCAGGCACGGCCAAGCCGCGGTGCCAGACCATGAACTGGTAGTACTGCTTGTCGCTCATCTCCGGCGTACTTTTGTGCCACTGGTTGTCGAACTGGTTGGTCGACGGGTCCAGCAGGTTGCGCACGGCATCGCTGATGCCTGCGTCTGTGCCGTCGGCATAGTAGGGAGAGGCAGGGTTAGCCTTGATGGTGGCAATGACGTCGGCATCTTCCGACATAGCCTGTGCCCAGGCGGCAGTGGTGTAGAGCTTCGGACGGTCGGAGCGCGACACGTTGGTGATGTTCCAGATGGCATTGGCTCCGGCACCGTCTTGCAGCGAGGCACGTGTCATGGCGTAGGTGAACTTCTTGATCTGCTTTGTACCGTCGGCCAGCGTGTACCAGGCCGTAGATGCCCAGTCGTTGTTGGCGGTATCCCAGATGGCGGGGTTCAGCTGTACGCCGTGCGAGGCCTCCTGCTGGTACTGTGCCTTCATGTCGTCGGCACTGATGGCGTCGAGCAGTCCTGTGCCATAGACACCGATGGTTGACTCCAGGCGCACATCGTAATTGGTGGGCTTGGGATTGGTGTTGAAGGCCTCCTGCGGAATACGCACCTCAGGGTAGATGAGGCTGTAGCTTTCGCCGTCCTCAAACTGCAGGGGCAGTCCGCTCTCCATTGCCGTCACCTCTTTCCACTCGATGCTGATGAGATCTTCGTTGATGGGGGCCTTGAAGGGCGCCATGGCCTGTGTCTGCGGCATACCCGTCACCTCAGAGATGTAGGCGTTGTTGTCTGGGTGGTAGATGACCAGCAGGTAGCCGTTGCCAATCTGGTTGGCACGATACTCGGTCTGGCGCTTGCCGTGGCCGTAGCTGGGGTGACAGGCGATGCACGAGTTGCGCACCCATGCCGGTCCCAGACCCTTACGGGGTTCCTGCTCGTAGGTGTAGAGGTGTTCGAAGAAGTCCTCACCCACGTTGAAGTCGTTCTCCATGCCTGCCTGTTCGGCAGCAGGTGTCAAGGCCGAATAGCTGGCCTTGTCGGTGGTACCGAGTTTTCCGCCAGGATACCACTCGTCGGCAGTGAAATTGCCGGTAGCCTTACCGAACACCTCGTCGGCGGGCGTCAGCGAACCTAGGTCGCTGAGTGACTCTGAACTGTCGTCAGAGCACGCCGTCAACAGCGGTAGCAAGGCAAAAAGATAAAGTATTCGTTTCATAATCTGTTGTCGTATTAATTATTCTTCACCGGAAGTTGATTCCCAGTTGTCGGGGTCATCGAAGCTCTTGCTCCACACCACGCTGCAGTACTTTACGAAGGGAGCGGGCATGCCAGAGATGTTGTTGATAGCAGAGGAGTAGGCATTCTCGACAGCTGTGTTGACAGCAGCCTGATTGACGCTGGCAAAGAACTTGTGGAAGCTCTTGTCGGCAGCACTGTCGTTGGTAGAACCCAGCCAGATGTTGCGGATAGAGCGGATGTTGTCGGCAAAATCGGTGATGGAGTTGTAGCTGTAGGGAGACTCTACGTAGGCAATGTCGCCATTGGCAAAGGGGTTGGCAATCTTGGCGGTACCTACCTCGTTGCAGATGGCGAAGCAGCTGCCCTCATCGTCGCTCAGCACCTGAGCGATGGCATCGGTCAGCGAGGCAAAGGTGCTCTTGTTGCTCTTGCCGGCCTGCTTCATGTTGTCACCGAAGGAGAGTCCCTTCTCGGTCTGGTACTCCAGACCGGCAGCCTTGACAACGGCTGCGCGTGCAGCATTTTTCTCGCCCTCCCAGGCAACCTGCAGCTGGAAGGTGCGCTCCTTCAGCAAGGTGCAGATACGCTGTGCATAGGCCAGTTCTGAGGCACCGCTAATCTGCTCGAAACCTGTGTAGGTGTCGTTCGACTGGAACTCAGCAGCCTTACGGGGCTGACCGTTGCGGAACAGCAGAAACTCCAGAGCGTGGAAACCCAGGATGGTGGCATCCTCAATCTCCTCATCGCTGAAGTCTGTGCGTCCAGACTGCAGGTAGGTCAGCAGCAAGGAACGGTTCAGTGGCCATGAGTCGATAGTGGGGTCGATGTCGAAGTCGGCAGCAGCACCACCGAGGAACGCCTCTGAGCGCTCCCAGTAGAGACGGGCAGCCTTGAAATCGGCGCAGGCCTTGTCAATCTGTGCCTGTGTGATGCTGGCAGCAGTCAGTCCGTGGAGCGTCTTCTCCAGGTCTTCGGTGTTGTCGGCCAGACTGGTGTAGGTAGGCACGATAACATTGTCTACGAGGTTGTTGAGCACCTCGTAGAGGTAGGTCTCCTGAGCCTCCGTCAGACTGGCAGAGGCAATGATGCCGTTGGCCTTCTCCAGCTGCTTGCCCAGATTGTCGCAAGCATCCATTGCTGCATTTCCGTAGGTTACATCGGTGTAGATGTCGCCCTTGTTTTCATCGTCTTCGTTTGATTCACTACATGCTGTTAGCGTCAGAGCGCCCAACAGGACGGCTACTGACAGGTTAAGAAACTTTTTCATTGTTGTTATATTACTGTTTTTATGTGATTAAATAATTTTTCACTATTCACTATTCACTATTTGAACAGTCCTGCATAGGCAATGCCGATATTGATGCTTGGCTCATTGTTGTACTGGCTGTCCAGGAAGCGGTGGCTGTACTCGGCCTTGACGACAATCTCCTTGACGGGCATGTAGTTGATGCCGGCAGCAATGCGCTGCACCTTGGTATAGCCGTAGCTGGTGTTCTTCGTGTCGGAAGCGTAGGGGTTGTAGGTCTCGTAGCGACCGAAGATGTAGAGTTTCTCCTTGCTTTCGCGCAGGGCCGTTATCTGCGAGAAGATGTCGTAGCCAGCCTCGATGCCGATGGCGTAGGCGTGGCTGCTGACAAAGGCCGAGTGCTTGAAGGGCGACTTCGAGTTCTTGCGGTTGTACATGTATTTCAGCTGGTCGGCAGAACCTAGATAGCCGTAGTCGGCCTGTCCGCGTACTATCCAGTTGTGGGCATTGTAGGTGAGGTCGATGCTGCCAATGGCTACGCGACCCTTGTACTTTGTGCTGATGCCGTCCTTCTCGGCAGGGTAGGTGTTGCCGATAGCATGACCGTAATAGCCGCTCAGTCCGATGCGCAGACCGGGTATGCTGTAGTTGTCCACGCGCACGGCTACACCGTACTTGTTGGCAACATCAAACTCCATGGGTGACTTATGACCTTTGTTAATCCATCCGGTATTCGTGAAGTTGTCACTGTTCAGACCAGCTACCAACAGTGCCTCATAGCGGAAGTCCTTGTAGCGGCCCCAGAAAGAGACACCCGTCTGGTGCCATGTGGAGGGCATGATGGTGTTCTCACCTTCTGGACGATAGACGGTAAAGAAGTTCAGGGGTTCGTGATGGGCATTGTTCAGACCTACTGGGACCACGATATGACCGGCACGGATGTTGGCCCAACGGGCAAACGACTTCTGTATCCAGAGTTGCTCCAGTTCTACCTCGCCGCCTTTCTCGGTTTCCTGTTCCCACTCACCGCCTTCCTCGTCTTCTTTCTCGTAGGCGATGCCCGTGCCACCGTGCTCGAACTCTATCTCTGTGCCCAGCGACCAGCCCTTGCCGAAGTCGTAGCCCAGCCAGATGACGGCATGCGGTATGTCGAAACGTCCGTGTGAGGGGTCGTCCTTATGTTCTTCCGGTTGACTGTAGCGGCTGACGTGGTCGCTATAGAAATTACGTGAGAAGGCTGCCTCACCATAGCCGCCCACGCTCAGACGGCTTTGTGCGCTGGCAGTCAGTACGCAGCACGCACTAATCAGTGCTAATCCAAATCTTTTCATGTCTTTTTACCTTTGTTGTCAATTTCCGACTGCAAAGGTAACAACTCTTAACATTTCTGACAATACTCAAAAATGATGAAAATCCTTGGCGTTTCTTGCACGTTTCCCCGAAAATGATTACTTTTGCACCGCAATATATATAATAATAGGTATGATGAACGGAAAACCCAGAGTTGCAGTAATCGGCAACAATACACTGGCACTGATAGGTCTCAGACATCTGCTACAGAGTGTGATGCCGATGATTGAGGTCGACACGCTGGGGTCGTTTGCAGAACTGACTGCCAACAATCCCGATCAGTATTTCCACTATTTTGTCTCGATAGAAATCATGCTCAGCGAACGTGCGTTCTTCCTGGAGCGTCGTCGCAAGACCATTGTACTGACGACGGCACAGACAGAGACCGCACAGCTCAGTGACTTCCATTGTCTCTATATCAACCAGCCCGAACAACAACTGTTGCGAGCCCTGCTCCAATTGGAACAGCATGCCCATAGCGGGGGACGAAACCTGCCACCGACAGTCAGGGATGATGGTGAACAGCGCCCGGTACTGACACGTCGTGAGATAGAGGTGATGGCGCTTATTGTGCAGGGATTCATCAATAAAGAGGTAGCCGACAAACTGCATATCGGTCTGTCGACTGTCATTACGCACCGTAAGAATATCATGGAGAAACTAGGACTGAAAAGCGTCTCTGCCCTCACCATCTATGCGGTCACTCACGGCTATGTCGATGTCAATCTGGTGAAGAGCTAAGTAATAATGATCGTGAATAAACAATTGAGACCACCCAAGCGGATGGTCTCAATTGCTTTTTGTACATTATAGGTTGGCGATTTCTCGCCATCGCCTTTACTTGATGGTGAAGAGGTTGAAGAAACCTGTCATCATGAACACCTTCTTGATGTCTTCATTAATGTTCTCAATAGTGATGCTTCCACCCTTGGCGGCTACTTCCTTACGAATGGTGAGGAAGAGACGGAGACCTGAAGAACTGATGTATTCCAAATCCTTGCAATCGAGGGTGATAGCCTTGTCGGCATTCTCGAGCAGAGGAAGAATTTCCTGCTGGGCCTTGACGGCTGCGGGGGTGTCTAAACGGCCACTAACAGTGGCATACATGCCTTGCGGCTGTTGTTGAATGTCAAATACCATCTTAATTATCAATTATCAATTATTAATTTACTTTACGAGGGCCTTGCGGGCAGCCTCAATCTCAGCCTTCATCTCGTCCATCTGCTCCTTCAGCTCTTTAACAGTCGTAGCGTTGAGGTGCTCCAGAGGAGTCATGGCAGAAGCGATAGGAGCAATCTCCGGGTCGTACTGAGCCAGACGGTTGGTAGCGTCGAGGATGAGGATGATACGGAAAGTAACGTTAGCAGCAGTCTCGTCGGTGAAGGTGCTCAGGAACTTCTCCTGGTTCTGGCTGACTACGTAGAGCTGCTCAACGAGGGCTGCAGAGGCAATCTGCCAGAAGTAGTTGATGCGACCATTCTCGTTCATGGCATCGTAGAGTGCTGAAGAGGTCTCGAAGAGAGTGCCCTTGTCCTCAATGTCCTTGAAAGAAGGATCGTCAATGTCGGCAGCGAGCTTGGTGATAGCCTTGTCGTAGTCCTCAACAGGCATCTCGTAGAGGTTGGCAATGCGCTTGTCAACGTTCAGAGCAGACAGAACGCGATACTTCTCAGCGAGGGTGGTAGCCTCGTCAGCTACTGAAGCGTCGAGCAGATAGGTGGGCTTCACCTGCTTCTCTTCCTTGGTAAGGGTGATACCATCCTTGGTGTCCTTGACGAACTTAGGCTGGTCAATCTTGCTGAATTCAGTAGCGATGCTGTCGAAGTGCATCTTGATGCTGGCTTCAATCTGTTTTTGTTCGAAACTCTTCAGAGTGTCTGCTTCTTCAGCATTGTTGGCACTCTTGTTACCTCCGCATGCTGCGAAGATGATGGCTGCGAAAGCCAGAATAGATAACTTTTTCATCTTTCTTTAATCATTTAAGTTATTACTAATGTTTATTATTGTTTCATGTTTCATTTTCTTACGTAGCGGCCGGGACAGTCGTTGAGCAGCAGGATGATGCATAGCAGACTCATCAGCAGCATGATGCTAATGTTGAACCACAGCGTCTTGAAGTGCCACGAACCCACCACCTTCTGACTGCTGTAGAATGGCGCATTGCCACAGGTGCTGAAAGGCGTGAGGAAGATAAGTCCCGTGCGAGGCACGATGCTACTCTCGATAACATCGACCATCGAGTGCTGGTCGGCACCTACAACACAGTCCTCAAGCTTGAGATTGTAGTTGTCGCGCTTGAGCTGTAGAACGCCGTCTTTGCCAATGGTGCGCAACAACTGACTCATAATGGCGTCGCGCTGCAGCGCCAACTTATTGCTGCGCTTAGTGAGGTACTTCTCCGCCTCCTGCATGTAGTCGTAGAGTGACTGGTAGTCGTAAGCACCCTGATAGGGCTGGATGCCACAGAAATCGGTGATTCGTGGCAGGTTGGTACGGATGACCTCCATGTGCTTCGGGTCTACGGGCTTGTGGTTCTTCTGCTCGTCGCGCAGGGTCTGCAGTTGTGACTGCAACTCATAGAGGTAGCCCATGTTATAGAACTGGTTCTCGTATTTCTGACGGTCAATGTCGAAGAACTGTTTCTCGTATTCATTATCGGTGAACGACGAGACAGCCAGTGCCTCATAGGCCCAACGTGACGGGATGAGGTTACCTACTAAGGGTACATTGCCCGTAGTGCTCTTGGGGGTAAGGTCAGAGAAGCTGACTACCAGTCCGCAGAGTAGTATCTGTGGAATCAGCAACATCGGGATGCTGATATAGATGGCTACGATACTGCTGAGGCACTGAGAGAGCAATAGTCCCGTAAGGTTGGCTAGGAATGCTGTCACAAAGAGGATAAGCCACCACGTCGTGAAGAGTCCCTCGATGCCCATCATGGTATTGCCCACGAGGATGAATAACAGTGTCTGTATCAGAGATAGCGCACCCATGAAGATGATTTTCGACCAGATATAGCTGCCGTATGACAGATGCAGGAAGCGCTCGCGCTTCAGCAGGGCGCGGTCTTTGAAGATTTCCTCGGCACTACCGCTCATACCTGTAAAGGTAGCCACGATGACGGCCATGAAGAAGTAGCTGACAAGGTTCTTGTTGTTCATGACGCTATAACCCTCAGGGGGTGCAAAGCGTGTCAGATAGCCGCAGACCAGAGCCAGCAACGGTGCCTGTAGCAGGGCGATGGCCATGTACTGCGTATTGGTAATCTTGGTACGGATGGTACGGCTCAAGAATATCAGGAACTGTTTCAGCGCACCCGGCTTCTTCTGGTCAGAGTGGGGCACGTCGCTGACAGTAACGGGTTCCA
>JAEEGI010019084.1_pt1 | contig 13857 bp, 7 predicted proteins | sample 8958751 | NCBI WGS metagenome assembly JAEEGI01 (sample SAMN16246545, study PRJNA631951) | gut metagenome | biome: gut microbiome; feature: rumen; material: KS-attached | host: Bos | place: Iran: Karaj | collected 2018-10
TGGATATCTCGACAGTGAACAGGCAGCTGAAGGAAGAAGGCAAGCTTGACGGTGACTACACCACTGAAGGCAGCGTGCATATCAACTCGAAGGATGTGTCGATAAAAGCCGTGGACTACTCGATCGACAACGGGAAGTATCAAGAGAAGGATCAGACCAAGGACAGTCGTTTCAGCATCCGTGCAGAGAATATGAGCATGCTGTCGTACGACAAAGACAAGAACACCACTGGTTCGTGGTATGTAACTGCCAATCGCATGGGACAAGCCTCGTTCGACAAGGACGGCAATACCACTGGTACGCTGAGATTCGCAGCCGAGCAGATGTCGATGGCCGCTAAGGACAAGGATTCAAAGGCTTCTGGACAACTGACCTTCAACGCCAAGGATGTATTCGTGAAGTCGATGGATAGTGATGGCAGTTCGGGCAGCGACAAGGGCTTGGCCCAAGGCGGTAATCTGGTGATGTTGGCCGAGAAGATGTTCGTGGGCCGAACCAATGAGAACACCCTGACCAAGGAACTGCAGATATCGGCAGACAAGACGGGTGTCTATGGTAAGACCACTGCTGAGATTCAGCAGGATGGTGGTAAGGCCCTGTTACAATTGGATGGCGACAAGGTGGCTATCAAGGGCGACAAGATAGAGTCTGTGGGCGATAATACGGTTAATGGCAAGACTGAGTTCAAGGCCGATGTCAAGATGCCGAAGCTGGAGGTTGACCATCTGGATGCCAAGTCGTCGCTGAAGAGTCCGAACATCAGCGATGGTATATCCACTCCCAGTTCACCCTCGTCAGCCCAATTGAATGCGAAGCTGAAGGAGAACGATGCACCAAAAGAAAATTGAGAATTGAAAGTTGAAAGTTATGAGAAGATCGATTGAAATACTTTTAGGAGAGGTTGACACCAAGCTCACAGGCTATGCCTGTCTGCTGAATTACCGTTATATGAATCTGTGTATCGTCGCAGAGCCGATGTCTCTGTTGTCAATCACCATTGCTGATGTTGAGGGTAATGAGTATCATATTGAGGACATGGCCTCCACGATGCAACCCGACGAGTTCACGTTCGAGATCGTACCTCACGACATCACCATGATTCCCAATATTCAGGAAGGTATTGCCAAGGTGCATCCAGAGTTCAAACAGGAAGTGATCAAGCCCAAAGACGAAGACCGTTTCTTCATGCCTGACACGCCTAATTATGACAAGGAACGTCATATCATCTGTAGGATGCCCGAGGTGGACAACAATCGTTACGACGTCCTGAAAGAAGCCGTCAAGACGCTTTACGACGAGTGTAAGGTGGATGTGGAGAAGATCAAAGGGAAATATACGCAGTTGTTGGCCGACAGAACGAAAGAGTTACCTGCGGAGGAGGCTGACGAGGCGAAGAAGGAGATGGGAAAAATGATGGACCAGTATTCAGAGACCATCAACACGTATCGGGATAATAAGCTGAAAGAGATTGAGGAGAGCCACCAGAAGTGGATTGCCGATCGGGCTGAGGAAAAGCTGAAGCTATTCGAAGAGAAGAATCAATAACGAATCATGGGGACAGCCGAATCACTCGAGACTGTCCCCATGATCGCATTAATAGGCCTGCTCATGGACACCCTTGACGGCGCGACCAGAGGGATCGTTCATCCCCTTGAAGGCGGCATCCCACTCGAGGGCGATGGCGGTGGAACAAGCCACGCTGGCCTCGCTGGGAACGCTGAGGGCTGCTGAGTCGGAAGGGAAGTGCTCGGCAAAGATGCTGCGATAATAATACTCCTCCTTGTTCTTGGGCGGGTTGATGGGGAAACGCTCTGCAGCATGGGCCATCTGCTCGTCGGAAACGGCCTCGGAGGTGATCTGCTTCAGGGTGTCAATCCAAGAGTAACCTACCCCATCGCTGAACTGCTCTTTCTGGCGCCAGGCGACGGCTTCGGGCAGCATATCGGCAAAGGCTTCGCGCACAATCTTCTTCTCGACGGTCGAGCCAGGACACATCTTGGCAGCAGGATTGGTGCGCATGGCCACATCGAGGAACTCCTTGTCGAGGAAAGGCACACGGCCCTCTACACCCCAGGCCGAAAGGCTCTTGTTGGCACGCAGACAGTCGTAGAGATAGAGTTTGCCGAGTTTGCGCACGGTCTCTTCGTGGAAGGCCTTCGCATCGGGCGCCTTATGGAAATAGAGATAGCCGCCAAAGATCTCGTCGGCACCCTCGCCCGAGAGCACCATCTTGATGCCCATCGACTTGATGACGCGCGCCAGCAGATACATGGGTGTGGAGGCGCGGACGGTGGTGACATCGTAGGTCTCGATGAAGTAGATGACATCGCGGATGGCGTCGAGACCTTCCTGAATGGTATAGTTGATCTCGTGGTGAACGGTTCCGATATGATCGGCCACCAGTCTGGCCTTTGCCAGATCGGGAGCGCCCTTCAGTCCGACAGCAAACGAATGGAGGCGCGGCCAATAGGCCTTGGTGCGCGAGCCGTCTTCGATACGCATCTCGGAGTATTTCTCGGCTATGGCAGAGATGACTGAGGAGTCGAGACCGCCAGAGAGCAGCACACCATAGGGCACATCGGACATCAGCTGGCGACGGACGGCATCCTCGAGGGCATCATGGATGGCTTCGACAGAGGCGGGATTATCCTGCACGGCAGCATAGGTAAACCAGTCGCGCTTGTAATAGCGCTTCATGCCTGGATCACCACTCCAATAATAATGGCCGGGCAGGAACGGCTCATAACGCTCGCACTGACCTTCGAGGGCCTTCAGTTCGGAGGCGACATACACCTTGCCGTCGGCATCGTAGCCAATGTATAGGGGAATGACGCCAATGGGATCGCGGGCTATCAGGAACTCATCGCGCTCCTCGTCGTAGAGCACGAAGGCGAAGATGCCTGAGAGGTCTTCGAGGAAGTGGATGCCCTTCTCACGATAGAGGGCGAGAATGACCTCGCAGTCGGAGCCTGTCTGGAACTCATACTGACCAGCATAGCGGCGACGGATCTCCTGATGGTTATAGATCTCGCCATTGACTGCCAGCACCTGCTTGCGGTCGGGCGAGAACAGGGGCTGTCCGCCACTCTCGGGATCGACGATGCTCAGACGCTCATGGGCGAGAATGGCACTTCCACCGCAATAGATGCCGCTCCAGTCGGGGCCGCGATGACGGATCTTCTGACTCATCTTCAAGGCTTGGTCGCGCAGTTGTTGCGTCTGCTCTCTTACATTCAGTATTGCTACGATTCCACACATAATCTATCCTTTCTTTTATTTTTATAACTGTAATTTCAAAACTTGTTCTACATAATTCACGAACGCCTGATTCACCTGGCGCACACCTCCGGGCGTGGGGTAACGGCCTGTGAAGTACCAGTCGCCAGGATGCTGAGGACAGGCCTCGTGGAGCCCCTCGATGCTCTGATAGACCAACTGGATGGGAGCCTGCATGCCCTCGGGGCGTAACATCTCGACAATCTTGTGATTGATCTCTTCGACGCTGAACGGTGCATAGATGGCGCGCACGTGATTAACAGAGGTGAGAGGTGAGGGGTGAGAGGTGAGTGACTTTTTGCATGCCCTGTAGGTATCGGCTATCAGCTGCTGCATGCCGCGCTCTCTGATCAGGGCTATGGCTGCGCGGAAGGCACACAGTTCCTCAAGTCGCGACATGTCGATGCCATAGTAGTCGGGATAACGTATCTGAGGCGAACTCGACACCATCACGATCTTACGGGGATGGAGACGGTCGAGGATCTTGAAGATGCTCTCACGGAGGGTGGTGCCGCGAACGATCGAGTCGTCGATGATGACCAGATTGTCTTCGAAAGGTCGCAGCGATCCATAGCTGACATCATAGACATGAGCCGCCAGATCGTTGCGCTCGGAATTGTCGGCTATGAAGGTACGCAGCTTGATATCCTTCCAGACCACCTTCTCAGTCCTGACCTCACCATGCAGTTTGCGGAAGCCGTCAGTCATGCCATAGAAGGCCACTTCGGCCGTGTTGGGGATATACGAGAAGACGGTGTTAGCCACATCGTCGTCGATAGCCTTCAGGATGGCGGGAGTGAGTTGTTCGCCCAGTCGTTTGCGCTCCTGATAGATATCGCGGTCGGACCCTCGGCTGAAGTAGATGCGCTCGAAACTGCAGGCACTCAGCTGCTGGGCAGGCATGATCTGCTGCAGACGGCTCTCACCGTTTCTGTGGACGATGAGCGACTCGCCAGGCTGCAGTTCGCAGATATCCTCGGCCTGCAGATCGAACGTGGTCTGCAAGACGGGGCGCTCGCTGGCGAGGGCAATCATCTCGTCGTCGCGATAATAGAAGGCCGGACGGATGCCCCAGGGATCGCGCACGGCAAACATCTCGCCAGAGCCCGTCAGTCCGCACATCACATAGCCGCCATCATAGTGGCGCATCGTGGTCTGCAGCACGTTGGCCATCTCTACATGGCTGTCGATATAGTCGGTAATGGCTGTGCCCTCGAGTCCGCGCGCCTTGGCCTCGACAAAAAGTCGTTCGACCTCGCGATCGAGACGGTGGCCCATCAGTTCGAGCGTGATATACGAATCGCCATAGATACGGGGCGACTGTCCCTGAGACGTCAGATAGGCAAAGACCTCGTCGATATTGGTCATGTTGAAATTGCCGCACAGACAGAGGTTCTTGGCGCGCCAGTTGTTACGACGCAGGAACGGGTGAACAAAGGTCAGTCCGCTCTTGCCCGTCGTCGAGTAGCGCAGATGGCCCATCAGCAGTTCGCCTGCCATCTCGGGCGACACACGACTGAAGATCTCAGTGATAGCATCCTTGCCCTCGGCCTTCTCGCGGAACATATATTCTGTACCAGGCTCGTTGGTCAGACTGACGGTGGCGATGCCCGCACCTTCCTGACCGCGATTGTGCTGTTTCTCCATCATGAGATAGAGTTTATTGAGACCATAGCGCCAGGTGCCGTATTTGCTTTCGTAATACGACAAGGGCTTCAAGAGGCGAATCATCGCCACGCCACACTCATGCTTCAACTCTTCCATCGATACACGCTTTGATAAAGTCCATAAACAGCGGATGCGGATGAAGCACCGTTGACGAATACTCTGGATGGAACTGGGTGCCGATATACCACTTCTTATCGGGTATCTCGACAATCTCTACGAGGTTGGCGGCAGGATTGAAGCCCACACACTTCATGCCGTGATCTTCAAACGCCTGCTGATAGGCATTATTGAACTCGTAACGATGGCGATGGCGCTCGCTGACCTGCGCCACCTCGCCATAAGCCTGCCAGCAACGGCTGCCCTTAACCAGCTCGCACTCATAGGCGCCCAGTCGCATCGTGCCGCCCATCTCTGTGACAGTCTTCTGCTCCTCCATCATGTCGATGACATTATGAGGTGTCTGAGCATCCATCTCACTACTGTTGGCATCCTGATAGCCCAGCACATGGCGGGCGAACTCGATGACCATCATCTGCATGCCCAGACAGATGCCGAAGGTAGGGATATCGTGGGTGCGGGTATATTCGGCTGCGATGATCTTTCCCTCGATGCCGCGCGAGCCAAAGCCAGGACAGATGACGACACCCGCCATCCCCTCGAGCTGGGCTGCCACATCGTGTTCAGTCACTTTCTCACTGTTGACAAAGTGCAACCGTATCTTCACATCGTTATAGATGCCTGCGAGGTTCAGACTCTCGCGGATACTCTTATAGGCGTCCTGCAGGTCGTACTTGCCCACGAGCGCCACATGGACCTCACGGTTGGCTTTACGCTGCTTGTCGAGGAAGTCGTGCCAGGAAGTCATGGAGGGCGTCTCGCCAACAGGAATACCTATCTTGCGGAGAATGGCTGCATCGAGCCCCTGGCGCTGCATGCTCACAGGCACCTCATAGATGGAGGGCATATCCTCGCTCTGCACCACGCACTCGAGATCGACATTACAAAACGACGCCACCTTCATGCGCAAGGCATTGTCGAGGTGGCGCTCAGTACGCAAAACGAGGATATCGGGCTGTATGCCCATCCCCTGCAGTTCTTTCACGGAGTGCTGGGTTGGCTTGGTCTTCAACTCTTCTGCAGCCTTCAGGTAAGGCACGTAGGTGAGATGCACGCAGACCGCATCGCGCCCCAGTTGCCAGCGCAACTGTCGGATGGCCTCCATAAACGGTGCACTCTCGATGTCGCCAATGGTGCCGCCCACTTCAGTGATGACAAAGTCGAACTGCTCGCCCTCTACGTCCTGGCGCAGCATGCGCCGCTTGATCTCGTCAGTGATATGAGGCACCACCTGAATCGTCTTTCCCAAATAATCGCCATGACGCTCACGATCGATGACCGTCTTGTAGATACGTCCTGTGGTGATCGAGTTGTTGCGGGTGGTGTGAATGCCCGTAAACCGCTCGTAATGTCCCAGATCGAGATCGGTTTCGAAACCATCCTCCGTCACGTAGCACTCACCATGCTCATAGGGATTGAGCGTGCCTGGATCGATGTTGATATAGGGGTCGAACTTCTGGATAGTGACCTGATAGCCGCGTGCCTGCAGCAACTTGCCGATGCTGGCGGAGATGATACCCTTACCAAGTGAGGAAACCACACCACCAGTGACGAAAATATACTTTGTATCCATATCTTGTTTTTGAAGTTTACTTGTTCTCTTTTTACCTTGTTGTATCTTTTCGGCTGCAAAATTAACGCATTTTTATAGCAAAAGAGCCATTTTACTTTCGCTATGATTGTTAAAAACTTGCATAACTATCATTTTGTAAACAGATGAATAAAATTTAGTTTCACTTTGCTATCATTTTGTTTTCAAAACCTACCAAACTGTTACAAATTGTCATTTTGTTGAAAAAAAGAAGCCCCTCTTCTCAATCAGCAAAGAAGAGGGGCGGAAAAACCTGAATAGACTATGGTTGCAGCGTGAAACCAAAGACCAGGTAAGCCTTCTGTGAACAAGGGTTGGCAATGACCTGTCCGAAGATGGGTATCGAGAACGAATCAGTCACTTTGATATCCTTCGTGGCCTTCAACGCGAGGTTGGTGACGGCAAAGCCATTGGCACCATAGAAATCGGTGGCGTAAGGAACGACAGCAGCCGTAGCATTCCAATCGACGGTAGCCAGTTTAAAGGGGACATTAGCCTCGACATAACTGCTGTAGGCGCGCTTGCCACTCTTGTTGTGCCCGTCGTTGCCAGCAAAGTTGGTAAACCACTGCAAGCTCAGCACGCCAAAGTCGTAGCCGACGAAAGCTTCGAACACGTGGTTGGTGCTGTGGGCATCGTACTTGAAATAGCGGTTGTCGGGGTCGTCAAGACCTACACTGAACCAGTAGTCGGTGATACCGATGTTGAAACCGCCAGTGGTATAGGCGACCGTCAGGTCGAACTCCTTCGTATCGTCGGGATTAGTCAGTCCGTAACTGCCCCAGGCCGTCAGACTCAGGCCCTTATAGCCCACTCCGAGCGTTGGCTGAATGGCAGTGCTACCTGCATCGAGGCCACGCCAGATATAACTGCTTACAATATCGCCCTTCAGGGTCGTCTCTACTTTATCCTGCGCATGGGCGGTCGCCACTGCGACCAGGCTCCATGCCAATAAAACAATCTTCTTCATAATTCCTAATTTTTTAAATTTCCCAATTTTTACATTGTTACATTTTTACATTTTTAATTATAGCAACTTTCTCCATGTTCATAAATATCCAGACCTTCTTCTTCGATACGGGCATCGACACGCAGACCATGAAGTTTCTTGATGCCATAGAACAGGGCGAATCCGCAGGCTGCTGCCCAGAGGTCGATCACGAGGATACCAAACAGCTCTGCACAGAAGAAGCCCCAGCCGAAGCCGTAGAAGGCACCATTTGTGGTTGAAAGCAAGCCCGTCATCAGTGTACCTAAGATACCGCACACACCATGTACAGAAGAAGCACCTACGGGGTCGTCGATATGCAACACGTGGTCGATAAACTCGATAGCGTAAACCAGTACGACGCCACACACAAGTCCGATGATGACTGCTCCTACTGGTGATACGAGGTCGCATCCTGCCGTGATACCCACCAGACCAGCCAATACACCGTTCAGTGTCAGTGAGAGTGAGGGTTTGCCGTATTTCAGCCATGTGATGAACATCGTGGCTACACCACCTGCAACAGCAGCGAGGTTAGTGGTGAGGAAGACGTGAGAGATCGCCACACGGTTCACCTCGCCCGAGGCAGCCAACTGAGAGCCTGGGTTGAAGCCGAACCAGCCAAGCCAGAGGATGAACACACCCAGTGCAGCCATCGTCAGGTTATGACCAGGAATAGCACGACTCTTGCCCTCCTTCGAATATTTGCCGATACGGGGACCAAGTGCCATCGCACCAATCAGGGCCAGCACACCACCCACGCTATGCACGATGGCAGAGCCTGCAAAATCGTGGAACACATCGCCGAAGGTGCTCATCATAAAGCCATCGGCTGCATCGCTGCAAAGCCAGCCGCCACCCCATGTCCAGTGACCCTCAACAGGATAAATCAGCAGAGAGATGACTGCACTATAGACCAGATACATCGAGAACTTAGTGCGCTCGGCCATTGCACCACTGACGATGGTGGCAGAAGTGGCACAGAAGACTGTCTCGAAAATCAAGAAACCCTCTACGGGCAGATCGCCCTTATAGAAACTCAGGTCGCCCCAGTTGGGCATACCAATAAATCCTGCGCCCTCGCTGCCGAACATAAATCCGAAGCCGAGGAAGAAGAACAACAGTGAGCCGAACATGAAATCGACGAAGTTCTTCATCAGGATGTTGGCTGTGTTCTTACTGCGCGTAAAACCGGCCTCACACAGCGCAAAGCCCGGCTGCATCCAGAAAACCAACATGGCTGCCAATAGCATCCATACAGTATCGAGTGATAATCCAATCTCGTTCATAATCTTTGCTTTTTCTAATTTTTACATTTTCTAATTTTTACATTACTTCTTGTCGCGAAGTACAGTATCGCCGTGTTCGCCCGTACGGATACTCCAGGTGTCGATCATGTCGCTCACGAAGATACGACCATCACCAACCTCGCCCGTGTGGGCTACCTTGAGAATCACATCGACCGTAGGTTTTACCAGCGGGTCGCGACAAACGATGGTCAGTGCCACACGCTCTATCACATCAGTGGAGTACTGCACACCACGATATATTCTCTCTTCGCGGCTCTGGCCGATGCCGTGAACGTTGTGGTACTCAAACCAGTCAATGTCCGACTGCAGCAGTGCTTCTTTTACATCCTCGAACTTGGTCTTGCGGATGATTGCTTCAATCCTTTTCATAACGTTTCTTTTTACCTTATTAATAATTAATCTTATGCTACAAGTTTTACGCTGCATTGCTACTTGTTTTCGTCGGCAAAGGTATGACATTTTGGTGGATATTCTTTAAATTTTATTCCAGTTTGATTGTTAAAACTTTGGAGAACTGACAATTTGTAAAGTAAATCAACAATAATCATTCCGTTTTGTTACGTTTTAATGCCATTTACCCCTCATTTAGTAACAAATCGTCAATTTTCCTTGTCGTGTGTACGCACACATCATATCAACAAGCAGTAGAAACCATCGTTAACACAGATAGAGAGTATCAGGATGAAAGTTCTGGCGCTGGCTTTTTCATGATGTCAATTTTTGAAAATGACAATTTGTAAAGAATGAAGAAGAAAAAAGATGCGACAAGTTTCAAAATGAATGAAAAAAGCATAAAAATCGAGCAAAATGTCAGAATAGAGTATTTTTTTAGAAATTAAAGTCAGTAAATATTTTGATATTATTCCAATTTGTATTAATTTTGCACCCGAAATCAGACAGATTGACACAAAAAGTAAGGATAATATGACAAAATGCAAACTTAACAACCAAGGACTCTACCAGAGTGATTATGAACACGATGCGTGCGGTGTGGGTATGGTCGTCAATATCCACGGCGGAAAGAGCCACGAGTTGGTCGACAATGCCCTTAAGGTGCTCGAAAACATGGAGCATCGAGGTGCTGAGACGCGCGACAAGACGGGCGACGGTGCAGGCATCATGGTGCAGATTCCCCATGAGTTTATTCTTCTTCAGGGTATTCCTGTGCCCGAGAAAGGAAAGTATGGTACAGGACTGGTGTTCCTTCCAAAAGAAGAGAAAGCCCAGCAAGAGATTCTGAGTGTGATGATCGAAGAAATCGAGCGCGAAGGTCTGCAGCTGATGCACCTGCGCACAGTGCCAACAAACCCAGAGGTGCTGGGAGCAGCAGCCCGTGAGGTGGAGCCCGCCATCAAGCAGATTTTCGTGACGGGTGTATTCGAAGAGGATGTGCCTGTATTCGAGCGTATATTATATAAGGTTCGCAAGCGTATAGAGAACCGTATCAAGGACCAAGACTTCTATATCTGTTCGCTCTCGAACAAGAACATTATTTATAAGGGAATGCTGACCAGCGGACAACTGCGTCGCTATTTCCCTGACCTCTCAAACGACTATTTTACAAGCGGACTGGCGCTGGTGCACTCACGCTTCAGCACAAACACATTCCCTACGTGGTCATTAGCCCAGCCTTTCCGCTTGTTAGCCCATAACGGCGAGATCAACACCATTCGCGGCAACCGCGGGTGGATGAAGGCTCGCGAGAGTGTACTCAACAGTGAGGCTCTGGGCAACATCAAGGATCTGCGCCCCATCGTACAGGAGGGTATGAGCGACTCAGCCTCGCTCGACAACGTGTTTGAGTTCCTCATGATGAGCGGACTATCGTTGCCGCAGGCGATGGCCATCCTCGTGCCTGAGAGTTTCAACGACAAGAACCCCATCAGCGAAGATCTGAAAGCATTCTATGAGTATCACTCGATTCTGATGGAGCCTTGGGACGGACCTGCAGCACTGCTCTTCAGCGACGGTCGCTATGCGGGTGGAATGCTCGACAGAAACGGTCTGCGCCCCAGCCGTTACACAATCACCAAGCAAGGCATGATGGTGGTAGCCTCTGAGGTAGGCGTGATGGACTTCGAGCCTGGCGACGTTGTGTCGAAAGGACGTCTGCAACCAGGAAAGATACTGCTCGTCGATACACAAGAAGGCAAGATATACTACGACGGGGAAATCAAGGAACAGTTGGCTAAGGCCCATCCATATCGCGAGTGGCTCAATGAGAACCGTGTGCAGTTGGAGAAACTCAAGAGCGGACGAAAGGTTGACAACAGCGTCAGCGATCTGGAGCGCAGACTGATGGAGTTCGGATACGGACAAGAGGATATCGACAAGACCATCATCCCGATGGCTACAGCAGGACAGGAGCCTGTGGCTGCGATGGGCAACGACACACCGCTGGCTGTTATCAGTGATCGTCCGCAGATATTCTTCAACTATTTCCGTCAGCAGTTTGCGCAGGTCACCAACCCCGCCATCGACCCCATTCGTGAGGAACTGGTGATGAGTCTTACAGAATATATCGGCGCCGTAGGTACCAATATCCTGACGCCCGACGCCTCGAACTGTAAGATGGTTCGTCTGCCACAGCCCGTCTTGACCAACACGCAACTTGATATATTATGCAACATCCGCTATAAAGGATTCAACACCAGGAAACTGTCTATCGTCTTCGATATCGAGAAGGGCGAGGAGCGACACGGCCAATTAAACGATGAGACAGGCGAGAATCGCCTGCGCCAGGCACTCGACGAGCTCTGCAAGGAGGCAGAAGCCAGTGTGGATGAGGGTGTGAACTACATCATCCTCAGCGATCGCGACATCGACGAGAACCACGCTGCTATTCCATCGTTGCTGGCTGTATCGGCTGTTCACCACTATCTGATTAGTGTAGGTAAGCGCGTACAGACAGCCCTGATCGTGGAAAGCGGTGAGATCCGTGAGACGATGCATGCTGCCCTGCTGTTGGGCTATGGTGCATCCGCCCTATGCCCCTATATGACCTTCGCCATCCTTGACGATCTGGTGAAGCGTGGAAAGATTCAAGAGGAGTATGCGACAGCAGAGGCTCACTACATCAAGGCCGTTGACAAAGGTCTGAAGAAGATTATGAGTAAGATGGGTATCTCGACCATCCGCAGTTATCGTGGTGCGAAGATTTTTGAGAGCATCGGACTGAGTGAGGATCTGCTGCGCCGCTATTTCGGCACGGAGGTAAGCACTATTGGCGGCATCGGCCTGAAAGAGATTGCCCGCGACGCCATCGCTTTACACCATGAAGCGTACCACTTACCGCTCACCTCTGATCACTCACCACTCAAAAACAATGGACTGTTTGCCTGGCGCAAAGACGGCATTGAGCATGCCTGGAACCCAGAAACTATCGCCAGCCTGCAGTTAGCCACTCGTCTAGGCTCGTATAAGAAGTTCAAGGAATGGGAAACGCTGGTCGATGACAAGAAATCGCCCATCTTTATCCGCGATTTCTTCAGTTTCAAGCGCGCTGCCAAGCCTACGCCCATCGACGAGGTTGAGCCGGTAGAGAGCATCGTCAGACACTTCGTGACAGGTGCCATGAGTTTTGGCGCCCTCAGTATCGAGGCTCACGAGGCACTGGCGCTGGCCATGAACAAACTGGGCGCCCGGAGCAATACGGGCGAAGGTGGCGAGGATAACGCCCGCTATCATTCAGAGGTGGATGGCGTCAGTCTGAGTAGTAAGACCAAGCAAATCGCATCAGGTCGTTTTGGTGTAACAGCAGAATATCTGGTCAATGTCGAAGAGATACAGATTAAAGTGGCTCAGGGTGCAAAACCTGGTGAGGGTGGACAACTGCCTGGTTTTAAGGTCAACGAGATTATTGCCAAGACGCGCAACGCAATCCCAGGCATCTCGCTCATCTCTCCCCCACCTCATCACGATATCTACAGCATTGAGGACTTAGCACAACTGATCTTCGACTTGAAGAACATCAATCCGACGGCAGCCGTCAGCGTGAAACTGGTAGCTGAGAGTGGCGTAGGAACCATTGCCGCTGGTGTGGCGAAGGCTAAGGCCGACCTTATCGTCATCAGCGGTGCTGAAGGTGGTACTGGTGCATCACCTGCCTCGAGCATGCGCTTTGCAGGTATCTCACCAGAGATTGGTCTAGCAGAGACTCAGCAGACGCTGGTGATGAACGGTCTGAGAAATCAGGTACGCCTGCAGACAGACGGACAATTGAAGACGGCCAAGGACGTCATCATCATGGCGATGCTGGGTGCCGACGAGTTCTCGTTTGGAACGTTGCCTCTGATTGTTCTGGGTTGCGTGATGATGCGCAAATGTAATACCAACACCTGTCCGATGGGTGTAGCCACCCAGAATCCGGAACTGCGCAAGCATTTCCAAGGACGGGCAGAATATGTGGTAAACTACTTCACATTCCTGGCTCAGCAAGTGCGCGAATATCTATCTGAAATCGGGGTGCACAGTCTGAAGGAGATTATCGGCCACACAGAACTGATAGAGGTGAACACAGACAAAGCCACAGCGAAGCAGAAGACTATCGACTTTGGTCGCTTGCTGCACAAGCCTGAGAGTGAAAAAGCCCTCTATTGGGATCGTGGTGCCTATACCAAGGTGAGCGGTGTGAAGGATGAGGAGATCATCCGTGCTGCCCAGAAGGCGATTGACAGTGCTGAGGAAGTAACACTCGACTATGCCATCAAGAACACTGATCGCGCTGTGGGCACGATGCTCAGTGGCGCTATCGCCAAGAAATACGGCGAAGAAGGACTGCCCGACGCTACCATTAAGATTAAGTTCAAAGGATCAGCAGGTCAGAGTTTCGGAGCTTTCGCTGTGAAAGGTCTGGATATCCGTCTGGAAGGTGAGGCCAACGACTATTTCGGCAAGGGACTCTCTGG
>JAEEGI010019086.1_pt1 | contig 13854 bp, 6 predicted proteins | sample 8958751 | NCBI WGS metagenome assembly JAEEGI01 (sample SAMN16246545, study PRJNA631951) | gut metagenome | biome: gut microbiome; feature: rumen; material: KS-attached | host: Bos | place: Iran: Karaj | collected 2018-10
ATCCGCAAGGAAATATATTATAATAAAATCCACAACTACAGACATAGCATCCATTATTATCTTCATATGTTTCAAAATGTGATTTAATATGTTCTAGATATTTTAAATGTAAATCTTCTTTAAAGTCAATGCCTGGAATTAAAGAACTATTTATTTTTATTACACAATCTTTTGAAAATAAAGAAGGAAATAAAAGGTTTTCTTTATCAATTATTTCATTCTTTTCAAAATTTAAAGAATTAACACAAAATCTAAATCCATATAAAAGAGCTTCAAATAATTGAATGTCGATCTTATCATTTTCTTTTTTTATTTTATTTTTTATTTTTATTTTTTTTTATTATTATATTTTTTTTGTTTTAGTTAAAATTTATTATTTTATTTTTATTACATTTAAAATAACATTTATAGAATTAAAGAAATATTTTTTTAAATAAATAAATAAAAGTATAATTCTTTTGAAATATGATTGTGAAGTTTAATGTAAAAAATATAAATAAGAAGCACCTTTATGAGAAATAAACAAAATTCCAAAATTTATCGTATAAAAAGTGTACAAAAAATATTTATAAGAAAATAAAAAAAATTTTTTTCAAAAATTTATTAAATTTTATTTATTTATTAGTTTAATATAATATGAAAAAAAGTATTTTTAAAAAACCCCTTTCACCAAAATCATAAAACTAAAAAAAACAAAAAAAGAAAAATTTAAAAATTTTCCCATTTAAAATGTCTAAAAAATTCTTATTAAAAATCTTGAAAAAATAAATAAAAAACGGAAAAACAAAAAACCAAAAAAAAAAACAAAAAAAAACAAAAATAATACCCTGAAAAAAAAAATTAAAATAAAACAAAAATCAAAAAATGGAAGGTTTTGAAATCCTAAAAAAATTAGGTGACGGAGCTTATAGTATAGTATATAAAGTTCGTCGTAAACAAGATGGAAACATATATGCATTAAAGAAGGTAAAACTTCAAAATTTATCAGACAAAGAGCGTGAAAATGCATTAAACGAAGTAAGAATATTAGCTTCAATAAAATCATCATTTGTAATATCATATAAAGAAGCTTTTATAGAAGATTCAGATTCATCTCTTTGTTTAGTAATGGAATATGCAGATAATGGAGACTTATATCAAAAAATTGTTCAATTTAAAAAAATGAATTGTTTAATGGATGAAATAGATATATGGAGAATATTTATCCAAATGACAAAAGGTTTAAAATCATTACATGATTTAAAAATATTACATAGAGATTTAAAATCAGCAAATATTTTTCTTGAAAGTAACGGAACAGCAAAAATAGGAGATTTAAATGTATCTAAAGTAGCCAAAAAAGGTTTAGGATATACTCAAACTGGAACTCCTTATTATGCAAGTCCTGAAGTTTGGAAAGATCAACCATATGATAATAAAAGTGATATTTGGAGTTTAGGTTGTGTTACTTATGAAATGATTACTTTACATCCTCCTTTTAGAGCTCAAAATATGGAAGGATTATATAATAAAGTTATTAAAGGTAATTATCCTAAAATTAATGATAAATATTCTAGTGATTTAAGTGATTTAATTAAATTACTTTTAAAAGTTAATCCTAGTGAAAGACCTAATTGTAGTCAAATATTAAAGCATCCTATTGTTAAAAAAAGAATTGATTTTTTTTCTGCTACTGCTGGGTTAAATACTGATTTAGATAATGTTGATGATGCTGAGTTACTTAAAACTATTAGAATTCCTAAAAATATTTTGTTTTTAAGTAATAATTTACCCGATTCTAATTATGATGATAAAAAAAGTAAAAAAAATACTTTTCCTAATAAAAATTTACCTAATATTAAAAAGGAAACAAATAAAAGTTTGGAACAAAAAGATTATAAAATTAATCATATTCCTTCTGATGGTAATATTAAAATTAATGTTTCTCAACCTTCTGGAAGGAATATTAATAATGAGAATAATATTGTTAAAGAAAGTAATACTTATAAAGATAATAATAATTACAATGGAAATAGTAATAATAAAAAAGTTCTTATTCATAAAGATTTACCAAATTTAGATAATGAGTTAAATCAACTTAATTCTCAAAGAAAGAATAATCAAAATAATAAAAATAAAAATAGAGATAGAGATAGAGATTATCAAAAATATATTGAAGGATTAGGTTTATCAGATATTTATAAAATTTATTCTCCGAGTTTAGAAAATAATTATGGTCCAAAAAAGAAAAAACAATATGGAAATTATGTTCCTGGATTATATCAAAAAAAAAATAGTAATCATAATCATAATTATCCTCGAATTATCCCAAATAAAAGATTAAATCCTATTAAAAGAAGAGAAATCAATGGTTCATAAAATAGACATTAAAATATATTAATTTATTTTTATTCATAAGTTTTTTTTTGAAACTTAAAATTCAATTTTAAAATTAGTTTTTTTAATTTTTAATTTAGAAAAAATTCTTCTTTACATTTAAAATTAATTTTTAAAAAAGAAAATGAAACATTATTTATTGACAAAGTATATATATATTTAAATTATTAAAAAAGAAATTAAATAAAATAAAATTGGATAAGAATAGAAATTCAAGAAAAATAAAAAAGCAATAAATATATTTAAAAATAGAAGAATTAATACAAGTTCATTAACTATATTAATTATAAAAAATTTTAATTAACTTTTGTATGAATATTAAAAATAATAATTTTCAAAAATATATTATAGAAATTTAAATGATTATAATATTTCATCAAGAATATTTTCATTTTTATATGGAAAAGATTTACTAATAATAATAAAAAATACATTAATAACAATTCTCAATATATTATTTAGATAATTATTATATAAATGATTTAGTCCAAATCCTAAAAATATTCCTAATCAAAAATTAGAATAAGATGTGTATTGAAAATAATTGTTATTTTTTTTAAATAACTATTTATTATTTTAATTATATATTATTTTGATATTTTTTTTAAAAAGTTTTGAGATTTTAAAATAAACATCAATATATAATATCAATATCATCATTAAAAGATAGATAATTAAACAATAAAATATTTATGACAAAAGTAGAAGATAAATAGAAGTTTCTGTTATTGAAATAATAATAAAATTCAAAACAAAAGAAAATATATAAAATTAAAATGTTAATTTCATTCAATTTTGAATTTAATCATATTTTCATTATAATAGGTTCTGTGGTAGGAGTAATACATAATTATACAGATGAAAAATATTTTTCTAAAAAAGAATACACAGATAAAATTCATCAATGTTTTTTAGCAACAATAGGACAAAGTATCACAATAATTTTATATTTTATTGAACAATGTTTTTCACCAAATAAATTAATATTTTCAAATGAAAGAAAAACAGTATTTTCAATAGATTATGAGGGAATTGAAAAATTAAAAAGGAGAAATAAAAAAAATAAAATAAAACTTTTTGCATTACTTTTCTTTTCAATATTTTCTGATTTAATGTCTTGGTTTAATTTTTCAGCAGGTAATTTATTTCATTTTGATAATATTAATTTAGGATGGCCTTTAATTATAATATTTATATATCAAAAAATATTATTAAAAGTTACTATATATAAGCATCATTATCTTTCAATTTTAACTAATTTATTTTTATCTTTTATTTTATTGGTAATTTTATTAAAAGAATATAAACATTATTTTTTACAATTTGTTATATTTGCTTCTCATTATATTGTATCAGAAAGTTTATTTGCAATTTATTTATGTATTGACTATTATATTTATAATAATGTTATTATAAGTCCTTATTTGATCTTAAGTTTACAAGGTTTAATTGGTATTATTATACTTATTTTAGAAGAATTTATAAGAATGCTTTTAGGTCATAAAAATGTTTATAGATTTATTTTTGATTTTAAAGAAAATATTATTCAAAATATTTTTTCAATTATTTTATATTGTATTGTTTATATATGTTATTTAATTATTGTTGTTAAAAATACTCCTGTTATAATGGGAGTCATAGATTGTTTAGAAATTATTATTTTGACTTTAATGAATTATAAAAAGAAAATTAATTGGATAACAATTTTTATTGCTCTGACTTTTATGATTCTTTTAATGATATTTTGTGAAATGATTATTCTTAATTTTTATGAATTTAATAAAGATGTTAAAACTAATATTCAAATAAGGGCAAAAGAAAAATTATCATTATCATCTTCATATTTCTCTTTTCCCGAGAGTGAAACTAATTCAATGATTGAAAATGAAAATTAATTATAATAAAATTTTAATTATTGAGTTTCCAATTATATAAGTAAATATATTCAATTAATTTAGAGTTCCAGATTATTTAATATAAAATCAGAATAATAATCAAAAATCAGGAATTAATTTAAAAAAAAACATTTTTTTCACATATTAGTAAATTAAATATTTTAATTATTCATAAAATCCATTTTCTTTTAAGTTTTATTAAGTCTAAAAAAAATCATTTAAATAATTTATAAAAAAATTATCATGGTAAAATTCATTTAAAAATAAATTTTCATTCCGAGTATAAAAATATAATTTAAATATTCATTTACTCATAAGAAAAAGAAAAGTTAGAAATCTATCAATCTATTCAATTTGTAAAAACAAAAAATTTCAATTACTTTTCATAGAATTACTATATGATACATAAAAATTTCTAATAAACATATTATAATTTTTAGTTTTATTAAATGGGAATATTTGATATTTTTTAGTTTTTTTAAATAATAATTAAAAAAAAAATAATTTTGAAAATAATAAAAATCTTTTACAATCTATAATTTTTCTTATTTTATTTTTCATTTCATTCTAAAATACTATTTTTAACATATATTTTCTTATTTTTTTTATTTTAAGGATTCAATGAAATGAATTGTGATTATTTAAAAAACTTCAAAAATTATATTTTAATAAGAAATTTCTTATTTAAAATTTTATTTAATCTTTATGAAAATAATTTTAATTCTTAAATGTAAATGCATAAGATGTAATAAGACAATAAAATTCCATTTATGATATTTTTTTTTTTTATTAAAAATGCATAAATAAATTAATTTCTAAGTTCTAAATGAATAAAAATCAAATGAAAAAAATAATAATCAAAATTTCCTCTTTACTAAATGTTTAAAATCCCTTTAGAAAAATAAATAAATAATCTTAAAAAAAACATATACAAAATAATAAAAAAAAAAATTAAATAAAACCTATGAAAATTATAAAAAAATTAGATTACCTTTCTCACAAAGTTGCCTTAACAATGAATGATAAGGGAGAAATAGGTTATAAAACATTTATAGGAGGATTATTATCATTAATATCATTCTTTTTATCAATTTTTTGTGGTGGATATTTCATAATAAGAATGTTTCACAGAAAAGATCTTTCAGTAGTATATTCAACTCAAATGAATCCATTTGTAAATTTATCTTATTCTCATCATTTACCATTTTTATTAAGAGTTTCTGATACAAATTCTCTTCCTTATGATGAAGATGAACGTTTATATTATATTACTAGTAGTGTTTGGTTTGGAGGGTCAAATGATACTTCTTTATCAGGAAGTGCTGCACAAACTTCTCAATCACTAAATATATCTAAATGTGATATAAATCTCCATTTTACTGATGAATTTAAACCTTATTTTCAAGATTTTGCAAATTTGTCTTCTTATTATTGTATTATGCCTAGAAATTATTCTCAGACTATATATGGATTATATGGAAATTATTATCCTTTTTCTTTTTATTCTTTTACTTTTAGATATTGTAAAAATACCACTGAAAATAATAATTATTGTTATTCACTTGAAGAAAATAAAGAAAAACTTAGATCACCTTATTTAGATGTTATCTTAGTTGATTATACAATGAATTCTTTAAATCATAAAAAAGTTAATGAGATTTCAGTTAGAAAAGAAAGATATGAATTATCTGTAAAATTATATAAAAGAATATGGTTATATTTAGAAAATATAAAGTTTATAATTGATAATGGATACATTTTTACAAGCAATCATTATGAATATTTTCATAGATTCGATTCAGTTAGAATAGATCCTAGTATAATAAGTGAAACATCAACATATTTTTCAACATTAACTATATTAAATAGCGTTAATTCTTCAATATATAATAAATCATATACTAAATTTCAAGATTATATTGCTATTATAGGAGGTTTAGTTAAAGTAATGGCTATGTGTGGTGCTTTTTTAAATTATTTTAACGGAAGTAATTCATATTATTTTAGATTAATTAAAGATTTTGTTTTAGATTATGGAATAAATAATGTTGAAAAAATGAGAAAAACAACTAATAATCTTCATCTGACTTCATCTATTTTAGGAAAATCTAAAAATTCTCAAAATAATCTTGCAAATTCAAAAAATGAATCTGGGATAATTTTAGATAGTAAAAAATTTCAAAAATTTGAATCTTTTCATCTTTTAAATAGATCTATTTCATCAAAATTTCTACCTACATTATTTGTAAGTAAAAAAACGAAAGCTGCTATAGCAATGTATAAATCTTTTATAAATAAAAGATTAAATATTATAAATATATTGAAAAAATTAGAAATTATTCAAATACCTGAAAATTTGAAAAAAAAAGCTTCTATTCCTAAAGATGGTATAGGTGTTAATCCGATTAAAATGATTAATCGAAAGGTGAATAATTATGTTAATGAAAATTAGTTTTTTAAAGTCTTTGATAAAATAAAATAATTCTTTACATATGTCTATAATATTTCTTCATTTGTGTAAAAATTTTTTTGTTTTAAAATTTCTAAGTTTTTTTATTATTTGGAATATATAAGAAAAGTATAAAATTATTGATAAAAAAGAAATATATTTTTTATATTAAAAACCATTATTATGTCAATGAAATAATAAATATTTTATAAATAATTAATTTAAAATTAAATTTTTAACTGATAGAATATTTTTATTATTTTATTGATATATAGATTGAAAATTATCTAAATAATCTCAAAATATCATTTTTTTTTATGAAACTTTTTCTAATTAATTATTTATTCCAAATTTTATATCATAAAATTTAATATAAGACTCAATAAATGAAAAAAACAATATTATATTTTAAAAAAATAATATTAGAAAATCAGCTTTATTCCATTAAAATATAATCATTAAAACAAATTAAATAATATTTATACATTATATTTTAAGCTAATGAAGAATTATTTTACAATAAATGTTTATTGATTAATTTTTAGAAATAATTAAAAAAGGAAAAGAATTTTTCATTTAAATTCAAATTTATATTATAATAATAAAATATATTTTATATTATTTTTCATTATTGTCATTTTCATTTTCTTCTTCAATGTTATTTTCTTCTTCTTCATTATTTTCATTTTCATTTTCTTCTTCATTTTTATTTTCTTCTTCTTCATTATTTTCATTTTCATTTTCTTCTTCATTTTTATTTTCTTCTTCTTCGTTATTGTTATTTTCTTTTTCTTCTTCATTTTTATTTTCTTCTTCTTCATTATTATTAATTTTTTTTTCTTCTTCAATTTTATTTTCTTCTTCTTTATTATTATCATTTTCCTTTTCTTCTTCATTTTTATTTTCTTTTTGTTTTTCATTTTCTTCATTAATATCTAAATATTTAATTTTAATTTCTTCCAACCTTTTTTCTCTACTTAAATTATCATTTTTTTTATAAGGAGGATAATCTTCTTCTTTAATTTTTTCAACTTTTGAAATATCACCTGGGAAAAAAATTCTTTTATTACTTTCAATATGTTCCATTGAAAACTCATTTTTACTTCTTTTTAAATCTCCACTTTGATAAATACTTTTTTGTCTATTATCATTATCATTATTTTCTTTAATATTTTCTTTAATATCATTTAAATCTTCTAAATTATTATTTGTAATAACATTAGCATCATTAATATTAATTTGATTATTCATTTTAATAAATTCTTCTTCTTTTAATTTTAATACATTTTGAATTTTATATTGTTCTAAAGTTAATCTGTATACATTTTCTAAATATTCAATTTCATTTTTAATAAGTAAATTTTGTTGTTGTAATAAGTTTAATTTTCTTGAATTATCACTAACTGCATTTGTCATATCTTTTGATTTTCTTTGAGAAATTTTTTTAACTTCTTTCATTGTTTCTTGTAAATGATTTATCATTTCAACAAATTCATTTTTTTTACTTAATAATTCTCTATAATCATTATCACTTGTAGATTCATAATCTAATGCTAATTCATCTAATTTATTTTTATCTTTATTTAAAGTACTTTCATTTTTACTTAACATATATCTTGGTTGGTTTTTTACTTCAGATTTATTTTTTAATAAAAAATATTTTGAAAAAATTCCTTGATGTTTTCTTACCCTTTGAGTATAATTTATTTTGTTATTATATTTATTTTTATTGTTTATTTTTAATTTGATTGCACTTAAACTTCTTTCTTTTTCAGAGTTAATATTATTTAAATTTAATGGAGGTAAATATAATTGATTTTTAATTCGTTTTTTTTTTGAATTTTTATCTACTTCTTTAATTACTTTTGAATTATTAGATTCAATTTTTTGAATTATTTCTTCCTCTGTTCCTTCTAAATCACTTTTAATTAAATCTAACCAATAATTTATTTTAGAAACTATCATTTCATCAGAATCTTCTTTTATATTTCCATTATATAATTTTAATAATACTTCTTTTTCTTTTATAACATTTTCTAAACTTCTTTTATTTAAATTTATTTTTGTATAATAATCATGCTTTTTACTTCCTAAACTTTTTATTTCTTCTGTATATGATTTTATTTTTTGAGAATATTTTTTAGAATCTTTTAAATTTTCTATTTTTTTTCCATTTTCAATATTATTTTCTTTTAAAGTTTTAATTTTCGAATTCATACTTGTATTTTGTTTTCTTAAATTATCTATTTCACTTTCAAAAGAATTTATTTTTTCAGGAGTTAATAAAGTTTCAACTCTTTCAGACATAGTTTTATATTGTAATTTAAAAGTATTATTTATTTTTCTTGAAGTTGTTAAATCTCTTTCTCTTAATTGAACAATTCTTTCTAATTGTTCTATTATAATTGGATCTTGTTCTTTATGATATAAAATTTCTGGATTATTTGATATTAATTGATTTAAATTTTTTACTATTTCTTTTAAATCAGTTTTTGCCTTTTCTTTTTCATCATTTAAATCTATTAATTCTTTGTTTTTTTTTTTTATTTGTTGTTTTAATTCTTTTGATGAAAGACCAGAAAAATCTTCATGCTCTTTTTCTGTAATCATATCCTCACCTAAATTATTTAGACTCTCTGGTTCCTCATTTAATATGTTTTCTTGAGTATTATTTACATTTAAGTCTTGATTACTCGGTTCCATTGGAATTTACTAATTAATTTATTTTATTTATTATAATTGACTAATATTTTTTATAACTGTAAATAAATAATTTCAAAAATTAAATGTTTAAAAAAAATTAAATTTTTAGAATTAATATCACATTTTGTGAATTCCCAATCATAACTTAAGAAATAATAATTTAAAGGCTTTCAAATATTAAATTTTTTACAAAAAAAAATATTTGATTAATTAAAATAACTGTAAGTTATTGGTATATTAAAAGAATTCAAACAGCTGTTCCAGTTTAGACCACTATCCCCAACCGACGTTCAGACTGATACCCCCAGTGTAGACAGAGGGATATCAATCTGAATGAAGATGGGGGGTAGTGGTCTAAACTGGAACAACACGAAAAATTCATTTCTATTAAAAAAATACAATCCAAATCAAAGAAAATAGTCTAAATATATTTAGTTTAAAAAATGAATTATTTAAATATTAATATATTCCCTCTAATTTAATTCAATTAAAATATTACTTAGGAAAATAAAGAATGAATAATAAATAATTAATTTTATCAATGAGAATTTTATTATTTTATTATTTTTACTGTAAATTTTATTAAATTATCAAAAAAAATGAGTTTTAATTCAATAAACAAAGCTTGAATAAATATTTATAACAATTTGGAAAAAGATTTCTTTATAATTAAATTATTAATTATTTAGGAGACAAATCAATAATAATTATAAATAATAATCCTAATTAAAAAGAAGTATAATATATCAAAATATAAATTTATATTTACTCATAGAAAATAAAAAAATTTTCTGAATTGAAAGAACAATAATATAAAAATAATTTATTAAATACAAATCAAGAATTAAAAAATAGAAAACTCAGATAATTTCAAAAGAAGAACAAGAAAATTATTTAATTCATGATGATCACCAAATAAGAAAAGAAAAATTAAGAAAAATGAGTCAAGAAGATACATTTAATTCAATTTATACTTTTACTCCAAATATTATCATAAATAATTTAGCAAAAAATATTTTTTTAAAATAATATAAATTCTCTTTTTATATTATTTTTTTAATTTGTTTAGAAACATTAATTTTATCAAAATAAAAAACGGGAATGTTTTTAAATTTTGACATTTAAAATCTATTTTTTATACAAATAAATTTAAAATACAATAACAATTATAAAATAAAAAGATTCTTCTTTATATATAATAATTTTAGCATAAAGTTTTTATTTATATTTTTAATTAATTAGGTTTTTTTAAATTTTTTATCTTCAATAAATGTTTTTTGAAAAATACAATCTTATTATATTTTGACAAAGCATTTTTCAAAAAAAATTCTTTATTTACACTCAAATAGCCATTTTTTCTTTTTTAAATCATAAATATGTCTTCCATGATTTTTATTATTAGTAGAATTTTTCCAATCAATAGCAATAACTTTATCTTGATAAAGACTTCCACAAAATTTAAAATTAGCAGAAACTAAAATATCTTTACCTCTATAAACAGTTCTTTTTTCAACATCTAAAAAATAAGAATGATGAAATAATTTACCATTTTTATCTCTTCCTCCAAAAATTAATATTTTATTTTTAGATATAGTAATTGATAAAGAAGTATCACAACCAAACCAAGAAAAACTTGGATCATAAGGTTTAAATAAAGTCCATCCTTCATTAAAATTTTTAATATTTATAAATTCAATAGTATCAATTGATTCAATTTTATTTGAACCTCTTATAACATATAAATAATTATTATTATATATACATAATGAAGGGTTTAATCTTGGTGTATTTATATTTGGTATTTTTTCCCATTTTTTTTTAGTGATATGAAAGCAATAACATTCATATAAAAAATTATTTTTTTCTCCCATTCCACCAATAATATATAGTTTATTATCAAAATAAATAGATGAATGAAATGCTCTTTTTTGAGGCATTTTATCTATAAATTCTATTTTCATTGAAGACCATCTAAAAGATAATAATAAATTACTTGAATCATAATTTGCAAATTCAATTCCTCCTGAAATAAAAAATAAATCAAAATCATCAAATATTACTGAAAGTGAATGATTTAATGAAGGAAATCCATTTAAAGTTTCCCTAAAATTTTTTGTTATATATTTTTCATTTCTAGTATCAAATAAACTTATTGTTGTTGAATTTTCTATATAACTTATTATATATCTTTTATATGATTGATGAAAATCATAAGATATTTCATTTAATAAAAGACAATAATCTAATACTATTTTTGGATTTACTTTTTTGGAATTTTCTTCAATTTGATACATTAATTTATTATTTGTATTTATGTATTCATTTGAATATTTTTTCATTTTGTTTATTATGTCTTTTATTTTGTTAAATCTTTTAATTATTTTATTCATTGTTTGAATTTCATTATTTTCTTTTTTTTTATTAACATTATTATTATTTGATATTTGAATAGAATTATTTATTTCATTATTTAATAAAAGTGATTTATTATTTTCTATTGTTTTATTTCTTTCATTTTTTTGATTATCTAAACTATTAAAATATTCACTTTGAGTGTAAAATAAATTTCTTTTTCTTATAATTTCTAAATTTCTTTTCCCTTTTTGAGATGATTTTTCATTGATTAAATTATTTACATAATTATTTAAATAAGGATTACTTGTATAATTTATATTAAAATTACTATTATAATTAATACTATTTTGAGGAGAATGAAAAACCTTTTTTTTCTCAGAATAAACTTGAACTCCATTTGGACCAACTATAATTTTATTTACTGTTTTTGGCTCTTCTATATCATCAAACATATCATCCAATATATTATTATTAGATTTATTATTTTGTGAACTAATGAAATTTTTTTTTGAATTCTTTATCATTTGTAAAGGTTGTAATTTTAAATCTTCATTACTTAAAATTTCATCATATTCATCATCATAATTTATAGTTATATCTTCATCTTCTTCTTCTTTTGCTTTTTCTTTTTTTTTATTATTAGAAAAAAATTTTTTAGATTTTTTTGTCAAAGCTGATTTAAACATCAAACCAGAACTTTTTAATTTTTCATTTTTTCCCTGAAAATTATTGAATAAATCATTTCTTTCTTTATTATCATATTTTAAAAATAATTCATCTAATTCTTTTGAATTTATATTATTAAATAATTTATTATTTTCTTTACAAATTTCTAAAAATTGAATAATTTCTTTTTTTGAATTATCAATATTAATTTGAGTAATATTTGATAAAAATAAATTTTCAATAAATTTTGAATAATTTTCCACAAATTTTTCTTGAATTTTATTAATTGAGAAATGAATAGTTTTATAAATAATACTTTTACTTGTTTTAAGAATATTTTTATAAGTCTCACTCGATTTTATTATATTATAACTTTCTTCACATACTTTTTTAATTTCTGATAAAAGTTTATTTGTATTTGTAAAATATTTTTGGTCACATTTATCATAATGTTCTTTCCAAAAATATATTTTATTACAATGTATACATAAAATAATTTTAGATTTTAAAATTTTCAAAACTAAATTTAAAAAAGCATAATTAACTTGAAAATTAGATTTATCGTTTTTATTAAAACTGATTTTACAAATTGGACAAAAAGTTCTTTTTTTTCTTATTAAATTATCTATACAATGTAAACATAAATTATGATTACAAGGAAGTAAATAAGGTTTAGTTATAGAAGAAAAAAAATAAGAACAAACTCTACAACGTATTTCTTCATCTTCTTGATGTTCTTCATTAAAAGAATGAAAAGAATTCATTATTGTTTTTTTATTTATTTTTTGAATTTTAAATTTAATAAAACTTTAAAATAAAAATAATGATGAATAAATTATTTTATTTTTTTTACTTCTTCAATTTTTTTATTATCAATTGAAGCAATAATAGACCAAATATTAAATTCATCACCTAAATTAGGATATAATTTTTCTGAAAAATTTTTTAAATTATTTATAAAAGTTTCACGATATCTATTAATTAATTTTTTAAATTCATCAACTGAACATTTATTACAATAACCAAATTGTTTTCTTAAATTTTCAAAAATTTTCGTTTCTTGAGTACACATTTTTGAAAAAGCATAAATTTTATCATTCATTAATGAAACTCTATCAATATTTTCAATATCTTCTGTTATTTCCCATTTAGTTATATCCATTAATGACCATAATTTTTCTTTTTTATTATTTAATTTATTGTTTTCATATATATATTTATTTTTAATTTCTTCTCTACTTTCTATTAATTCTTTATATGAATTTCCTTCCATTTTTACATAATAAAAAAAATCTTTAATATGAGTTTTTATTAATTCATTTTTATTAAATAATATTCTTTTCCAATTTTTAAAAAAAATACTTAATTTTCCATAAGTTTGAATAATTTCTTCTTTAATATTAACTTTAT
>JAEEGI010019094.1_pt1 | contig 13851 bp, 9 predicted proteins | sample 8958751 | NCBI WGS metagenome assembly JAEEGI01 (sample SAMN16246545, study PRJNA631951) | gut metagenome | biome: gut microbiome; feature: rumen; material: KS-attached | host: Bos | place: Iran: Karaj | collected 2018-10
CGTCTCTACAGCCAGAAGTCTCTTTACGATAGCATTGTTCTCTGCCATCTTTGTCATACCTATGGAAAGTACGATAGTAACTACGGCAGCAAGACCTTCAGGTATAGCAGCAACAGCAAGGGATACAGCTGTCATAAGTGCTTCCGCTACTGTCTCCTTCTGTACGAAAACATCCACTACGAAGACAATGATACATACGATGATGCATACAACTGCGAGGATCTTCCCCAAGTGATTGAGGTTCTTCTGCAAAGGAGTAACCTCATCTTCCATATTCGAAAGCTTATTGGCGATCTTACCAAGCTCAGTATTCTTTCCCGTTCCTACTACAACACCTGTTGCTCTTCCGTATGTAACAGAAGTACCCATGAACAGCATGTTCTTACGGTCACCGAGAGAACAATCCTCTCCAAGGATCAGGTCTGCGTCCTTATCAACGGCTACAGACTCACCTGTAAGTGAAGCTTCCTCAGCTTTGAGTGAGTTAGAAGAAAGAAGTCTGATATCTGCGGAGATTGCATCTCCGGCATCGATCGAGATGATATCACCCTCTACGATGTTCTCAGAATCGACCATTACGACTTCACCGTCTCTTACGACCTTAGTCTGAGGTGAACTCATCTTCTTCAAAGCTGCCAAAGCCTGATCAGCCTTACCTTCCTGATAAACACCGAGGATAGCATTAAGGATAACGATGGCGAGGATTACAAATACATCAATCCAACCTTCAAAGCCTTCATTATTCTTGATTGCCATGAACGCAGACAGAATAGCTGCCGCGATCAGGATTATTACCATCGCATCAGCAAACTGAGCAAGGAACCTCTTCCAAAGAGGTACTTTCTGCTCTTCGCCTAGCGAATTAGGACCGAACTTCGCAAGCCTTTCTTCAGCTTCCTGCTTTGTAAGACCAACCGCAGGGTCGGTTTTAAGTTCTTTAATTACTTCATCTGTACTTCTAGAGAATGATTTATCCACAAATATCCCCTCCCGATTTATGAGCAACGAAATATATTATAATTTACGTATTGTTTTTTACAAGTACTGTAGAATAATATTAAAAATAATATAGATTTGATTTTTTGAAGGAGATTTATGAAGACATTTCTTAAGATAATAGGCGGGTTTTTCCTGTATCTGATAACCACGTTGGCTATCCTGTTTGTCGGTCTTTACGGCGGATTAAGGATAGCTGTAGACGGTCCTTCAGATCATTTCAGACAGATATTCGTTACTTCCCTTATGGAATCATCTGCAGGTCCTATCGCAGCAAGAATGGTTCTTACTGACGAACAGATTAATGAGATTCTGGCTAACAATAAGACAATCGAGTTTGACCAGATAACTGACCCTGCACTCGTCAGCGTAATGAGAGAAGAGGCGGAAGCCGCTGCTGCCGCTGCTGCACAAGCGGGCATTGAGGCTGCGACAAACCTTGACCCCGACGGCGACGGTATCGAGATCCACGAGATATCTGGACCTATGTATCACGGACAGATGATGATCGTATACGATCCTTCCCGTGTAATCTGCGCTACGATCGACAACTACACTCACTCCGGAGCCGGCATGACGCTTCAGGAGCTTATAGACAAGTACGGAGCAGTCGCAGGAATCAACGGCGGCCAGTATGAGGATGAGAGCGGTCTTGGTATCGGCGGTTGGCCTGTCGGCGTTGTAATGAGTCAGGGCGTGCTTCGTGCAGATCATGTTGACGAATACTACGAAGTCGGCACTGACGAGAACGGCAATCCAATCTACCAGACAAGAACCAGCCTTCCTACCGTAGGTTTCACGCAGGATGACATTCTTGTTGTAGGAACCTTCGGCGGAAGCTATGCCGAGAGTATCGGTCTTCGCGATGCTGTTTCTTTCGGACCGGCGCTCATCGTAAACGGTGTTGCAGCTAACTACAGCGGTGTTGGCGGAGGTCTTAACCCCCGTACTGCAATCGGACAGAGAGCAGACGGTGCTGTACTCATGCTTGCTATCGAAGGAAGAAGATCTACATCAATGGGCGCAACAATGGCTGACCTTATCGACATCATGGTCGAGTACGGCGCTGTTAATGCATTCAATCTTGACGGAGGAATGTCTTCGTCAATGATCTACAACGGCGAAGAGATCGTTGATAACGCTAACATCAGAGGAGACAGAGCGATACCTACAGCGTGGGTAGTACTCCCTCTTAATGAATCTGCTGCTTCTGAGGAGGTGTCCAATGAAGAAGCATGATCAGAATAAGAGTTACTCCTCAGAATCCGCTCGCATGAGCACACCTGTAGTCAGATCAGAATCATCACCTTTCGTTAATAGTGATTCATCTGAAAGGCCTAAGCAGAAAGCAAAGAAGAAAAACGGTAAGAAGAAATTCCATGTCTATGTAGCGATACTCTGTGTATGGCTCATAGGTGTGACCGGTGCGATCCTCTACGGATATAACAAGTTTACAAACTTCCTCATCGAGTATGAGGCATCCTATCAGTCATCCCAACCGGTTCTGGTAATGGATGAGATCTTCACTCATTTCCAGTCTTACGATATCGAATACATCTGGCAGAACATGCCTGAGCATCCTACGGTATCCCAGTTTGAATCTGAAGACGCGATAAAGACGTATATGCTTTCCATGATCGAGGGAAAGACACTTACATATGTTGAGTCCGGCGAATACACAGCAGACAGGCCTACATACGCGATAGAAGCAGATGGCTTTGTTGTCGGTACTGTAGCATTGCAAAGAGTAGGACAGAAAGAATACGGCAACCCTGTATGGGCTTTGGCTGATATCTCCTTCCCTGTTCTCCCTCTTGAAGGCGCTATGATAACAATCCCTTCAAACTCCACTGTTTATATCAACGGTATTCAGCTTGATGATACTTATATCACAGAGCAGCTGCCCGTAGATGAGGATGAGCTGCAGTATGTTGAGCCGTATGGCGGTTCTATCCCGGGATTCACCACATACGCGATCTCCGGCCTGTATTACGAGCCTACGGTTGAAGTTAAGGATTATTCCGGCGCTGACAGTCCTGTTGAATATAACGCCGAACTCGACCGTTATAACGCGAATTATTCATCGAACCATCCTGAGAGAGAAACTCTCGAACAGTTTGGTATAGATTTCACAACAACGTTCGCTAACGTAATCTCGATGGATGCTGACCTTACAGCACTTGATCCGTTCTTCCCTCCGGACAGCCTTGCTTATAACTATATAAGCAGAAGTACTGCTCTTCGTTACTTTACGGGACACGGTGCAGTAACGATGCAGAATGAGGAAGTACAGGAATTCATCGCATATAATGAGGATACAGTCTATATGCAGGTTTACGTCGAGCAGGAGATGCAGATGTGGCCTGATCCTGAGATTGTACCTACAACAACTCATATCTACCTTACAAGAATTGATGGTGAGTGGCAGATCTCAGGAATGAGATATTAACATAGGCGCTTGGCCAAAATCAGCAAAACAAAAAGCTCCGCAGATGCGGAGCTTTATTGGTGCTCAGAGACAGAATCGAACTGCCGACACGGGGATTTTCAGTCCCCTGCTCTACCGACTGAGCTATCTGAGCAAATTATTACCGGTTCCGTAGAACCGGTGATAATTGGCGACGCAGAAGGGGCTCGAACCCTCGACCTCCAGCGTGACAGGCTGGCATTCTAACCAGCTGAACTACTGCGCCATTTGGTGGAAACTACAGGGCTCGAACCTGTGACCCTCTGCTTGTAAGGCAGATGCTCTCCCAGCTGAGCTAAGCTTCCATACTAGTTGCTGGTGTGTGCTCCTCTTCGAAGCGCAAAAGAAGTATATCGAAAGTCACTATGGATGTCAACTTAATTTTTAAACTTTTTTATTTTAAGTTTTATAAGCGCCGTAGAACGGTCGCAAACAGTAGTAAAAACAATCGATAAAAGCAGCAAGAATACTACGCAGAACGTCATTTTTACGCACCAACTTAAAGGTCCATGATAATCGATCTTATCATCATAGAAGTTTACGACAACATACTGAAACAGATATATACCGTATGAATACTTTCCTAAGAATCTGAATATGGGATTATCTATCAAAACAGAGCTGTGAATTGCCTGGCTTATTATGATTATGCAGAACCACAAACTGAACGTATCATTTCGTGTCAGCAGAGGCAGAGGCTGCACACCACAGTTCTGGATGTAGAGCAATGCAACTCCCACAATAAGCAAAACGTATGAGATTACTTTTGTCTTCCAAGAAGGCACTATCTTCTTTTCGAGCCAAGTGAAAACGATATAGAACATTACTATTCCCATAAGGAACGGAATAACATTCACTAACGGGCCCATATTATTCTGGTATGCACTGTATACTATCCAATCCGTATCAGACCAGCCTTCTGTATCCGGGAAGCCCTGAAACGCTCTTACAATGGCCATAACACCAACCACAGCAACAAGCAAAAGAAGAGCTCGTTTTAAGCCATTAAACGCCTTATAGATAAGCGGAGAAAGCAGCATGTATATCCATAACACTCCTACATACCATTCTATGCATAAGATGCTGTTGATGTAGTGTGGAATGAATCCGTGAATGAGTGCGAAATGTGCAAGGACATTCCATACATTAATTGAATCCAGATCAGTATATACATTGCCCTCATAAGTATGAAGCAATAATCCAAAGATGACAGCGATACAGAACAGCGGGGCTAATCTGACATACTTCTTCAAACACCAATCAGTGGCGTTTCTGAAAGACAGTTTTTTATCAGCATAGAAACGATTAAGCGAACTAATCGTAAGCATACCGGAGATGAGAAGAAAAAGCTGAACTCCACGCGGACCGTCTTCTGCCATCCTGCCAAAAACTCCAGGCAACGAACAACCGCCGGCATGTGCGATGGTTACAGCCAATATGGCAATACCTTTCAGGCCATCAATATACCCGAGTCTATTTGTCCGTTCCAATTATCCTCCTCAAGTATGGGGGCGTCCTATGAATCAAGGCAAAATATCTGTCATAGTAGAAGAACACAGCAAGGATTAAAACCATTTGCATTTATTCTTTCTTTATTTATTCAGGCAACAGCCATTGATTCATAGTTAACCAACGAACTATTACTCCTACTTGATCTCCAATAAATGCATTGGGATCCATCTTATCCAATCCAGATACAAATAGAACTGCCAATATACTTATTACTTTATGTCTCTTTATCCACGATGAAAGATACACGAGTGAAATACTAGCGATTTCGTCTTCTTTCCAAATCAGAAATGCAAAACCAAAGAACAAAACAATTGTCATAGATATTAGCCACCTGCCCCAATCAACATTAAGTATAAATTGAGGAGTAATAATCATCACCAACGCAATATAGTAAACATATATAGATTTCAGTATGGTGCCGTGCCTTTCTCTAAAACAAGTTAAACATCGCTTATAAAGACTAATATAAAGTATGATAATAGGAGTTAAGAGTAATACTGTAAAAAAAGCTCGTTCGCGAATATAAACAAATGTTATGTATTGAATATTTATGTCTTCAAAAGCTACCTTTAATGATTGAAAACACTCATAATCAATTGCTTTTTCGTTAAAAACTAAATCCGTTCTTAACCTAATAGCCTCTGCCATTTCAGAAGCAGAATTGAATATACAAAATGAATAAAACTGAAAATAAAGAAAACTAAATGATGTTACTAACAGATTAATTAATGCATAACACCAAACACAGAATCTTTTGGGGGCTTTGTAACATTCCCAAATGTATATCATTAACACTAGCGCATAGTACATAAATACATTACCTTGATATATCGCCATAGAAACAATTGAAAGAATTGTAATTATAGACGATGAGATAAGGTTTAATCCAAACTTTACATACAACAACAGACATAACAGGCATATCAAAAGGCAATGCACTTCGAGTCTTCCAAAGCATCTCTTTTGCCATAAACCGATTATCGAACACGGACTGGACAAAAACATCGCCAACATGAAACAAAAACCTAATCTACTATTTATATTACATTTGCCATAAAAGCTATTAACCAAGATAGATACTAAAACAATAATTCCAAAATCAACCACATGACAAAAATTGACCACAAACTCAGCCGGTATATAATCCCCACAGATAATTGTCATTATGGTTCCGATAAAGAATCTCGAACTAAACCCCATAGAATAATCAACCGCATACCAAGCAGACTGCCACTCATCAATCTCACAATGAGGATATATCAATTGATTTATAAACAAGTATATGAAAGTACCTATACCCATTATATTTGATTCATTTACATGTAATTTTAGTTTTAAAACGATTATAATCGTGATTCTGACAACAGGTACTATTAATGCTCCTGATAAAAATGAAAATGGACATAAAACCAAGTCATCAAAGTGATGCTTGAAAATAAGAGCTATTGACATATCGCCAATAATATATAAAAACAATCTTAAAGAAAACAGAAAGACACTTTTTTCGTTACCGGCATGTTGCTTACTATATAACATACAAGCCAGACCGCTCCCCGCAAAAGCACAAATCATATAGATATAATAATGATAATACGTTAATAATAAATCCAGCATTCTAGGTTACCTTGTGTAATAAACGTAAAGATAAGCGTGCTCGTTAGGCTCGAGAACGATGAAGTTTAATACATGATGACCGCCCACAAGATCGGCCTCCTGCATCCATACACCGGAGCCCGGAGCAGGATTAGGCTTGAGGTCTACATATGAATAATAGTTCTCGAACATATAAGCAGACATAGTCTGATAATCAGAATTAGAAAGCATCTGTCCTGAATCACCGTAAGCCTGTACAAAGAATGTGAGAATCTCTTCCGGATTGTACGCATTGATCTCATACTTAGCCTCATAGCTAACTCTGTAGAACAGGAAACCATGCTTATCGATATCTACGAGCTTAACATCATCAGGAAGCTTATAAGGGAGCGTTCTATGAATCAAAGCAGAATTTCTGTCATAGTAGAAACACGCTGCAAGGATTGCCACCATCAGGATTGTTACGGCTACCAGAATCTTCTCTTTCTTCTCCATCATCTCACCTCATATGATTCGGAATAATTGCTTTCCGTTGTCTTTTGTTATGCGTGCAACTTCTTGAGAAGTCATTCCCTTAAGCTGCGCGACCTTCTCCACCACAAGCGGCACAAATGCCGGCTCATTATTCTTGCCTCTGTTAGGTTCCGGAGCAAGATAAGGAGAATCCGTCTCAACTACTATACGCTCTAATGGACAAACTTCCAATGTCCTTGGAGTCTTCTTGTTATTCTTAAAAGTAAGAGGTCCGTCAAACCCTATATAGAATCCAAGCTTGATAAGCTGCTGCGCGATCTCAGCTGAACAAGAGCAGCAGTGACACACACCGGGAGTCTCTAGGAGTATGCCCTCCTTCTTCGCTTCTAGCAGGATATCAAGGCAATCCTGCGCCGCATCACGCTCGTGCAGTATAAACGGAATATCGAGCTCATAGGCAAGCTTTAACTGCTTCTTAAACACCTCACGCTGAACCTCACGGGGCGACAGATCGTAATAGTAATCTAGTCCTATCTCACCTATCGCCTTTATCTTGTACTGATTGCGCTTAGAAAGCATGTCGCGAAGGAATGCTTCCGTGTCTTCGGTATATGACGATGCCTCATGTGGATGCACACCTACAGAGCAATACAGGTCGATCCCTTTATACCCGTCCCACTTCTGCACAAATTCCACAGCAAGACGGCTTGTGGCTTCGTTATCGGCAGGAATGAGTATTGTATCTACGCCGCACTCAAGCGCACGTTCAAGCACACCTTCGGCATCATCAAAAATACGCGCATCATAAAGATGCGCGTGTGTATCAAATACTTCTGTAAGTCCCTTAGGATATTCTGTATCTCGATGCTTATGAGACATCAGGAGATATCAGCTCCGGGCTTAATGTCGTCACCGAACTCGACTACTCTGAACTTATCGCCGTCACGGACAGACATGATCATACCGTTACTTTCAAGTCCCATCATCTTTCTCGGAGCGAGGTTGATGATCATAGCCAAAGTCTTGCCTACAAGCTGCTCGGGCTCATAGTATTTCGCGATGCCGGACAGAACCTGTCTCTCGCCGAAGCCGTCGTCTACGATGAACTTCAAAAGCTTATCGGACTTAGGTACGCGCTCGCAGGAAAGAACCTTTACTGCTCTTAAATCCAAAGCAGCGAAATTATCGAAATTTGTGATTTCCTTTGCAGGCTCAGCCGGAAGCTCACGTGCGGGCTTGTTCATAGCATCAAGCTCTTCAATTTCCTTCTCTACATCGATACGAGGGAAAAGCACTCTTCCCTTCTTAACTGTAACTGCAGCAGGAAGAAGATGACGTGACTTAGCAGCATCCCATGTTGTTACGGACTCGTCTGCACCGATCTGCTCGAAGATCTCGGGGCAGATATGAGGCATAACGGGTGTAAGCAGAATGGAGCAGCGTCTTACTGTATCAAGCAGATTGTAAAGAACTGCAGCAAGTCTCGGCTTCTTAGCCTCATCCTTAGCAAGGATCCAAGGCTCATTCTCATCGATGTACTTATTTGCACGTGCGATTACACGGAAGATCTTCTCGAGGCCTTCTGAGAATCTCAATGTTGTGAATGTATCATCAACAAATGCAGGAAGCTCATCTGTCATGGACAGAAGCTCCTCATCAGACTCGTTGAACTCCTTGTCCTCAGGGAGAGTACCACCGAAGTACTTCTCAGCCATTGCAACTGTTCTTGAAACGAGATTACCCAAGTCATTAGCAAGATCACTGTTATATCTGTTGAACATCTGCTCGTTGGAGTACGGGCAGTCAGATCCGAACACCATCTCGCGGAGCAGATGATAACGGAGTGAATCAACACCGTATCTCTCGCTCAACACGAAAGGATCGATAACATTACCCTTAGACTTACTCATCTTTCCGCCGTCACCGAATGTGATCCAGCCGTGACCGTAAACCTTCTTAGGAAGCGGCAGATCAAGTGCCATAAGGATTGCAGGCCAGATAAGCGAATGGAATCTTACGATCTCCTTAGCCATTACATGCATATCTGCAGGCCAGTACTTATCGTAATCGTTATATGTGTCGTTAAGATATCCCAATGCAGTGATATAGTTTGATAGAGCGTCGATCCATACATAAACGATATGACCCTTATCAAAGTCTACGGGAACACCCCAAGTAAAGCTTGTTCTGGATACACAAAGATCCTGAAGTCCGGGCTCGATGAAGTTGTTGATCATCTCATTAACTCTGGACTTAGGGTTAAGGAAGTCCTTCTGCTCATCAAGGAGAAGCTCCTTGAGCTTAGGAGCGAACTGTGAAAGCTTGAAGAAGTAAGCTTCTTCAGATGCATCTGTTACCTCACGGCCACAGTCAGGGCACTTGCCGTCAACAAGCTGAGATTCAGTCCAGAAAGACTCACAGGGTGTGCAGTACTTACCCTTATACTCACTCTTGTAGATATAACCTGTATCGTAAAGCTTCTTGAAGATCTTCTGTACGGATTCGATATGATAATCATCAGTAGTTCTGATGAATCTGTCGTATGTGATACCGAGTGTGCCCCAAAGCTTCTTAAAGTTAGCAACGATCTCGTCAACATAAGCCTTAGGTGTTGTGCCGAGTTCCTGAGCCTTCTTCTCGATCTTCTGACCATGCTCGTCAGTTCCTGTCAGGAACATTACATCGTAGCCCTGCATTCGCTTCATTCTTGCAACAACATCGCAGGCGATGGTGGAATAACAATGACCGATGTGCGGGTTGCCCGAAGGATAATAAATGGGCGTAGTAATGTAAAACGGTGTTTTCTCTGACATAGAGCAATAACCCCTCCTGATAGATAATTAACTTATCTAATATACATCAAATGAAGTATTTATTCCAGAAAGCAAATACTGACATCGGCTTACCGAAGTAATAGCCCTGAATTAGGTCTGCATCCATGTCCCTGAGCAGCTTATACTGCTCCTCAGTCTCTACGCCTTCGACTACAACGCCCTTACCTATGGAGTGTGCGAGCATTGTCATAGCGGAGATGAAAGTATTATCGAACTTATTAGAGAGCATATCTTCTACGAAGGTCTTGTCGATCTTGATCTCATCGACAGGCAATTCCTTAAGATAATTGAACGAAGAATAACCGGAACCGAAGTCATCGAGTGCAGTTCTGATCTCATTCTTATGCAAAAGATCAAGATTATCCCTGCACAAGGCCATATTCTGCATCAAAGAAGTCTCCGTAAGCTCAACAAGAATGTTCTGAGGCTTAAGGTTATACTTCTTAAGCAGGCCTATAAGACGCGGAACATAGTCTTCAGTTATAAGATCGTCTGCCGTCGCATTAACGTGAACATAGAAGTCCTTGGGAGCACCCTTGGATATCCATTCACTGCACTGCTTGATTGCTTCTTCAAGGATCCAGTGTCCTACAGCTTCCATCTGATTAATGGCCTCAAGAGCCGCTACGACTCTTTCAGGATTCTCAGGATTACCGTTAGGCTTGATCCATCGAAGCAGTGCTTCGGCGCCCTTAAGCTTACCTGTCTTGGCATCAGTCAGCGGCTGATAATAAAGCATGAAGTTCTCGAAACCGTTGATGATATTCGAAGATATAGTAGTCTGGAAATCAAGCTTCTCACGAAGCTCATTCTTATCCGCAGGAGAGAATACAGCATACCTTAAAGTCTTGTCTTCCTTTACCTTATGCAGAGTAATCTCCGCCTGGCTTAAGAGCTCTTCAGGCGTCCTGCCCTCAGGATAGAATGCAGCAGAAGCAATGAGATTGATAAACAGCTTGGCTCCGTCTATTGAGAAAGGTTCTTCAGACTGAGCGATAACATCTCTCATGTAATTCCCTGCTTTAATCTGAGATGAATCAGGCCACAATACCGCGAAGTTATCCGTTCCGATGTGATAAAGCTTAGCTCTGTCAGGAAGACTCTCGTTGATAAGGTCCGCTAACTTACGCAGTATCTTATCTCCCGCATCTTTTCCATAACGATCCGTGAACTCATGGAAGTCATTGATATCAAACATAATGACCGCTGCACAGCTTACATTGGCATCACGGATAACAATCTCAACATCACGCGACAGTCTCTGTCCTGTAGGAAGACCTGTTATCTGATGCGAGGATCCTGCCTTCTCGAAGCTCTCCTTAACCTCATTCATAGCTGACAGGTCAAGGATACTTCCTGTAAGCATCCTGGTCATCGTATTCTTATTCTCGAAGGATTTACCTCTTATTGCTACCCACGATGATTTACCTTCTTCGTTTCTTATACGGACTTCGATAGCAAATCTTGTTCCGTTCTCCTGAACAGAACGGTTAAGAATATTTCTCAGGCGCTGTCTGTCAGTCTGAACCACATACGGAATCAGAGTCTCAATAAAGTCGCCAGCTACCATCAAAGGAAAATCCGGGAAAATAGCATGAATATTCTTAGATATCGTAGTTACGTTACGATTAAGATCTGTATTGAAGATCGCCGCATTAAGACCATCGATCATGTTATCCCAAAGGAAATCATCATTAATGAACGAGGTTACATCAGAGAAGATACCTGAGATGTATCTGCCTTCACTGCCGTAATCAGAGAAACCGTCAGTACGAAGGTATATCTCGCCTCTTCCCGGAGCCAGGAATCTTACCTGCAAGCTTACATCGTATGTATTATCCTCAAGATAACTGAGGATTGCTTCGTGTAATATCTCTGAGTCGTCAGGATGAACGTATTTACGGTACTTCTCCGTGAACTTATGCATCTCGGGGGAACTTAAGTCAAACTCCTTAACGAACTTATCGCTAAGATAGCAGACATCCCTCTGCGTATCGTACACGAACAGATAAGACTTGATATCAGGTCCGAACAATTCCTTGAAGGCCGTCAGCTTCATATCAGGAGTCGTATCCTTGATCACAGCCAAAATAAAACGCGACTTATCAAGGGTATCCACTCTCATCGTGATCTCGATATCATACAAAGCCGAGTTAACTCCTGTAAGCTTGTGTGCGATGGTAATAGTAGGAGTATCCCTCTCCATCAACTCACTGATTACAGACTCATACCTAGCAGTAATAGGTGCACGTTCAGAACTGGGAATATACTGATAAAACTGCGACAGATACATGAAAGAACCCGCTGCAAGGCCCAGGATGTTACCCATCCCGTCCGAGAAACATATCTCCTTCTCCCATGGATCTATAACCGCGACCGCGAGAAAAGCGCCCTCAACCAAAGGGATGTACTTCTTCAGTGACAAGTCCTTAGCATAAGAGATCAGTACCTCTCTGCTGAGCTTCTCTCCGTTGGAATCATTCATAAGGTATCCTCCGAGGTTACCTTATTATTTTAACAGATTGAGGACCCTCGAGTACATTTCTTTTTTGGAAACACCGGTATCAGCCGACAAAACTTCCGCGATCTTCTTAACAGGCATACCGGAATCCCTCATCTGCCTTACCTGCTGCTCAATATCCGCATCATCGAGAACTTTCTTCTCATGCACGATAGGCTCAAGGCACACAACGTATTCTCCGCGGGGCTCATTACTCTCATAGTATTCACAAGCCTCATCAATGGTCATCCTGAGCACTTCTTCATACTTCTTCGTAAGTTCCCTGCAAAAAGAAGCCTTCGAGGCACCAAAGCCTTCTGCCTTCAATTCAGACACAAGCTTCTTAAGTCTGTGCGGAGCCTCATAGAGAACTATGGTCTCCTCGTACTCGTTAAGCTTCTTAAGTCTCTTCTTCCTGTCAGAACCCGCGTTAGGCAGAAACCCTTCGAAATGGTAATACCTCGTCGAAAGCCCGCTCATAACAAGTGCTGTTATAGCTGCAACGGGACCGGGAACTACTGTAAACTCCAGCCCTTCTTCTATACACAGCTTAACAAGGTCTTCTCCCGGATCACTTACAGCAGGCATTCCTGCATCAGAGACCTGTGCCACATTAAAGCCCTGCTTAAGTAACTGAACGATATCCTGTCCTTTGGACACCTTGTTATGCTCATGGTAAGAGATAAGCTTCTTACCTTCGATCTCAAGATTCTTAAGAAGAATTCCTGTAACTCTCGTATCTTCACATGCGATATAGTCAACCTCGCTTAGAATCTCAACAGCGCGGCTTGTTATATCTCCCATGTTACCTATAGGTGTACCAACTAGATAAAGCAATCTGTATGCTCCTTATCGTAGATATCTTTCATTCTGTCCTTATCATTTAATATCAAAGGAGCCATTATCTCAAGCTGTGTATCAGCATTCGTCTTCTTACCGGCGATAAGCACCATCTCGGCTTTCTTATCATGAGCGGGATGAACCGACATAAACCTGAAAGACTTAACTCCGTTGTCAGACATAAACTTCGTTACTTCATCAGCTCTTGAGGCTGTCATAACAACTGTCATTATTCCGGAAGACGGAATAAGACGTGATGCCCCGGCTTTAATAAAATCCTCAAGACATCCGTTAAGCTCACATCGTCCCACCTTAGCGGAAGAAGGTCCCGTAGTCTCCTTAAAGAACGGAGGATTCATGAATACCAAGTCATACTGCTTTTGCCTAACGTTCTGCGGGAGTTCACGAACATCCCCCTCGTATGCTTCTACACTTTCATTAAGCCCGTTAAGCTCTATGTTCTTCCTAAGAACTTCACAAGCGTCCGCGTCTATCTCGAGTGCGTCTATGCTTACAGACTCTTTTCGAGCAGAAATAAGAAGCGTAGCAGCGCCGCAGTTAGCGCCAAGCTCAAGCATTTTTACCGGAGCCGATCCTTTTACAAAAGAAGCCGTGAACCACGCCAAAAGCACGGT
>JAEEGI010019105.1_pt1 | contig 13843 bp, 9 predicted proteins | sample 8958751 | NCBI WGS metagenome assembly JAEEGI01 (sample SAMN16246545, study PRJNA631951) | gut metagenome | biome: gut microbiome; feature: rumen; material: KS-attached | host: Bos | place: Iran: Karaj | collected 2018-10
CGTTCGAGTAGAAGTATTCGGAATCGGTCGCCATCTCCGACAGGTTTCGATCCGCATCGACCTGAAACGGCGGGAACGCGATGCGATGCGCGTCGGACGCAAACGGACTGCCGCGTGGAACCGCCTTGAAGGCGCGCCCTGCGATGAGGAGTGAAAGCGCCTTCCGCGGCGTATAGACGAGGTTAAGGTAGTGGGTGTGCCAGTTGCGGTTTTCGTCGGCGAGGGCGAGCGGGTCGTATTGGAATTGCGCCGCCAGCTCCACGCCCTCGCCGCGCAGCATCTTCGCGATCGCCGGGTAGAGGCATGAGTCGAGCGTGTCGGCGGCGTCGAACTCATAGGCCATGCGGCGCTTTCCGGCGATGTGCGTGTCGGGCTTGAGCGTCGATTCGCGTATCTTTGCGAGCTGCGGCCCCACGAGCGGCCGCCCCGCCAGCAGTCCGAGCGGATAGGCGCAGCACGACACGCCGTCGGCAATGGACGCGCCAGCCGCCTCGTTGTAGCCGTTGAAGGAGTTGTAGAAGATGGGCTGTGTCGCGCCTCCCTTGCGCAGGGCATTCACAAGCGTGTCGATGTAGGCGGTCACGTTCGTCTGCGGCCAGCGGTCGGGATACAGCGGTTCGTTCACGCACTCGAACGCGACAACGGTGGGGTCGACGCCGTAGGGCAGGCCGGTGTAGCGGTTGGTATGCGCGGCGAACTCCGCGAGGAACTTCGCCTGGAGGGGCCACAGGTCGCGCCGCGACGTAAAATCCTGCATTGTGGCGATGTTCGAGAAACCCTCCCTGGCAACGTCGTCCATGGGACTCCACCCATACCACGCGATTGGGGTGAGGACTGTGCGCATCCCGTTCGACGCCGCGACGGACACGAGATAGTCGAGCAATTCCAGATGGACGGTGTCGGCAAGGGCGCCGTCGCGCCGGGAAATCTGCCTGTCGAAGCAGTGGATGCGCAGAAGGTCGAGACCGAGGCGACGGAAATGGGCGACGTCGTCGCGGATCGCCGCCTTGTGGTCGAAGCCGCGCCGGGCGAGTTCGCAGTAGTCCAGCGCGAACGGCGCGTAGTAGTTCACGCCCCATAGACCGTCAAGGGGTTCAGCCCCCAAATGGGTTGGGGCGGCGTGAGTCGCCGAGGGCAGGGCGAATGCCGCGGCAATGGCGAATGAAGAGGCAAAAAGCAAGGAGTTGCGGGCAACGGGTTTCATGGAATTTCCACGACGAGGACGGAATACGGCGGAAGGGCCGCGGGAAGCGGGACTTCCTCCCACGTGTGGGCGTCGTCGATGAGGCGGCACCGAGGCGAGGATGCGACCAATGTCGCATCCTCGCCTTTAAGTGCGGCTTCGCCGCATAAGTCGCCGCTACGCGGCTTAAGTGCGGCTTCGCCGCATAAGTTGCCGCTACGCGGCTTAAGTGTCGCTACGCGACTAAGTCTTCCGGCGATCTCAAGTTCGAATGGCACGGCCTCCTCGCCGGGGTTGGCGAGCATAACGGCGATTGAGCCACGCGAAGTACTCCCCCCGGCGGCTTCGCCGCCACCCCCCTCTCGGAGGGGGGCTGGCATTGCCGCGGCGGCATACGTGCCGGGAAAGGGCCCGTCGCACAAAACCCGCACCGCCGTGCCGCGCTTGCGCAGCTCGTTGAAGGCCACAAGGGCGTAGTAGGCCTTGTGCGGGCGGATTGTGAGCGGGTTGAAGAGCGGTGAGAAAATCCCCTCTCGGCAGCGGGCGTCGTAGAGGCAGGCGATGTCGCACGGGCCGCTCTGGAGGCCAATCAGTTCGGCGGCGATGGCGGAGGCCTGCCGCGCCGTGCCAAGGACCGCGCGGGATGGGTCGGGGAGCCATTCGTTGAAGACGCGCGCCGTCCTGTCGCGGGTGAAGCCGTATTCGTTCAGCAGCCTGTCGGCGTAGCGCACCTGCCGCAGCGCCTCCGCAGGCGGGGAGTAGGAGTGGAAGGAGAAGAAGTCGAGCGGCCAGCCGTTGTCGCGCGCGGCGGCGAGGAACTTATTCGCGCATTCGACGTAGTAGATCAGGTTGGGCGCGATGGCGGCGGCCTGGACGAACTCCGCATCGACGCCGCCGTAGAAACCGCAACTGCCGTAGCCGCCGATTTTCAGGTGCGGGAAGCACCCCTTGAGATAGGATGCGACCACCCCGTAGAGGCGCACGTATTCTTCGAAAGGCCCGCCGAACATGGACGCCCCCTCCGGCTCGTTCCAGATTTCCCAGTATTCGACTTTCATGCGGAGGCCGTCGGCCCAGCCCTCCGTGTAGTGGCGGATCACATGCTCGCAGACGCGCGCCCACTTGGCGTAGTCGCGGGGCGGCTGCGTCCGCAGCGCCGGAAGGGGTTGCTGGTAATAGATCCAGTTCTCAATTGTCACGCCCAGGCGGAAAAACGGCTCGACGCCGTTCACCGCCAGGGCCTTCATGAGCGAGTCTGTGTAGGCGAAGCGATAGTTCGCGGGGTCGTTCTCGTCGGCGTCGAAGTCCGGGAAGAGGTTCGGGATGTCGACAAAAAGCCCCTGCCCCAACCAGCCGCCCACGTCATGGAGACGGGAGTAGGGAACTCTAGCCTCCTTCAGGAGAGGCATCAGCTCCCAGTCGTCGAGGGCGCCGACCATCGGCGGCTGGCCCACGCCGTTGACGGGCTTGACGGGGCCGAGGACGAAACCGGGATCGACGACGATCCGGGTGGTTGCGCTGGCGCGGGCGTGCATGAGTGGTATCCTTTATCGCACGACGAACAAGGTGGGATTCGTGTAGTGCAATTCAACGCCATCCGCACGGTATTTGACATGCCAGGTGCGCGGAAGGCCGTCCACGGAGGCAAACTGGTTTTGCACAGACATCCCCTGCGCCACCGAGACGATGGCGTAGGCGTGGTCCCTGTTCAGCTTCGTGGAGTCGTTGATGACGAGCCGCAGCTTCGAGAGGTCGAGGTTGTCCGGGTAGCTGAGGCAGTCGCCGGTGCCGTCGGACGCGACATCGATCTCCAGCGCGGTGCCGTCCGCGATGTTGATGGGGCCGTCGATCGTCAGCGTTCCGGGCGCGTCCGCGCCCATGCCGGGGGCGATGGCCGATGTGACGGAAAGGAACTTCATGCCGCCGTTCTCGACGCCCGCGAACGAGCCGCTCCCTTCAATGCGGGCGAGCGATTGGCTGTGGTTGTTCAGGCTGAACCGCGCGCCGCCGTTCACGCGCACCGTGCCGGTAGCGGGGATGGCCCCGTCCACACCGATGGACACCGTGCCCTGCATGACGGTGACGGGGCCGTTGAAAGTGTTGCCCGTGTTCATGAGCGCGAAGAGGCCGGTTCCCCACTTTGTGAGACCTCCGTCCGCCTCGCCTGCGTCCACGCCGCTCGTGATGGCGGGATAGAACCACATCTCGACGTTGTTCGTGATGTTCATGCCGCCTTCGAGGACATTGTAGGCGATGTTGTCTTGCGTCGCGGCGTTGTCGTTCCCGTATGGGCTGTCTTCCCAGGAATTATGCGTCCTCGCCCATTCCAGCGTGCCGCCGTTGAAGTTGACCGTCGCCGCGTAGTCCGGCTGGCTTCCGGCTATGTAAAGGCTTCCCTTGACGCGGACGAGGCCGCCAGTCTCGATGTTAAGGACCGACTTGGATGCGTCGGTCCTGTTCCCCGCGCCGGCCATGCGGATTGTGTTCGCATACAGGCGTCCTCCATCCCGGACGGTGGTAATGGCGGGAACGGAGCTTACACCCCCCGGCATCCAGGTTTCGGCGGCGGCGTGGAGTATTTCGTGCCTGTCGAAATCGACAAGGCCGCCGGAGATTGTGAGGCTTGCGCTCTGGCTGATGGGGCGGCTCCCGGCCGCGCGCAGCTCGCCGCCCGTCACGGTAAGCCGTCCGCCGCCGGAGATGTTCAGCGGCGAGCCGTAGTTCGTCCCGTATTCTTCGTCATCCGCCGAGGCGCCGCTAATGCTTGCCGAGAGAGCGTTCGTGTTCATGAGGAGCGTCGTGCCGCTGGCGATGACGGTGGGCTGGCCAATCCAAAGGCGGCCGAGGATGTTGGTGCTGCCGTCGCCGGGGTCGAGCGTGACGGGACCGGCGAAGCTCGTTGCGGACTGCGAGTAGGGGTAGGTTGTAAGAATGCCATTTTCCGGGTCTTCGCACGAAATCGTGCCGTTGACCGTCAGGCTCGAACCGATGTCGTAGGAGCCAATCCTCGCCCTTGCGCCGTCGGCGATGCGGAGACGGCGGTTCGCATCAAGCGTCACGCCGTTACCATGGCCAATCAGGATTGTGCTGGCGCCGGCGGCCTCGAAGAAGATGTTGTCGGTTGGCGTCGCGGGCACGGCGCCGAGGTTCCCGTCGGCGCGGACGCCGATGTGGCCGCCCGTGCCGGCGATGTGGAGGCCGCCACGGTAGGTGCTGGCGTAGTTTGGCAAGAGCATGTAGCCTTCGTGGGAGTCGATGATGATGCCGCCGTCGGTCGGCAGGGTTTCGTCCGTCCCGATTGGACCCGGCAGGCGCGACCAGGTCGCCGCCGAAGCCGTGGCTTCCTGGAAGTGGAGACCGCCCACGCCGAGAAGGAATCTCGCGCTGCCAAACTGCTGGTCCCTGTTTTCCGTGTGGATGAACGTGCCGCCGTCGAAGTAAAGCGTCGCCCTGTATCCGCTGTCGTTCACCCACCACGAGTGGAATCTCACCTTCAGCGTGCCGTTGGTGAGGACCGTAAGCCTCGAATCGTAGGTGCCGTCGCTCCAAGGGATGAACGTCGAGTCGAGGATGCCTCCGGCGCCGACGGTGATCGAGCCGCCCCGCATCAGCAACCCCTGCCCGTCTGCAAACGACGTGGTGACTTCGTTGTAGAGCGTGAGGTTTCCGCCATACGCCTCGATATATTTTGCCGCGATCGGACCGCCGCGGAACGTGTTGGCGGCCCCGGCATAGCCAATCAAGTCGTTCGCGGTGACGCCTCCCGCGGTCACCGTGACGTCTACGGCTCCGCTGCCGTCGAAAGAGCCGTAAGAAGAGCTGTAGTCGTTCACGAAGGTGGTGGTGCCGGAAGAGTTGGAGGCATCCAGCGTCCAGTTGGGCGACGTGTCGTCCCAGACGGGGTTGCCGGCCGTGCCGCGCCAGAAGTATTCGGTGTCGGCGCTGGCCGTGCCCGTCACGGCCGCGAATGCCGCAGATGCGGCAAGTGCGCGCAGTGTTTTTGCCCTTGCTGTTGTCGTTCCTTGCATTGCTTGACTCCCGGAGTTTGTGGCGCAAACGAACGTCGTTGCGCGTGACAAGAGATATGATAGCACACAGGCGCGTGGGAGTCCACCTAATTTACTACCAAATCAGGCAACAAAAACTTTGCTTATTCGGCAAATACTGCTAGAATACATGGCATGTCAAAATACATTGCAAAAAGAGACGAGCGACATCTGAAGCGCGTCGCGGTTGTGGCGAACGCCTCGGGGACTGCGGGGCGCGAATATCTGGTCGGCATTTTTCGGGCGGTCAACGAAAGGCCGCTCTGGACGCTGGACCTTTTCACGACGTGGGGTGATTTCAGTTCCGCCGCGCGCAAAGGGGATCTTCCGGACGGTCTGCTCTCGGTCATTCCGCATACGGCGGATTCGCTGGCCGAACTGGTCGGGCTCGGCATTCCGTCGGTGGTTGTCGACACCCCCCTGCAAGGTGTCCGTTTCCACGGCCGCATGTCATTTCCCCATCTCGATGACAAGGTCATCGGGGATGCGGCCGCCGCGCACCTCATGTCCCGGGGCCGCTTCAATTCCTTTGTCTGCCTGATCGACGAACCGCAGTACATCTATCCGTCGATCCGCGAGGCGGCGTTTCGGAACCGGTTGGAGCGCGAGGGATTCTCCGTTACGACAATCGCCATTCCGGAAGACAACAGCAGGGAGCGGACAAGCGCCGAGATCCAGGGTGTCCTGTCGCAGTTGCCTCGTCCGATCGGCGTGTTCGCCGTCCGCGACCGCGCCGCGCTGCTGGTCTACGATGCCTGCCGCCGCCTTGGATTCTCAATCCCGAAGGAGGTCGCGGTCATCGGCGTCGACAACGATGAAATCATCTGCGAGACGCAATCCGTGACGCTCTCAAGCATCAGGCCCAACCACGAGGGTGTGGGGTTCAGCGCCGCGCAGGAGCTGGGGCGGCTTTTGCGCGGCGGAAAGGGGCGCGACCTCCCGGACGCCAACTCCGTCCGCGAAATCGTAATGCGGGCCTCCACGCGCATTGTGCCGCCCACCGCCCTGCTTGTCGCCAATGCGCAGGAATTCATTCAGCGCCGGGCCGGGGGACGGCTTCCGGTGGACGATGTCGCGGCCCATCTTGGCGTGTCGCGGCGCCTTCTCGACCTTCGCTTCCGGCAAATCTGCGGCGAAAGCGTACTCGACGCCATCACAAGGGCGCGAATCGGCTTCGCCAAGAGACGGTTGTCCGCCAAGGGGAAAACCATATCGGAAATCGCCGCGGAATGCGGATGGTCGTCATGCGCCGCATTCACCAGGTTCTTTCAGGCGAATGTCGGCGCAACGCCCAAAGACTGGCGCCGGAGCAATGCGAGCGGGACGAAATCCCTTCCCCGCTGATTCAAACGCCTAAACGATCAAGCGGTCAAACGGTTCAACGTGCCTTCATCGGATCGCCGACGCGGTCCAAGGCGTCGAGGCGGAAGGTGACGATGAAGGCCGTGCACTGGTTGTTGAAGTTGCCGCGCGCGGCGACGGGGTCGCTGCGGTACTTGGACCACCTTGACTGCGCATGCGCCTCGCATTGCGCGCCGGGGGTGCGCAGGCAGCCGTTCAGCGAACCGACATCGGGGCCCGCCACGTCCTGTATCGCGTTGACCCAGATGAGACGCCCGACTTCGCGCCAGACTTTCTCGCCTGTGAGGTCCGCGAGGTCGAAGAGGTCCGGTATCGCCACGGTCGCGTAGGGGTCGATGCACTGGTGCTCGGCCGAGACGAGCGTACCGCCGCTGGTGTGGTAGCCGAAGCGCCCGAATTCGCTCTCCTTCGGATACAGCGCGTCGTAGGTGAACATCCACGAGCAGAAATAGGTCGCCACGCGCTCGGCGCAGTCGAGGTACTTTTTCTCGCCGGTCTGGCGGTAGAGTTCGAGGGCGGAGTAGATATATGGGAAAGAAGACTCCTTGTCGACGCAGTTGCAGTCGTCCGCGCCCGCCACGCAGCGGAACTTCCCCAAGTCCATTTCGAAGTAGCGGTCGAAGGCCCTGCGGGCGCAGTCGAGGTAGCGGCTGTCGCCGCAGACGGCGTGGAGTTCGAGCATGCCCTTGACCATGAACCCGCCGCCATCGCCGTCGCCCTCGAGCTTTTTGCCAGACGCAAGCGACCAGATGCGCCCGAAGGGGTCGGCATCGTCGTAGTGCTCGACGAAGAAGTCGGCAAGCTTCTTTGCGAATTCGAGGTATGCCGGTCGTTCGACACCGGCGTCTTGCAGCGTCTTCCAGAACTTCGCGATTTCGCCCACGCCCCAGCCGAGTTCGGTGATGCTCAGCCGGTCGTCCTTTCTGTGGTGGCGCGTCGGCGCGAGGCCTGACTTCGCCTGGAGCCGGACCCAGTCGTCGAGGTCGTCAAGGCACCATTTCGCGAAGCCGGTGTCGCCGCGTTTCACGGCATCCGCCCATGACAGACGGTGGGACATGAAGCCCTGTCCGGCGAAGCCCATTTCGTCCATCCAGAAGGTGCGCAGGACGGCGCGGTTGAGCGAAGGGTCGCGTTCAAGGTCGGCAAGCGTCAGTTGTTTCTCCTCCGGCGTCATCCACGACGGGAACTTGCGCTCCTGCGTGCGTGCGGTGTAGCCGATGCGGAAGACGATGTCGGTCCCCATCGCCCCCTTCGACTCGCCACGGTCGACAAAATACTTGCAGCAGTCGCGAAGCCACTGGTGGGAGACTTCGTAGACCGTTTCTGCGTCGAGCGCGGGGATGGGATGGTCGTGCTTCAGCACCGTCATCGCCGCCTTGAGCACCTCGCGGTAGCTGCAGTTCTCCCAGCGCGGCCGTCCCGTCATGAAGAAGGACTCCGCCTCGAATGTGGCGCCAGGAGGAAGCGTGATCCATTCGTCGTAGCGGTCGACGTAGCTGTATTTGAAGGCGTAGCAGACCGGGCTCTCGCGGACGGGGTAGAGGATTCTGTGTTCGAACCATCCGTCATCGAGGCGCCTGAGCGAGCAGGAGCTTTCGAGCGACGCCGCATCGCGGTCGGAGGCAAACATTGCGAAGAGAGTGTCCGAGGTTTCGGAGAGCGTGCAAGAGGGAATCGGCTCGCGATCGTAGCCGAAGACCCATGGTTCGCCATCGCGTTCGAGTCCGCTTGGCGAGACCTGGTTGCCGAAGGCGTTGTCGCCGTAGATGACGCCTGGAATCACCCAGTTTGCGGGTCTGAAGTCAGTCTCCACGCAGACGGCAATCTGCACGGTGCGCGTCTCGTTCGATGGGTTGACCACCCTGATGATGCGGCGGAAGAGCTTGAAGTCGGCCGTTTCCACTCCAGTGTCACGGACAACCTCGGCGACCGAGTACCGTACGGAGCGGTCAATGTCTCTGCCGCCTCGTTCGTAGACTTTAACAGTTGCCGGGCTGTTCATAAGTCTTCGCTTCTTCATTTAAGTGGCGAGGTGGCAGCGTTTTCAAGCCATGCGTCCATGCGGATGCCGGTGGTGTTTAACCACGGCGCGTGCCAGTCGAAACCGCGCGGGACTTTGGCGAGTTCCGTTTCAAGTCCCTTTGCCGTTGGCATGAGGTCGGCTTGCGTGAGACCTGTCGCGGCGAGGACCTTGGAATTGTCGATGACGCGCTCGAAGAGGCGGTCGGTTCGCAGTTGCCAGGCCGCACCGGGGTTCCACGGGTCGCCGTTGACGATGCGCAGGTAGTCCTCCTCCGGCGCCCATGTGGCCTTGAGTCCGCGCAACGAGGCGTAGATTTCGGCCATTTCGCCCCAGGTGTGATGCTCGGCGGTGGCGACCGTGAAGGCTTCGCCGATTGCGCGGTCGTTGAAGAGCAGCCGCGCGATGAAACGGGCGTTGTCGCCGGCCCATGTCAGCGTACCCTGGACGTCGCGGGCCGTTTCCGGCAGGACGACGGCCTTGCCGGCGTCGGTGCGCCCGACGACCATCGGGGCCTCAAGGGTGACGAGTTGGTAGCGGTAGGTGGAGAAGGTGATCGACGGGCGTATGATCGTCCAGTTGCGGCGGGGCAGGCTTTTTAGCACGTATTCGCCCCGGGCCTTGTAGATGGCGTAGTCGTCGGAGAAGCGGATCAGCGGGTCGTCGGCGCTGTCGAGCAGGAGGCGCGAATCCTCGCGGACGGGGACGTCCTTGCCGTCGTATGCGCGGTAGCTGGAGAGGTAGATGTAGTGGCCCGTAGAGGCGGCCAGACGCGGCAGGATCATCAGCTCGGCAGTCGGATGGATCAGGAAGTCGACGATGCCGTCGTAGTTGCGCGACAGAAGAGGGGCGAGAACCGCCTCGTCCTTTGCGTTGCCCTGGATGCGGTGGACGCCGGGAGGGTCGAGCGAGGCGTCTGGGGCGTCGAGCGAAACCGCGTCGACTTCATAGCCCATCTGGGCGAGTTGGGGGACGATGTAGCGTCCCATGGCGCCGGAGGCGCCGAGTACAAGCACTTTTTTCATGGTGGCAGGTTAGACGTCTGCGAAGCGGGGACCGAGAGTGCGGCCGCCGTCGACGGAATAGTCGGCCCCGGTGATGAAGGAGGACTCGTCCGCGACCAGGAACATGATCACGTCTGCCACCTCGGAGCCCGTTCCCCAACGTTCGACCCAGGTCTGCTTGATCGGGCCGGACGGGCTGTCGCCGATCATTCCCGGCGAAACGCAGTTGACCGTTATTCCGCGCTTGGCGACTTCCATCGCCAGCGTCTTCGTGAAGATGAGCACGCCGGCCTTTGAGGTTGCGTACGCCCCGAAGAAGGGCAACCCCACTTCGCCGGCAATGGATCCTACGTTGACGATGCGCCCGTATTGGCGCTCGAGCATTCCCGGAAGGAACGCCTTGGTGACGCGGAAGACACCATTGAGGTTGAGGTTTATGTGGAAGTTCCAGAAGTCCTCGTCCATCTCCTCAACGAGCTGCCGGCGCCAGACGCCGGCGTTGTTTACGAGTATGTCGACATGGCCGAAGTCTGCGAGAATGCGGGCGGATGCGTCACGGACATTGTCGGACGACTGGATGTCCATGCCGTATCCCTTCGCCTTCCCGCCGGCCTGGCGAATCTTCTCCGCCTCGGCCTCGGCGCCTTCGGCTTTGATGTCCACCACCGCTACGGCCACGCCTGCGGCGGAGAGCTTTTCGCAGAGCGGACGGCCGACGCGTCCGGCTCCTCCAGTGACTACGGCGACTCTATCGTTAAAGGTCATGTTTTCCTCCAAATCAAAGCTCCTATTGAGTGTAACACATGGAACGGCGTTTCGCCGGCGCAATGGAGCGATTACCCGAACTGACGGAACGTCGCCCGAGCGAAGCAGCCGCTTGGAACGGGGCGCACGTCCTCGGCGCCGGTGAGGAGCATTTCGCCGCTTTGAAGGGTAGGGGAGTGACCATCGAGCGCGTCGAGGAGGAGGTTCTCAAGCACGACCGGCGTGATGCCTGGCGTGTGCGCGCTGAGAAGGATGAAGAGCGGGGCGGGGGTCAGCAACTCGCGGCAGAGCGCCAACGTTTTGGAGAGGTCTCGTTCGATTTTGTAGACCTCGCCCTTTGCGCCGCGACCGAAGGAGGGCGGGTCGAGGATGATGGCGTCGTAGCGCCGTCCGCGACGGATTTCGCGCCCGAGGAACTTGTGGGCGTCCTCGGCGATCCAACGGATCGGGGCCTCCTGGAGACCGTTGAGCGCGGCGTTTTCGCGTGCCCAGTCGACCATGCTCTGCGAGGCGTCGAGGTGGCAGACCTCGGCGCCGGCGAGGGCGGGCGCGAGCGTGGAGCCGCCGGAGTAGGCGAAGAGGTTGAGGACAGAGACCTTGCGGCCTGCGTCACGGACGGTCTCGCTGATCCAGCGCCACTGGGCGCGTTGCTCGGGGAAGATGCCGAGATGTCCGAAGTCGGTGCCCGAGAGTCGGAAGCGGATGTTGTCGACGGAGATTTCCCAATGGGCGGGAAGTCGGTCGCGCCCGTGCCAGTTGAGTCCCTTGTCGCGGTCGAAGGAGGCGTCGGCGCGTTCCCATTCGGAGGCGGGGAGTTGCGGCTTCCAGATTGCCTGGGAACACGGGCGGGCGAGAACAACGCGGCCGAAGCGCTCAAGCTTTCGGCCGTTTCCGCTGTCAAGGAGTTCGTAAGATATGGGGGCGCTCACTGCTGCTCCGCACGAAGTGGGACGTAGACTCGCCAAGAGATAGGACGCGGCTCCTTTTGGAGGCGTACGGCCATGACATCCTGCGAGAAGCCTTCCGGCGGAGGCGGTGCGTTGTACTTGGGGATGACAAGAGGTTGCGGTTCGGCCGATGCCGGACCCTCCACCGCTTTGGGAGGGTCGCGCTTTGTCGCGGCCGCCGCTGAGGAGGTCTGCGGCCCGGACGATGCCGTTTGCGGCCTGGACGATGCCGGGCCCTCCATCGTTTCTGGAGGGCCGCGCTTCGTCGCGGCCGCCGCCGCTGAGGAGGTCTGCGGCCCGGACGATGCCGTTTGCGGCCCGGACGATGCCGGGCCCTCCCTAGTTGCGGCTGCCTTCTGCGCTGCTATTCTTTGCGCTTCCTCCTTGGCCGCTCGCGCCTTTTCCTCTGCGGCGGCACGTTCGGCAGCAGCCTTTTCCGCGGCGGCGCGCTCCTCGGCGGCCTTTGCGGCGGCGGCCTTTTCCCGTTCGATTTCAGCACGCATTTCGGCATTGTCGCGTCTCATGGTTTCAAGAGAGGCGTTGAGGCCTTCAAGAGTTTTGGCGAAGACGGCGGACTGTTCGGACTGCGCCTTTGAGACGGCTTCGGCTATGACTTTGGCTGTCTCAACCGCAGAGGGCTGGGACGGAGGCTGGACGACGACCGGGGCGGGTGGTTCCGCGTTGGCTCGTTTAAGGGCTGCGTCGAGGAGTTGGCGATTGGTGTCCTGCATTCCACGCATTGTCGACAACCATATCAGGGCAAAGGCGCCAATGACGGCGACGGTCACGATGGCGAAGACCACGCTCAACGTTGTCATACGCCGACGAGCGCGTTGCCGTTCTGCTTCCAGATAGTCCTGGAAGGCCTTCAACACGGGGAAGGCATCGCCTTGCGATGCGGCATTGTGCATGGAAACAAGCGCCGCTGATGCGCTCATGCCGGCGCCCGCCCCTGACGAGGCTGGCGTGACGGGTACGGGATCGGAGTCGGCGTTCGCGCCCTGATAGGGCGGAAAGGCGGCACCGGTGTCCATCCGGACGGAGTCGGTGCCCTTGACGGGCTGTTTTGGAGGGGCGTCGGACATGGCGGTGAGTTCGAGTTGTCAGTTGGAGTTGTTAGTTGGAGTTGGAGTGGTTAGTTGGAGTGGTTAGTTGGAGGGGGAAACTCGAACTCGCCACTCGAACTCGAACTAGTTTACTGCGAGGAGCGCGTCCTTGCCGAGGACTTCGGCGAGGGGGTCGTAGCCCGCGTCGCAGAAGCCGAGATAGTTGTGACGCGACCATCCCTCGGCGTATGTGCAGGCACCGCCGGAAAGGGATCCCATCTCGCGGCAGAGGTCGTGCATCGTCTCGAGGTAGGCGTCCATGCCCTGGCTGTCGTCGAGCCAGGCGCGCTGGCTGTGGTGTTCGCCGAGTGCCACGGTCTTCGTCTCCATGACGGCGTCGATGGCCACGAGGAACTCCGGCTTGCGGAACTGCCCCATCGAGTCGCGGTGGCCGTGCGGCTGCGCGTGGTAGATGAAGACTGGGTTTTCCGCAATGGGGCGGGGCGGGTCGCACGGCGCGTTCGGCATGCCGCGGCAGAAGCCTGCCATGACGGCGAGTCGCGCCGTGAAGGTGTGGTCCTCCATGTAGTCGAAGAGCGACGGCACGAGCAGGATGTCGGGCGCGACCTCGCGGACGGCCGATATGGCCTTGGCGAGGCACGCCTTGTCATAGTAGACCTCGAGGTCGTTCGCGAACGGCGGGTGGAAGACCGCGCCGAGGCGGGCGGCACCCCGGCGCTCCTCTTCTCCGCGCACGCGGATTGTCTCGGCCTGGTCCATGACGTTGGAGCCGCAGCTGCCGTTGCAGAACGTCATGTAGTGGAGCTCGCATCCGGCCTGTGCCAGGCGGAGCATCGTGCCGGCCATGCCGAACTCGATGTCGTCGGGGTGCGCCCCGATGGCGAAGACTTTCTTCGCGGCCATGGCCTAGTGCATCTCCACTTCGCAGGTGCCGATGCCGGGGCGGAAGAAGTTGAAGCGCACGTCGGGGTGGTCGGCGAGGAGCGACATCGGGACGGCGGCGTCCGGAATCTTCTTGGAGATCATGAGGGCGCTGAGGCGCATGCCGAAGGGGTTGTCATGGTGGCCCGGGTGCCAGATGGAGACCGTCTCGGCCTTCCACGTCTCATACGGCCCGACCGTCATTGCGTTGGAGGGGACGGACTGGACGACGCCGCCGCCGGAGGTGCGGGCGTTCTGGATGAGGGTCATTGGGTGGAGGTCGACGCAGCGGGTGCGGAGCTGGCGCTGCACGGCCGGGGGCGGGGGATTGTCGATGTACTGGCCTTCGCGCTTGGGCGGGTCGTTGAAGGCCCAGTGCTTGGTCTCGCCCTGGCCGCCCTGCATGATGACGCAGCGGAAATCCTCCCAGGACTTGCAGTAGGCCGTGGTGTCGGTGTCCGGGAAGTGAAGGTTCTCGTCGGGCATGCGGAGATCGGGGCGGATGCGGTCGAAGCAGAGTTCGCGGTC
>JAEEGI010019109.1_pt1 | contig 13842 bp, 13 predicted proteins | sample 8958751 | NCBI WGS metagenome assembly JAEEGI01 (sample SAMN16246545, study PRJNA631951) | gut metagenome | biome: gut microbiome; feature: rumen; material: KS-attached | host: Bos | place: Iran: Karaj | collected 2018-10
GTAATGTGATCAGTTCCCAAACCTACAAAAAAGGCGCCTTGGTTGGTGAAGGCATTGTGGATACCGATGGCAAGCGTCGCGGCGAGTACAAAGAGTTTTATCCCGACAGCACTTTGCGTGCAGAAGGTCTTTTTGTTGCGGGTTTACGCTCAGGCGAATGGAAGTTTTATTACCACAATGGTCAGCTTCAAGAGGTTGGAAACTACAAGGAAGGTGAACCTGACGGGGTTTGGATATGGTATCATGACAACGGCCAGAAGCAGATAGAAGAACAGTTCTACAAAGGGCAGCCCAATGGATCTTACAAGGTATACGATTCAAGGGGAAACCTCATCGTTTCGGGCACTTATTTCGATGGTTTGAAAAACGGTAAATGGACTGAAGAAATCGGAGATATGCGCACCCAAGGCGAGTATCGCAACGACAAACAAGTGGGTGAATGGGTTTCATATTATGACAACGACAAGATGGCTTTTCGCGGCACTTTCAATGCAGGTTATCCTGATGGTGAACATTTGTTCTATTATGAAAATGGTAAGCTGCGCGAAATTCAATGCTATAAAGCTGGCGTGAAGCACGGTGATTGGAAAAAGTATTTGGATACAGGAGAATTGTATTTTACCATCACTTACGACCAAGGTAAGGAAGTGAAATATGATGGAGAGGCCTTGGATGACAATGAAATCGTGAGAGAATGAAGCAGATACCGTTTTTACATCAAGGTTCAAAGATTGGCATTGTCGCGCCAGCTCGTAAGGTGACTCGCGAAGAAATGCAATATGCCATCAATTGGATGGAAGAGCAAGGTTTTGAACCTGTTTACGATGACAGGCTTTTTGCCGAGCATCATATCTTTGCCGGTGACGATGATCTCCGTGCCGCTGTTTTTCAGGAATACCTTGACAATGAGGAAATAGAGGCCATTTGGTTGGCTCGTGGCGGTTATGGCAGCATTCGCATTATCGACAAGTTAGATTTCACCAGGTTTTTGCAGCATCCAAAATGGGTTATAGGTTTCAGTGATACATCAGTAATTCATGGTAAGTTGAATCGTTTGGGAGTTCCTAGTCTTCATGCTGCCATGCCTTTTTATTTTGCCAACAAGACACCAGAGGCCAAACAGTCGTTATTTGATGCTTTGACGGGTAAGGCTTTACATTATGCAATCGAACCGCAACCTGAGAATAGGAATGGAGAGATGGAAGGAGAGATTGTTGGTGGAAATCTGTCGGTTCTGTATGGCATGATAGGATCCGATACTTTTCCCGAATTGGAAGGAAAAATATTTTTCATCGAAGAAGTAGATGAATATATCTATCACATTGACAGGATGATGCATGCTTTGAAACGGGCTGGAAAACTCGCCCGTCTGAAAGGGCTTATCATTGGTGGTTTGACTCAAATCCACGACAATCCCGATCCGTTCGGAATGTCGGTGGAAGAAGTCATTGCCGAGGCTGTGGCGGAATATGATTATCCAGTTTGTTTCGGTTTTCCTGCCGGGCATTTTAATGACAATCGGGCGCTGTTTTTCGGATTAGACTCTCGATTGTTGGTTACGGATGAGAAGGTGGTATATGGATAATAATTCTTATCTTTGAAATGTTTTTCTGGTTGTTATTGATCTTGAACGAAAAAGAAGTCCTTTTCCACAAAGCATCATGGTTTTGCCAATTAATCTGTTTTTATTTGATTATAGAAACGATTGCCAAAAATCCGCACATTGTATTTTGAGGTTTTGAAAATAAAGTGTATTTTTGCACAAATGAAAAACGATGAAGTGCTTTCAAGACCTATATGAAGCAATTGCTAATGAAGGCTTCACACAGTCAACACTTCATGTGATAGATGAACTTGTAAACCAGATAGAAAATGGATCCACAGACCTTCCTCGATTTAATCTTCGAGAGCATTCAGGAATCTGCAAGGCAGGCTCGGCTCTCATCGGGGCGACCCTCGTCGCAAGCTACGCTGAAAGAAGCCTTACAACAAGTGGCCATGCTGGAAGCGGCCAAAAAGGCCCAAGTAATTGGGAAATAGACGAACTGCAAGAAAAACTCATCGAGCAATGGGCAAAGGCTGCCCGCTTATGGGTTGAATCGTCGGACGAAATAGTTCGCAAAGGATTCGGCCCCATGATAGCCGAAGGAGCGGAAGCGAAAGTCTATTATAGAGAGGGTTCGCCTGCTGTTCTGAAAGAAAGAGCCTCCATTTATTCCACCACCCAAAAGGCTCTTGATGCAATTGCGCTTCACAATTATATCTTCCCTGAAACAGCCATGCATGTCATCGGTTTCACGCGCGATTCGGACGGTCTTTTTCGTGTGATTCTTACGCAGCCATATGTGCGTTGTCAGCGTCTTGCATCAAAGGAAGAAATCGACAAACTTGCAGCTGAAAAAGGATTTCATGACAATTGTGAAGGACATGGAGTGAACTACATTTCGGATCGCATAGCATTGGAAGATATGCACCCCGCCAATGTTTTTATAGATGAAGTTACATCTCTTCCTATCTGCATTGACTGTATCGTCAAATTTGTGAAGAAATGAATTTGACGGAACCTTGAGAAATTTGCATCTTATTTATCTAAAAAGAATATAAGGCAAAATGATGATTCGATTGTTTAAAATAATCGTATGATTATAGCATTTAATTGTCTCTTAAATCGAAAAATAATAGGGACAAACCAAAAATGCGATTTTATTTAAACCAATGAATAATAATATATTGGAAATTTGAAAACCAAAATTAATAAGGACAAAACAATTCTAGGGCTTGACAGATGGTTATTATATGGGTTTTTGATATACTTTTGTGAGCGTGAAATCAAAAGGCGTAACAACCCTAAAAACTCAAAACAATATCAGCAGTGTAATTGCGCAATTGAATGAAAACCTTTAAATCAGCCAATGAAACAAGATGAGAGCCAATGTTCACATAAGGAATTGCAAATCCGCTGGAAAGGGTAGAAAACTAGTATCTTTTATAGCTGTTGTTTTACTGTGTTTTACACAAACTGGATGCCTAACCATTCTTGAAAATACATTCCCTAACAATAAAACCATTCAAGACTTGTCTGATGCTAATTTGGATCGACTTGAGAATACTATGCCTATCAGAAACAAAGAGTGTGTAATCAACCATGTAAGCATGTGCTATAGTTGTGACACTACAAATATTGAAGGGATTATTAGAACAGATGGTTTTTATTATTATCCCAAAATAGCATTTGACCTGGAAGGCAATCAGTTTTATGAACATGGGTCTGATGATCCATTTGGCGAAGCAACATATAGGATTGCTTTCTATGCTGACAAGACATACTGTAGTTCACTATGGATGCATGATAGTTTATTTAATGCAGCTGAGTGGGGTATGTTCGAAATGCATAACGACACCATTGTGACTGAGTGTTTTGTAATTGGCAATGCGAACACTCCATCCTATGGCATTCATGACACCTTACTTGCAAAGTCGCCAGACACCCTGGTTCTGTTAAGCAGAAGCCCAATATGTCTGGAATATGACTTTTTTCATGCCCAACATTACAAAATTGAACCAAATGGCAAGTTTTACTTTGTACCATCTAACCGTCTTCCCGACCCAAAGAAAGCCTGGATAAAAAGAAAGAAATGGTTCTGGTGCGATGAAGATGAATGGAAACGATACAAAAGAGAACTAAAAAAGATGTATTAATTCACAAAATCAATAATCAAAACAACAAACAATCATTATACCAATGAAAACCAAAGCATTATTACTAATCGCATTGTTGCTGAGCTCCACGGCATTTGCCCAGCAGGAAACCAAAAACGAACCCGTCAGCCGCAAGAGGGTGAACAACACGCTCGGCATTTCCATGATGGGCAAGACGATGAAGTGTGATGGCATCAGCATGTCGTACCTCGCATCTGAGCAAGGCACGATGGCCATTGCCTACGGTCTTGAATACGATCGCGAGTATATGCTAGGCAAGACACCCCTCGGCATTGTGACAGGTGTGCGCCTTGAGTACAGCCACCCTTACGCCAAATTCGAGGAAGAGGGTCAAACCCTCGAGGTGAAAGCCCACGACTTGGCGGGTGTGCTTCCCGTCATGCTGCAATACCACGACAAATTGGGCGACCGTACTGAACTACAGCTTTTCACAGGTCCCAGCCTCGACTTGGTGGTTTTCCGCAAGATGGATGCATCCGGAATCGTATCGGGAAGCGGCAGCTATCTGTTTGGCAGTCCGCTCGAAGACACGGGCAAGGCCATGTGGAATTGGATTGGCCTGTCGTGGAATTTCGGCATCGGTATCCAATACAACGACATCGCCTTCAGGATTTCGTCATCGCTGGGTCTGCTCAACCATTTCGACAAGGACTACACGGCGCAATATTTGGGATATCCTATGCGCATTAACAGGCCTATTATGGGTACGGTGATGTTTAAACTGTAATGCGCTAAATTACAATTAACAAGCGAATTACACTAAGTTAGAGGAAAAGCAGAAGCTTTTCCTCTAACTTTCTTTGGCAATCTTATCCATCGACTTGAGGATGTTCTTCAGCAACTCGGGCTTGGTCAGGTTGAGCCAGTCACAGAAGGTGATACCCATGTATTTGGCGGTCTTTTTCCAGTTGCCCTTGTGGTCTTTCTTCAAGGAGAAGATATAGGAATTGCTGGTGCCGAGCAGCACTTCCTTCAAGGCACAGACTTTGTAGACAATCTCATTGAACAAGCTTTCGCTGGTTACACCCGTCTTACATTCGATGACAAACAACTTGTTGGCCTTGATGAAGCACACATCCAACTCATTGTTGTGCTTGATGATGCCGTTAGAGATGTGTACGCCCATGGCAATGTCGTCGGGTTGCAGGACATTTTTGATCAAGGCGTAGACATACTCCTCAAACCAACCACCTGTGAGGTATTCTATTTCATAGCTTTGCAAAGAACCTGGTCTTTCGGGAACAAAACCTATGTAATTCAAGAACTTACTCAAATTTGGAATGGCGGTCATATATTCCTTGTGCGGGTTTTCCACTTCCGAGATGATGAGGAACTTCCAGTTGCGGTATTTTTCGCGCAGTGTTTCCATCACCTGATAATCGCCACGGCCAAACATGTTTTGTGAAAACATGGTAAACAGATGCTGAGAGAAAGCAATCTCTTTCACTTGTTTACGTGGTTGGTCCACATCGCTTTGCAGTCCGTAGAGGCCGAAATACTCCTTTAGGGTCATGCGGTGCTTGATGGGAAACACCTCATCGTCGTCATCATAGATGCTATGGTCGAATATGGTCTTGACAATCAGGTTCTCGCGGGTTTGCGTATAGAAAAACAAGGTGTTGAACTCCTCGAAGACATGCTGCACCGAAAGAGTCATATAACGGTTGCCTCCAGCAAGATTGAGGTAATATTGTGTCTCCGGGTTCAGTTTGCTCTTGATGGTACGGCAGATGTGTTCATAGAGGAACTTGTCTTCAAAACGCTTCACAATGATGCTTTTTACCAGTGTTTCTTCGACTTTCAGTTGTTGAGCCAGCAGCTGTATGCAACTGGCTTCCTCTTCAGTGGAAATAAAAAGCAACTCATCACCTTCTTCGTAGTATTCCTTGGTGAACAAATAGGCCGGCATAGGATTGCTTTTGTCTATGATGTTGACGATAGTTTTTGACATGGTGTTATAATTTGGGCACAAAAATAGGAAAATTGTTTGATAATATATAATAATGGTATTGTAGGGCTGTCGTATTACGGCAGCCGCAATGTTGTTTTCAGTTGCGGCTGCCATGTTCCTGAGTTTGTCGAAGGACAGTGTGACAGCCCTACAATCACAATGGTCATTCCATAATCACCTTTCGCGTGACATCGCCTAATCTCACAAAATAAAGGCCTTGCGGCAATGCTATGCTTTCTTTGCCGTCGATTTCATGGTTGATAAAAATTTGACCGAGGGCATTCGTGATGGTCATTTTTCCTTTGCCTTCCACTATGAAACGACCTTGGGCGGGATTGGGCCATACTTCGAAAGCTTTGGCTGATACTTCGTTCACGCCATCAACATCAACAAAAGGAACAAAAGTGACCAAGCCCAAACTAGGGTCATCGTTTTGGTGTACAATATGTTCCTCGATTATGTGACTGTTGGAAGTGCCCCAATTGTTGCCAACGGCCATAATGTCGCAAGTAGAATTGTTGTATAGGTCATAAATCACGCCGCCGTTTCCGTTGTCGTGGATTTGGTTATACCCCCAATTTTCTTCTGTGCCGAGGTCGATGTCGAAAGCGTTGATGGCTGTGATGCCCCACAAGTTTCCTGTAATCACATTGTTGCGAATGACAGCTTTGTTGTTCTCATTCATGCCGAAAACGCTAATGCCGCTGCCGCCGTTCATGGGGTTATCCTCAAAATGGTTGTCGACAAATTGGTTCCGCTCGATGATGGAAGAAATGGTCAGGCCTTGCTGGTTGTAGCCATAGCGGCCATTAACGATAACATTGTCTCTCAGCAATACCTTTGTTGCACCTGTACCCATGAGGTCAGCGATAGAGATGCCGCCCACGCGATGCGTTGCCCAGTCATCATCTATTTCATTTCCAACGATATAAATGGTATCTTCTGCGCCAGGACCGAGATTGATTTGGGGACTGTTGATGTCGCTTGTGACATTTTCCTCCAGCACATTATTCAAAATTCTAGGCGACCCTTGTCCGTTGGCAGGTGAGCTGATGGCCGCACCTTCGTTCCTAAGGAAATAGCAGTCTTCAATCAGCGGATTGCAGTTCATAAAATCGATGACGGCATTGGCGTAATCACAGGTGAAATATACAAATTTGCAGTCGATGAAGTCCACTTCAGACTCTATCACTTTGATGCCTGCACCATCGCTGAAATACAACATCTTCAGTTCACAGTCTTTGGCATTTTCAAATCGCATGCTGAATTGTTGGCTTGGCGACATGTCGCCATAGATACCCACTCTCACTGCGTTGGTGCATACCATAGAGCCATTCACGGTAATCAACACGCCAACAGCGTCAATTCTAGTTACTTGGTTGTCGATTTTCAATACATCATTGGCTGAGATGGTAATGTCGCTATTGAAGGAAAACACAGTACCTTCATTAGTGACTGCGCCATTGGAGACACTCACTAAGTCGGGAAGGGTATAGGTCGTTCCATTACCCGGGCTTGTCCATTGGGCGTTCAGCATCGGAAAGAATCCGAAAAACAAGGCTAAAAACAAGGTTGCTTTTTTCATTTTTGGTATATTTTCAAACTTTTAGCGAAATTACGATTTTTCACCTTAGAAAAACAAATTTTATGGTCATTTTTTACCTTTGAAAGTAAAAAAAGGCGACCGAGGCCGCCTTTTTTGGTATAATAAAATGATGTTATCATTTCTTAATCGCTGCAATGCCAGGCAGTTCTTTGCCTTCGATGGCTTCGAGCAAGGCACCGCCACCAGTGGAGACATAGCTCACTTGGTCAGCCAAACCGAACTTGTTGATGCATGCCACGGAGTCGCCGCCACCGATGAGCGAGAAGGCACCATCCTTGGTGGCTGCTGCAATGGCCTCAGCAATAGCCTTTGAGCCTTGTGCGAAGGTGTCGAACTCAAACACGCCGCAGGGACCGTTCCAAAGGATGGTCTTCGAGCCTTTGATGACATTGGCGAAGAGTTCGCGGGTCTTGGGACCGATGTCCATGCCTTCCCAACCTTCGGGGATGTCCATCGGGTCAACCACTTGTGTGTTGGCATCGTTGCCGAACTTGTCACCAACCACACAGTCGATGGCCAAAACGAGATTGACGCCTTTTTCCTTGGCCTTGGCAAGGATGTCGAGAGCGAGGTCAAGCTTGTCGTCTTCGCAGATGGAGTTGCCAATCTTGCCGCCAAGAGCCTTCTTGAAGGTGTAGGTCATGCCACCACAAAGGATGAGGTTATCGACCTTGGTGAGTAGGTTCTCGATGATTTCAATCTTCGTGGAGACCTTCGAGCCACCCATAATGGCGGTGAAAGGATGCTGGATTTCGTTCATCACCTTATTAACGGCAGCCACTTCCTTGCCCATCAGATAGCCAAACATCTTATGGTCGGCATCGAAATAATCGGCAATCAAAGCGGTTGAAGCATGGGCGCGGTGGGCAGTGCCAAAGGCATCGTTGATGTAATATTCGCCATAGCCCGCAAGGGTCTTGGTGAACTCTTTCTGTGAGGCTTTGACGGCTTTCTTGGCTTCATCGTAGCCTTCTTCACCTTTCTCGATGCCACGCGGCTTGCCTTCTTCCTCTGCATAGAAACGGAGGTTTTCAAGTACGAGCACCTCACCAGGTTTCATGGCGGCCACTTGATCGGCGGCTTTCATGCAGTCGGTGGCAAATTGCACGGGACGGCCCAACAATTCTTCCAAGTGCTTGATAATCGGCTTGATGGAGAACTTCTGGTCGGGGTTTTTCTTCGGGCGACCGAGGTGCGACATCAGCACAACAATACCTTTGTCGTTCAAGACCTTGTTGATGGTAGGCAGGGCGGCACGCATACGGGTGTCGTCAGTGATGTTGAAATTGTCGTCCAACGGGACATTGAAGTCGACGCGGATAACCACGCGCTTGTTTTCGAAATTGATTTGATCGATGTTTACCATAATGTTGATTGTTTTATTGTTGATTTGTTTAATTGTTGTTGTTTTTCTTTTTGAAGCGGTGTTTCTTTTTCTGTGATTTTTGTCCTATATCCTTGGGAATAACCATATTAATGGCCATAGGCAGCACCTCGATGTCGAAGGGCGAGTTGTTGAGGTTTTCGCCTTCGGTTTCCACCTTCAAGGAATGTGGCGGAATGGAAACAATGTGAATATTCTTTCCTCTGAAAGTCTTTACCTCGTTGATTTTCTTGATGAAACTGCCATCGTAAATGTTTTTCACATTGGCAGCAAACTTGAAGATGGAAACTTTCTTGATGACCGTGACATCAAGCAAACCATCATTTGGGATGGCATTGGGCATGGTCATCATACCACCTCCGTTGAAACGTCCATTACCGATGGAAAGATTGAGGATATAGTCGTCAAACACAAGTTCATTATCAATAGTAAGTTGGATATGGGTGACTTTGTATGTCAAAATACATTTCACCAAGCTGATGAGATAACGAATAGTACCACCCTTGCCTTGTTGCTTCATAAGGTTGGTCGAATGGCATACCATTTCGTCAAGTCCAGTTCCGGCGGCATTGAGAAAAAAACGGATGCGTGTGTTGCCGTCATCATAATATTTCAATTTGCCAATGTCGTGCGCATAAGTGTGTCCCACCTTGATGATTTTGGCGACTTGGTCATATTCCAAAGGAATATCGAAAGTACGCCGCCAGTCATTACCCGTTCCAATAGGCATAGTGGCCATAGTGATTTCAGTGGTAGGAACAACATCTTGCGTAAAAATGCCATTAATTACTTCGTTGTTGGTGCCGTCACCGCCTACCGAAATGAACTTGCGATAACCTTTCTCGACAATGGCGTTACGAACGATTTCAATGGCATGACGTGGATATTCAGTCAGTATGTCGTCAAATACAATTCCCTCATTGACAAGTATTTGCTTAATCACAGGCCAATCTTTTTCGGATTTCCCGACCGAGGCTTTTGGATTGACGACAACCAACCATTTGTTGTTTGTTTCGGTCATATAAAATGAGTTTTCACGGGTCAAAGATAGGAAATAAAACAATAGGACAAGCTAAATGTTTTGTAATTGGTGAAAAGAACAGTGTGATTTAGAATGGTATTGATTTTTTTCGTACTTTTGCACCTCTATTTAAAAAAGGGAAATAAATGATTATATTTAATGACAGAATCACTCTCAAAGAAGTTGAAAAAATCTTGTATTCCGATGAGAAGATTCAGGTTTCGAGAGCGTGGTTCGACCGTGTGGAAGCATGTTACCGTTTTTTGGAAAAGTTTGCCGCCGAAAAAGTCATTTATGGCATCAATACAGGCTTTGGCCCAATGGCACAATGGCGTGTTGATGATAAGTATCTAACAGATTTACAATATAATATTATCAGAAGCCACTCTACTGGAGCAGGCGAACCTTTAGACGACATTTATGTGAAGTCAGCTATGATAGCTCGCCTCGGTACTGTGCTGCAATGCCGTTCTGGTGTGCATACCGACGTGGTGAAACTGCTTGTTGAGTTCATCAACCGTGAGATATATCCTTTCATTCCCATGCATGGCAGTGTGGGTGCCAGTGGCGACTTGGTGCAGTTGGCTCACATTGCTTTATGCCTCATTGGTGAAGGTGAAGTCCACTATAAAGGTCAATGGAGACCGACCGCAGAGGTGATGAAAGAAAACGGCCTTGAACCGCTCAAGATGCACATCCGCGAAGGTCTTTCCATCACCAATGGCACTTCTGTGATGACGGGCATCAGTGTAGTTAATCAGTTCCATGCCGAGACCTTACTCGACTGGGCTACTTTGGCTGCTGTCTGGATGAATGAAATCGCTTCTTCGTTCGACGATTACATGTCGGAAGGCGAAAACAACTGCCGCCGTCACGAAGGTCAGCAAGAAATCGCCCGCCGTTTGCGCGAATTGTCGAATGGCTCCCAATGCCTCAAGAAGCGAGCCCATGAGCTTTACGACTATGGACACTCCGATGTTAAGGTCTTTGAACATAAGGTGCAGGCCTATTATTCATTGCGTTGCACGCCTCAGATTTTGGGACCCATTTACGACACATTGTTGTTTACCCGACAAATTCTTGAAGATGAGCTCAATTCAGCTTGCGACAACCCCATCGTAGACCCAGAAACGGAGTATGTCTATCATGGCGGCAACTTCCACGGTGATTATATCTCTTTGGAAGAAGACAAGGTGAAAATCGCTCTTGTGCGCCTGTGTATGACCGCTGAACGTCAACTGAACTACCTCTTCCACGACCGCATCAATGGCATCCTGCCTCCATTCCTCAATTTAGGTACACTCGGATTGAACTATGGTATGCAGGCTTGCCAGTTCACAGCCACCTCAACGACTGCTGAATGCCAAACACTGGCTATGCCCAACTATGTGCATAGCATCCCAAACAACAACGACAATCAGGATATTGTCAGTATGGGCACCAACTCAGCCTTACTCTGCAAGCAAGTGGTGGAAAACTGCTTCCAGGTGATGGCTATCCAATACATTGCCTTGGCGCAAGCCACCGACTGCTTGAAGATTGCAGACAAATTGGCACCGACTTCGAGGAAAGTTTACGACAATGTGAGAGAAATCATACCGCTCTTCATCGAAGACACGCCTTTTTACAAGGAAATTGCTGCCGTTGAGAATTATCTGAAAACCAACCCATTGAAACTGAAATAATGAAATACGCGCTCATCACAGGTGCCTCACGAGGTTTGGGAAAAGCCATCGCCTTGCGCTTGGCTAAGGATGGTTTTGCTGTCATCATTAACTACCAATCAAATCGTGAAGCCGCCGAAGATACACTGAAACAAGTGCAAGAAGCTGGCGGCACAGGTGAACTGCTGCCCTTCAATGTTGCCGACCCACAAGCCATTGAAACGGCTTTGGAGTCGTGGACAGCTTGTCACCCCGATGAATATATCTCCGTGTTGGTCAACAACGCAGGCATTCATGAGGACAACCTGATGATTTTCATGCAGGAGGATCAATGGAATCGGGTGTTGGACACCACTTTGAATGGTTTCTTCTATATCACCCGTCGCGTGCTGAAAAACATGTTGACCCGTCGCAATGGTCGTATCATCAATATGGCTTCGCTGTCGGGACTGAAAGGCCAGCCTGGTCAAACCAACTATTCTGCCGCTAAAGCAGCCCTCATTGGTGCTACCAAAGCCTTGGCGCAGGAAGTGGCTGCCCGTAAGGTAACCGTCAACGCCATCGCTCCTGGCTTCATTGCCACTGACATGACCAGAGAGCTTGAAAATGACGAATTGAAGAAACTTATCCCTTTGGGTCGCTTTGGCAAACCTGAGGAAGTGGCAGCCTTGGCTGCTTTCCTTGCTTCAGATGATGCCGCTTACATTACGGGGCAGGTGATTTCCATCAACGGAGGGTTATACACATAATAACCGGCGTTTCGACAGGCTCAACGACCTAGGTCTCTGAGCCCGTCGAAGGGCCGACTTGAAAGAATCAAACTATGAATCATAGAAGAGTCGTCGTCACGGGTATGGGCATCTGGTCCTGCCTCGGAAAGAACAAGGAAGAAGTTGAAACCGCTTTGCGTGAAGGTCGTTCGGGCATTGGCATTGACCCCATTCGCATAGAATATGGTTATCGTTCGCCTCTGACTGGAATTGTGGAGAAACCTCAACTGAAAGGCAAACTCGACCGCAAGCTCCGCATGTATTTGGCCGAGGAAGGTGAATATGCCTATATGGCCACGTTAGAGGCTTTCCAACAGGCAGGTATTGACGATACTTATCTGCTTGAAAATGAAGTAGGTGTGTTATTTGGCAACGATTCCTCAGCCAAGGCCGTCATCAATTCGCACGAGATTGCTTTGGAGAAGAAAGACACCACCCTCATTGGTTCGGCTGCCATCTTCCAGTCAATGAACTCCACCGTGACGATGAATCTCTCCACCATCTTTCACCTGAAAGGTATCAACATAACCATCAGCGCGGCTTGTGCCAGTGGCTCCCATGCCATCGGACTGGGGGCTATGCTCATCCGCAACGGTTTGCAGGATATGGTGTTGTGTGGCGGTGCCCAGGAGACCAACTATCTCTCTATGGGCAGTTTCGATGGCATCAGTGCTTTCTCGACCCGTATTGATGAACCGACAAAAGCATCCCGTCCCTTCGATAAAGATCGTGACGGCCTCATACCCAGTGGTGGTGCGGCAGCTTTGGTGCTTGAGGATTACGACCATGCCGTTGCCCGTGGTGCCACCATTTTGGCAGAGGTGTGTGGTTATGGCTTTTCATCGAATGGTGAGAGCCATATATCCCAACCCAGCGAGGAAGGTTGCCATCGAGCCATGACTCGTGCTATGCAGGAAGCAGGTGTGAAGGCTGAAGACATCGATTACGTGAATGCTCACGCCACTTCAACGCCACAAGGTGATATGTTTGAAGCGATGGCTTTGAAGAAAATGTTTGGTGTTACAAAAACACCTATTTCTTCAACTAAGTCGATGACAGGTCACGAGTGCTGGATGGCTGGCGCCAGCGAAATCGTTTATTGCATCCTTATGATGCATGGAGGCTTCATCGCTCCCAACATCAATTTTGAGCATCCTGACGAATATTCGGAAGGTCTCAATATCGTCAACGTGACGACCAACAAGAAACTCAACACTGTTCTTTCCAACTCTTTTGGCTTTGGAGGGACTAACAGTGCATTGGTAATCAAGAAAATATAACAGAATGGAATTATTCCCAGCCCTTGAAAAGGCATATACCAAGGAACACAAGAAAGCAGGCGAAGCCCAAGAATTGGCTTACTTCATCGCTTTCGGTCCCATCATCTTCCAAGTGGGTCGCCTGATGATTAAGTTCGGCATCTTGGATATGCTTCGCGACAACGAACAAGGCATGACCCAAGCTGAGATTGTCGAAAAGACAGGACTTACGCCTTATGCAATAAAGGTGCTGCTGGAAGGTTCGCTCTGTATTGGACTTGTGTTGGTGAATTCTGAAACCGAGCGTTTCACCCTTTCAAAGACAGGCTGGTTCCTGCTGACCGACCCTGCCATCCGTGTCAACATTGACTTTAATCACGATGTCAATTACGAAGGTTGGTTCCATCTTGAGGAAGCCTTGAAGGAAGGTCGTCCGGTGGGTTTGGAGCATTTTGGCAATTGGCCCA